>JGI20283J13201_100065_pt1 | contig 37484 bp, 33 predicted proteins | sample Plalitdecfosmids_FD_13201 | JGI IMG/M metagenome (IMG submission 13201)
GTACAACGACACCTAGACCACCCGGGGGCGGCATCGACGACCACCGTTGTCGCTCTGATCGGCCTGTCCACAATCGCGATGGCCTGCCAGACCGCCGTCGCGAAACGAATCGACGGGGCATCTGGCGTCACAACTACCTACATCACCGGCACCATCACCAATCTCATGGCCGACGCCGCCGACCGAAAACCCCAGCCCGTCGGCATCCGCCTTTGCGTCATCGCCGCCCTCGTCCTCGGCGCCCTCAGCGGAGCCGTCCTCATCCACACCGACCCGCTCTACGGTGCGGCACTCCCCATCCTCCCCGCCATCGCCGCAGCCGTCCTCACCGCCACAACAGTTACCGACGCCCGACACCGCTCGGCCCTTCCCTTCGATCACATGCCGCTCATCTCACCGAACGGAGAAGCACGCCGATGAAGCACCCACGCCGCTCCCTGCTCCTGGCGATCCTTTGCGGAAGCCTCTTCCTCGTCTCCCTCGACAGCACGATCGTCAACGTCGCTCTCCCGACCATCGCGCGCGAGCTCGGATCGAGCGTCGCGACCCTGCAGTGGACCGTCGACGCCTACCTTCTCGTCCTCGCCGCGCTGCTTCTACTCTCCGGATCACTCGCCGACCGGCTGGGGCGCAAGAAGGTCTTCGCCGTCGGCGTCATCATCTTCACCACCGGGTCGCTGCTGTGCAGCCTCGCGCCCACCGAGCACTGGCTCATCGTCTTCCGCATGTTCCAAGCCGTCGGTGGCTCTGCCATGACCCCGGTCGCACTGGCGATCCTCACGAACATCTTCACCGGCCCCACAGACCGTGCCCGGGCGATCGGCATCTGGTCAGCCGTCAGCGGGGCAGGCATCGCCGCAGGTCCGCTCGTCGGCGGGTTCCTGATCGATTCCGTCGGGTGGCGATCGATCTTCTGGATCAACGTGCCGACCGGCATCGCGGTCGCCGTGCTCGTCATCGTCCTCATCCCCGAGTCCCGGGCCGCCATGCCGCGCGCTCTCGACCCGATCGGACAGGTGCTCGCCATCCTGCTGATGGTCTCGCTGGTGTTCTCGATCATCGAGAGCCCCCGCCTGGGCTTCCACTCGCCGATCATCTACGGCACCATCGCCCTCACCGTCGCGAGCCTAATCGGCCTCATCGCCTACGAACGCCGCAGACCGCAACCGCTGATCCCGCTGTCGCTGTTCCAGCAGCGCCGCTTCACCGTCGCGTTCAGCATCGCCATCCTCGGATTCCTCGCCTTCGGCGGGCTCCTGTTCATCAACACCCTCTACCTCCAGCAGGCCCTCGGGCTCCAGGCATTCCAGGCCGGGCTCCTCACCCTCCCGCTCGCCCTCGCGACCGTCGTGGCGGCACCCCTCTCCGGCAAGCTCCTGGCCCGGTACGGCGGACGACGCCCGCTGGTCATCGCCGGTGCCGGAATCGGGCTGGGCGCACTGCTGATCATCGCCGCAGCGTTGAGCCCGAACGTGCTGTGGCTGATCGGCCCCTACGCCGTCTTCGGTGTCGGGTACGGCATGCTCAACGCCCCCGTGAACGACACCGCCGTCTCCGACCTACCCGACGATCAGGCCGGAGTCGCTGCGAGCCTGATCTCGACCGCGAAGCAGACCGGGTCAGCCCTCGGCGTCGCCATCGCCGGCGCGGTGATCGCGACGCAACCCGGCGACGACATCACCGCCGCGTTCTCCGCACGCGGCTGGTTCGCGATGCTCCTCATCGCCGCCTGTGGAGTCGCCATCGTCTCCCTCGCGCCGCAACACCTGCACCTACCGCGCCCCCTGTCCGCAAGCCCGCCGTGGCGGTCGCACCGTGACCCGCACAGGCCCCCAACCCGATCCTTCGAAAGGGTTCGCCATGAACGATCAGTCCCAGCCGGCCATCGATCCCCACGCGCCGCCGACCGGCCCTGGGTGCGTGGAATGTGACCTGCAGAGCAGCTGGTGGGTGCACCTACGCCGGTGCGCGAAATGTGGCCACATCGGCTGCTGCGATGACTCCCTGAACCAGCACGCCACCAAGCACGCGGCCGAGACCGGGCACCCCGTGATTCAGAGTTTCGAACCGGGCGAGGAGTGGTTCTGGGACTACCGGACCAACGACTACACAGACGGTCCCCGCCTGGCACCACCCGAGAGCCACCCCCACACCCAACCCGTTCCGGGACCGGCAGATCGTCTGCCCCGGAACTGGAGAGCACTCCTCGAAGAGCGCGAAGGCCTTATCTGACCAACCGACACACCACTACAGACACACCACGACAGAGAGAGGTTCCAACCATGAGCACCACCATCGATCAGAACGCCCCCGCCACGCCCGTCTACACCGACGTCCCGGTCGGTATCGACGCGACGGGGGAGCGCACCGAATTCGACAGCATGGGCACCGTCGACGTGCCCGCCGACCGGTACTGGGGTGCGCAGACGCAGCGGTCGCTGCAGCACTTCTCGATCGGCAACGACCACATGCCCATCGAGGTGTACCGCGCCTACGGCGTCGTGAAGAAGGCCGCCGCCCTGGTGAACCAGGAAGCAGGCCGACTCCCGGACTGGAAGGCGAAGGTCATCGTCCAGGCCGCCGACGAGACCATCGCCGGCAAGCTCGACCAGGAGTTCCCGCTGTTCGTCTGGCAGACCGGGTCGGGCACGCAGAGCAACATGAACATCAACGAGGTGCTCTCCAACCGGGGCATCCAGCTGCTCGGCGGCACCCTCGGCTCGCAGGTACCGGTGGGCCCGAACGACGACGTGAACATGGCGCAGTCCAGCAACGACTCGTTCCCCACCGCGATGCACATCGCCGCGATCACCGAGATCGACGAGCGCCTCCTCCCCAGGCTGCGTGAGCTGCACGCCGAGATCGACGCGAAGGCGAAGAAGTGGATGGGGGTCGTGAAGATCGGCCGCACCCACCTCGAGGACGCCGTGCCGCTCACGGTGGGCCAGGAGTGGTCGGGCTACGCGGCGATGCTCGAGGGCGTCATCCGTGAGGTCGAGCACTCCCGCGAGGGCCTGCTGCAGCTCGCCCTCGGTGGCACCGCGGTCGGCACAGGCCTGAACGCTCCCGCGGGTTTCTCGGAGAAGGTCGCGGCGAAAATCGCTGAGCTGACGGGCAAGAAGTACGTCACCGCCCCGAACAAGTTCGAGGCGCAGGGCTCTCTCGATGCCATCGTGCGCGCTCACGCTGCCCTCCGCGGGGTTGCGGTGTCGCTGATGAAGATCGCCAACGACATGCGCTGGCTCGCGTCCGGGCCTCGCACCGGGTTCGCCGAACTCGTGCTGCCCTCCAACGAGCCGGGCTCCTCCATCATGCCGGGCAAAGTGAACCCGACCCAGTGCGAGGCGATCGTGATGATCTCGATCCAGGTGCTCGGGGATGACTCGGCAGTGGCGTTCGCGGGCTCGCAGGGAAACTTCGAGCTCAACGCGATGCGGCCGATCATCATCAACAACTTCCTGCACTCGGCCCGCATCCTGGGCGACGGGGTGGAGAAGTTCCTCACCTACTCGGTGAAGGGCACCGAACTGAACGAGAAGAAGATCGCCTCCTACGTGGGCGAGAGCCTGATGCTCGTCACCGCCCTCAGCCCGGTGATCGGCTACCAGAACGCCGCCCACATCGCCGAGAGCGCCCTCGCGAACGACCAGACTCTCCGCGAGGCGGCGCTGGCATCCGGGAAGGTCACCGCGGAGCAGTTCGACAAGATCGTCGTCCCCGCGTCCCTTGTCGGGAACGGCGTCGGCGGCGCCTGATGATCAAGAAGACTGTTCGGGCTGCGGCCCCGGCGACGAGCGAATCCGATCAGGATCTCGTCGCCGGGGCGGCAGCCCTGCTGCAGGCCTCCGGCGAATCCACGTCGGTGACTCTCGCCGCCGTCGAGCGAATGAACCGGGGCCTCGGGACCGACTTCGCACTGGTCCCCGGATGGACGGCGGTGACCGTCACCGACCAGTCCGCACAGAACCCTCTGCCGGCCAGGATCGTGCCGGCAGCGCCGACCGGGATCTCGATGCGGGCCGTCGCCGTGCTGATGCGCACCATCGACCAGCTCGGCGACAAAGCGGCGGGCCGGGTCGACCTGGTCACAACGCTCGGCCGCGCCCACGCGGTGCGGCCGGCGAACTTCTGGATCTTCCTCCTCGCCTGTGCGACCGGGGCCGGCTCCCTGGCGATCATCTTCGGCGCCCAGGATGCCACGGCGGTGCTCCTCGCCGCCGGCAGCGCCGCGCTCGGCGGCGCCATCCGGCGTCTGCTCGGCCGGGCGCACATCGGACCAATCGGCCAGGTGTTCGCCGCCGCGTTCCTCGCCGGCATCATCGGCGGGTTCGCGGTGCAGGCCGACCTCAGCTCCTCGCTGCGGTTGATCGCGGTGTGCCCGGCGATGATCCTGGTTCCCGGTCCGCACATCCTGAACGGTGCCCTCGATCTGCTGGCCCTGCGCATCCCGCTCGGCTTCGCCCGACTCGGGTACGCCGCCCTCCTGCTGCTGTCGATCGGCACGGGGCTTGCGATCGCGTTGGCGCTCTTCGGCACCGACCTGCCGACCGACCCGGCCGGGCGCACCGTTCCGTTCTGGCTCGACGTCGTCGCTGCCGCGGTCGCCGCAGCGTCGTACCCGGTGTATTTTTCGATGCCGTACCGGCTTATCGTCTGGCCGGTGATCATCGGGGCTGTCGCACACGGGTTGCGGTGGTGGGCGATGAGCGTGTGGGACATGAACATCGTGGTGGGCGCGTTCCTCGCCTGCCTGCTCGTCGGAATCGTGCTCGCCCCGGTCGCGCACCGACTTCACATCCCCTTCGCCGGCATCGGATTCGCCGCCGTTGTGTCGCTCGTGCCGGGGGTGTTCGTCTTCCGGGCGATCGACGCCCTCGACAGCCTCCCGTTCGGTGGGGCCGACCCGCAGCTGCTCGGCGGCATCTCAGACGGCACCACCGCGGTGCTCATCATCATGGCGATGGCCGTCGGCCTCGCCGTGCCGATGCACCTTTACGGGCAGTTCCAGCAGGGACGGTCGCGGCGGGGGGTGCGCGCATGAACCGGGCGATCTTCATCCCGACCGCGCTCAGTCTCATCGCAGGCGTCACCGACGTCACCAGCTGGCTGCTGCTCGGCGGCTTCTTCTCCGCCCACGTCACCGGCAATCTCGTCGTGGTCGCCGCCGACGTCGTCACCGGCACCCCACCCGACATCGTCGCGCTGCTGGCAATCCCGGTGTTCATCCTCACCACGGCAATCGCGACCACCGTCGCCCGGCGCATCGGATCGAACGCACCACGCGTGACCACGGTGCTATTCGGGGCGCAAGCTGTGTTCCTCGTGGCCGCCGGCGTGCTCTCGTTCACCACCCATGCGTCGGCACATCCGAAGGACGGGATGGCCGTCGTTATCGGCATCTGCGCGGTGTGTGCGATGGCGTTCCAGAACGCCTACCTGCACATCGTGCCGCCCCGGGCACTGTCGACCGCGGTGATGACCGGTAACCTCGTCGCCGCGACCGTCGCAGCGACCGACATTCTTCGCACGCGCGGCGAAGCGCCCGATGCGCGTGCAAAGTGGACGGCGAGCTGGCCGCTTTTGGCCGGTTTCATCGGCGGCTGCCTCCTCGGCGCCGGCGGGGCCACACTCTTCAGTGATCACGCCGCGATCATCCCCGCCGTGCTCGCGGTCGCTCTCCTGATCACCGTGCTCGTGCACCAGACAGGCGCAAGACCCGCGCCTGACGCGCCCTCACGCCTCGACGGTGACCAGTCCCGCACGGTCTAATGGAAGCCACTCCCACTCACAACCGGATCTGAGGGCGGCATGACCGACTACGGCGACACCATCAACCGGCCCCGTGTCGGCATCCTCGTGTTCGATGGCGTCAAGCTGCTGGACTTCGTCGGCCCCGCCGAGGTCTTCCACGAGGCCTCACAACGGTCACCCGGCTACGAGATCGTCTTGATCTCCGTCGGCGGGGGAGAGGTGACGTCATCGATGGGAGTGAAGGTGGGCGTCCACTCCTCCGTCGAGGATGCCGGGCAGCTCGACACCTTGGTCATTCCCGGCTCAGAGCAGGCCCCTGGAGTCTTCACAACCGAGGTCATCGACGCCGTTCGCGTGCTTGCCGCGCGATCGAGGCGGGTTGCCTCGATCTGCACGGGTGCCTTCGCCGTCGCGGCGGCGGGGCTGCTGGAGGCAAGGTCGACGACGACGCACTGGAAATTCGCTTCCACTCTGGAGCGCACCTTCCCCTCGGTCACCGTGTCGCGGGATGCGATCTTCGTTCAGGACGGCCGCTTCCACAGTTCCGCAGGAGTGGCGGCCGGCATTGACCTCGCGCTGGCATTGCTCGAGCAGGACTACGGGGCGGACGTCGCCCGCAACGTCGCCCAACTGCTTCTGGTCTACATGAAGCGCTCGGGCACCCAGTCGCAGTTCTCCGTGTCGTTGAAGGGGCCTCCCGCACGATCGCCGATCGCACAGTACGTCACGGACTTCATCCATGAAGACCCGACGCGGTCGCGCTCTGTTCAGGACATCGCTCGGCACGCCAAGCTCAGCCCCCGTCACCTCACTCGCATTATGCGTGAGGAACTCGACACCACCCCTCTCGAGTACGTAAACGCCATCCGACTCGACATCGCTGTCAGCCGTCTCGAGTCCGGGGCGTCCGTGAACGAAGCCGCGACCACCGCGGGGTATCGGTCGTCGGTTTCTCTGCGGCGAGCCTTCGTCTCCCGATTCGGGATCACCCCGTCGGAGTACCAGAAGCGTTTCCAAACGAGCCGATCCGACGAGGTCGCGTAGCCGCCGCAGGGGAGGAGTGAGGGGGCTAGTCAGACCGTCTGCCGTACTCATAGCGTTGAGGAATGAGTGATCGAAGTCACGCGCGCGACGACGCGGCAACGTGGGAGCAGCTCCTCGACGCCTGGCGCCCCCTCCCCGCAGTGATCATTGATCGGCGGCTGAACGTGCTCGCCGCGACCGACGTCGCTCAGAGCCTCTCGGGTGCGTTCCAGATCGGTGCGAACCTGGCGCGCTTCACGTTCCTCACGCCGGAAGGCCAGCCCTCGCATCCCCGCTGGAAGGAGGCAGCATCGGCGACAGTGGGCCTTCTCCGATCGTTCGTCGACGAGCACGACGAGGATCGGGCCTCCCAGCGCATCTTGGGTGAACTCGCCACGGCATCACGCGACTTCTCCGAGATCTGGGCTGATCCCGAAACACGCACCCCGATGACGGGCACGATCTCGTTCGAGGGCACCCCAGTTGGAACAGTGACCTGCACCTACAGTGTGTTGGGAGTATCAGGTCACGACGACTGCGCGGTCCTGGTTTTCACGCCGTCGGATGCCACCGAGCGTGCAGCAGTGGACCTTCTGGCCGCGAGCTCGTCGCTGTCCAGCTGATCCGTTTGGTCGCGCAGCTCTTCGACCTGAGCGTTCTCCTGCAGCCGGGAAGTGAGGTAGGCGAGCGCGTCAGCTCCCCGCGAGCCGGCCTCGGCGAAGAACAGGGTTACGAAGAGGTTGGCGGCGCCAGGCACGTTCAGCGTCTGCCAGCTGAGCTCCACCCAGCCGAAGGTCTCCACCTCGAGCAGGCTTTTGCCGTTGAGTTGCGGCTTCGCTTCGTGCAGCGCCCAGATTCGACGGAACGCGGGGTGACGCTCGGAGAGAAGACCGACGACTTCACGGAACTTAGGGTCGGCGGGGTCGCCGTTGAAACGGAGCGCAGCTGTGATGTTCCGCAGTGCCCCCTCCCAGCCGGCCTCCTCGATCGCGCGGTGTTCGTAATCAGCGGGCTGAGCGCAGAAGACCGCGTAATCGTCGTAAGAGGCCACCAGATGGTTGATCCCCGGGATCAAAATGGTGGAGGAGAGCGCGTTGGCCAGTGGGTTCACGGCCAGCACATTCTGGTTGGCGTCGCAGACATAGGCCGGCATGTGCGCCCACTGCTTAAGCAGCTCGGTGACTGCCTCGTTAACCTGCTCCTCGGAGGCGAGACGAACGAACGGTCGAGGCTGAGCGAGTTTCATCAGGTACTGCCGGCTCTCCCCGTCAAGCAGGAGCGCCCGAGCGAGACCCACCACGACCTGGTCCGAGGGTCGGCTGTCCTTTCCTTGCTCGAGTCGCAGGTAGTAGTCGAGACTGACGCCGGCCAAATCCGCGACCTCTTCTCGTCGAAGTCCAGGAACCCGGCGGCCAGGCATCCGCATGATGCCGACATCCTCCGGCTGCACCTTCTCCCGTCGCGTGCGCAGGAAGTCGCCCAGTGTGTTCTCAGGCCCGATCGAGCGCATGCGACTCTCCTCCAGAAGGCACGAATATAGGATTTATTGTCTCCTACGGGGGCGAGCAAGGCGGGGCTGGATTCGGCCATCTGTGGTCACCTTTGAGACATCAGCGGTCGTGAGGGTGACCCCCGTATGACCACCCTGTGAAGACTCAACATCCGTAGCGTTAGGACATGCGCAACGATGACTTACCAGGCGTTGTGCCGCCTGAAGCGCTGCAGATGATCGGCGCGTGGTCGACGGTCCCGGCATTCATTCGAGACCGCCACCTCAATATCGTCGCCTCTAACCACCTCGCTAAGGAGCTCTCCCCGATCTTCACGGAGGGTGTGAACCTTGCCCGAATCGTATTTACCCCGGGAGAGCTTCCCCTCGGAGTGGAGATCGATCCTCAGCAGATCGCGGACAAACTGAAAGAGTCCCTGGCTCGATACGAATCGGACGCCGATTTCGAGACCATCGTGGATGAGCTCTCCTCCGTGAGCTCCGCTTTCGTCAAAGCATGGGGTGACGCGTCCGAGACAGTGGAACCCCTCCCGTTCCAGATTCGCCACGAGCGTGTCGGGCCGCTTTCCCTCACCTACCAGGCGATGACGATGCCGGTCCGGTCGGATCTGTCTCTCGCCGTGCTGCGTGGTACTGATGACGGCTCTCGAGCGGCGCTCAAACGACTCGCAGACATCATCAGCACTCCCCAGATCTGAGGAAATCGCGTCGACCAGGTGAGGTCGACCACCAAAGCAGGGGATGTGTGCATATCTGCCGTCCTTCTACTGTCGCTCTGACCAGCGCTGACCCTCCTGGGTCGTGACGTTGCCGCCCGAGCAAAGGACGAAGCCGCATGCCCCACCTCACCGATCCCGGCGAGGACTCCACCGCGTCATCACCGCATCGCGCCGACACGACTAGCCGCCGCCCGCACCGTCGGCGCGGCCGCCACTCCGACACGTACGGACTGACGGCGATGACGATCGTGCTGTTCCTGTTCTTCGCCGCAGCGGCAGCGCCATCCCCTCTGCTTCCGCTTCTCCTGAACGAGTGGGGGTTCGAGCCCTGGCTCCTTACGTTCGCGTTCGCGGTCTATGCCCTCGCGATCTTGGTGGCACTGCTGATCGTCGGGCGCCTCTCGGACCACATCGGGCGGCGCCCCGTGATCCTGGCCGCCACCGCGGTCGAGCTCGCATCGATGGTCATCTTCCTCATCTCGGAGAACATCTGGGTGTTCATCATCGCCCGCACGCTTCAGGGTTTCGCGACGGGGGCAGCGACCGGGGCGATATCCGCCGCCATCGCCGACTTCGCGGGCGAGCGCCGCGCACGTCTGACCGCAACCCTCGGTAGCGTCGGGCCCCTCGCAGGCCTCGCCACGGGGGCGATCTTCGCCGGGGCGGTCGCCGAGTTCCAGGACGACCCGAAGCCGGTCATCTTCGCCGTACTCGCCGTCCTATTCGCACTCGGCCTGGCCGGCATCGCCGCGGTCCGCGAGTCGTCGTCGAAGCGGCCGGGCGCGGCGCCGAGTCTGGTACCTCGAGTCGCTGTCCCGCCGGCGGCCAGGCGGTCGTTCGCGAAGGCTATCCCGATCGCGGTCGCCGTATGGATGGCGGGAGGGTTCTACCTCTCGGTCGTTGGCGAGACCGCCCGCGACCTCCTCGAAATCAGTGATGAGTTCGCCACCAGCCTCCTCATCGCCGGGCTCTCCGCGACCGGGGCGATCACCGTCGTCATCAGCCAGCGACTTCGTGCGCGCACCGGAGCCACCATCGGAGTGCTTCTGATCGCCCTCGGCCTGCTCAGCGACATCCTTGCGATCCACACCGGCTCCGTCCCCCTTCTCATCGTCGGGACCGTCGTCAGTGGCGCGGGCTTCGGCATGGCCTTCGCAGGGGCCGTCGGCCTCGTCATCCCGCACGCCCGCGCCCATGAGCGAGGCGAGTTGTTCTCCGCGATCTACGTCGTCAATTACCTCGCCTTCGGAGTGCCCGCGATCGCCGCAGGCCTCCTGATCGCGCCCCTCGGACTCTCCGCCGCCGTCCTCCTGTACGCAGCCCTCGCCGTGGCCGTCGCCGTCATCGGCGTCGCCGTCCAGGCCCTCCCCAGCCGAGAGACCCGCCGCACCCCGCGGCACAAGCCCGCCCCCGCCATCAGCCCCGAAAAGAGACCCGAACCATGACCGACACCACCCCAGCCACAACGACCCGCCCCCTGCCAGCAGCAGCCAGCCACCACCCGGTCATCCGCGGTATCGCCGACCCGGCCGCTCTCGGCCTCGGCGCGTTCGGCATGTCGACCGCCCTGCTCAGCTTCGGCAACGCCGGCATCGTCCCCACCGCCGCTACGGCCGTGCTCGGCCTGGGCCTGTTCTACGGCGGCATCGCGCAGCTGATTGCCGGCATCTGGGAGTTCGTGCAGGCCAACACCTTCGGCGCCCTCGCGTTCGTCTCCTACGGGGCGTTCTGGCTCGCCTACTGGTGGACCATCACCAACCCCGAGATCCTCAAGGAAGCCGGGGGAGCGGGGATGGGCACATTCCTCATGCTCTGGGCCGTCTTCACGACCTTCATGATCGTGCCCTGCATCCGCATCTCGAACCTGCTCACCGCACTGTTCACCGCGGCCGCCGTCACCTTCATCCTGCTCGCGATCGCCGAATACACCTCCTCCGAGATCCTCACCCGGATCGCCGGGTACACCGGCCTCATCGTCGGCGTGCTCGGCCTCTACGGGTGCTTCGCCTCCGTCGTGAACGCCACCTGGCGCCGCTCGATCATCCCCCTCGGCAGCCGCGACGCCTGATCCCCCGCCCCCTGACCCCGACCGATCACCCCGAAACGAAAGGCACTGCCGTGACCAACGACCCCAACTGGAAGCTCCCGAGCGTTCCGGCCTTCAGCCTCACCAGCCCCGACTTCACCAACGGCGGCGAACTGCCCCTCTGGGTGCGCGGCGCAGCCGCCGGCGGCGAGGACCGTTCCCCGGAGCTCCACTGGGAAGGCGCCCCCGCCGGTACCCGAAGCTACGTTCTCACCGTCTTCGACCCCGACGCCCCAAGCGGCTCCGGCTTCTGGCACTGGACCCTCATCGACATCCCGGGGGACGTCACTTCGCTTCCCGCAGGCGCCGGCACCGACGACGCACTTCTGCCCGCCGGCTCGGCCCGCCGCCGCAACGAGTACGGCACCGACGTCTTCATTGGTGCTGCCCCGCCCGCCGGTACTGGTCCCCACCGCTACACCTACACCCTCAGCGCTCTCGACGTGCCCACCCTGGAGGTCACGACAGACGTGACTCCCGCGATCGTCGGCCTCCGCCTGCGCCCGCACATCATCGGCCGCGCCCAGCTCATCGGTCTCACCCAGACCGGTACCGACGGAGCACCCGAACCGATTGCCGCGCCGCCGACTTCGTAGTCGCGCGGCTGCCCTTTCGTCTACGAGGAGAAAATTCATGGGGGACCAGGAACGCCTCGAAGCGTTACTGCAAGCAAAGTACGACGGAAACGTCGTGAGCTTCGTGCACTACCCGGGCCTGCGGCAGGTCGCCGTTCGGTTCATCGACGGCGTACGACGGCTCCACGATCAGGATGGCGAACCCATCGGACGAGACCTCTCTGCAGCGCTCTGAGCGCTAACGCGAGCCGCAATCTTTCGTCAAGGGCATGGTCTGGTTGCAGACGGTGGAGGGTGCTCGATTATGGGCTGCTCATACTCCGATGTCTACGAGGATTTCGTCCTCGAGCTAGGTCTCGAATACGGGCCTCCGGCGGGCCACGAAAACTGAGGGGTGCGTCTCAATAGGGGATCCACTTTCGGGCGGTGGCTCTTCATGGGCGAACGGCTACTTCGCATCAACTGGCCTGGACAGGCCCGCAGGTGCAGCCCCTGCCGGGCTGCTCCATACAACTGGAACATTCCGCATGACCAGTACATGGTCGAATACAGCAGACCCTGAGGGGAGCCCGTCGAAGAAGCTCGATTCAACACGAGTCGCGCGGGCCGGCTCCACTCGCCAGGCATTTGTGTCGAGCCGAAGCGGCTCGAGCCTCCCTGTCCGAGTTGGAGACCAGCCCACGGCATCTTTACGGAAGAAGTCGGACGCCGTGGACAGGTCGCTGAACAACGAGCTCTCGAAGTCTCCGGGCGGTACGACGTGGGCGTCGATGGCGACCTGCAGGTCGGCCGCGTCGACGGTCACACTCAGATCCCTGGCCGATTCAACCGATCTCACTCGAGCATGCTCGTGAACTCCCGGGAACACCCGCCCGCCCGCGACTTGGGCGAGGCGCGACGCGCTGAGGCGTCGCGGAATGAACACCCCCGTTTGCTGCCCGTACGGCCCAACCCACTCGACAGCCACTCGATGCGCCGCGCTCTCGCTGCGGTGACCAATCTTCGGTGCGACCCACATCGGCCGAAAGGCCCCGAGCCGAATCAGACACACGCCCGCAACTGCGCTCCCGTCGACGATCTGCGGGCGAAGACCCGCGGGCAACAAATCCGCGATGGCGTCGGGGTCGACCCGGTAGTTGACGAGAAGACGCCGCTCGATCATCGCCGCCATACGAGGAATTCTGATGGTCACCTTCGAATCCTAGAACCGCGCTGGTTCGTCAGCACGAGCGCGGCCCGGTGAGGGACCGTCTAACGGGCAGCACCGCTATGGCACTGCCTCGCAGCCAACAATCTCGCACGAGCAGACCCCCGCTATGGCACCCACATCATCCACTGGAGGCAGAGCAGTCGATATTCTCGTGTCATGCCCGGAGATCGTCGTGAACAAGTGTTTGTGAGTTCGACCTACCTTGATCTGCGTGAGGAACGTCAATCAGTCATTCAGGCGCTGCTGATCGCAGGTTGCATCCCCGCCGGTATGGAGCTGTTCCCGGCCGGCAACGACGAGAAGTGGCGCCTCATTCAGAGAGTCATCCATGAGTGCGACTACTACGTGCTAGTAATTGGCGGTAAGTATGGCTCTCTCGACCCGGCCACTGAACTCAGCTACACCGAAATGGAGTTCGACTACGCCGAATCAATTGGGAAGCCGATCATGGCGTTCTTGCACGGAGAACCAGGTCGGCTGACTGGCGATCAGATTGAACTCGACAACGAGCGTCGCGACAAACTTGACGCATTCAGGGCGAAGGTTGAGGCCGCCCGTCTCGTCAAGTATTGGAACACTCCGGCGGAGCTACCGGGCCATGTCGCACTCGCCCTGATGGAAACGCGTGAACACTATCCGGCCGAGGGCTGGGTCCGCGCAGGCCAGGCGATGACGCCTGAGCAGAAAACCGAGATTGCCGAGCTTCGTGCCCGTGTCGCGGAACTGACACAGCAGAGCGAGTCGCGCAGCACCGGCCGCGTGATGGTCGCTGAGGATCTCGCGCAGGGTGACGATGAGTATGCCTTCAAATTCACGGTGTCCGGTCACCGGCTTGAAGATCTAGATGAGGATGGGGACTCGGATTGGGGAACGCCAACATACATCTGGACGATCACCAGTCCGATTACGTGGAACGAGGTACTTCAAACGGTGGGCCCGACGCTGCTACACGAGGCGAGCGAGCCGGAGTTGACCAAGGTTTTAGACAGCTACGCGGCTCAGCTCTGGCGCACGAAGAGGTCGGTGCTCACGCCCGCAGGATTTGGTAAGCAGAAGTCGGGCCCATCGCTTGCCCCCGAGGTTGTCAGTGACGTCGTAGTACAGTTCTTCGCTCTCGGCGTGATCGAGCGTGGCGTGAAGAAGCGGACGGTGAGTGACAAGGGCAAGTACTGGGCGCTAACCGATTTGGGCCAGGATCAAATGATGAAGCTCCGCGCGAAACGTCGAAGCTAGTAGCGGAGGGAGTCTCCCTCCCGCTGCGGATCGGTTTTACCACCGACCATCAACTCGGCCTCCAACTGCCCGCTGAGGGATCCCCTATCGCGACTGCATCATCCCAGCAAGAACGATCAGGCGGACACATCCTTCAACCACTGCGCCACGGTGCGCGGTGCGAGGCCGAGCTGATGCTGCGCACTGGTCGAGCCGTCGATGAGTTCGTCGAGCTGGGTCTGACGCCACCGGTAGGCCTCCACGACGGGCGCGATGCCGTCCGCGCCGAAAAGCGGTTCGACGGACGCTCCGAACGCCTCGGGTGTCTGCACCTGGAACCGGACCTCTCGACCGACGTGCTCGGCGAAACCACGCGCCAGGTCATCGCCCATCAGGCCAGGGAGAGCGCCCACACCGACGACGCCGGTCACGGAGCGGTCTGAGAACAGCCTCGCGGCGACATCCGCGACGTCGAGGTGGGAGCACCACGACACCGCGTAGTCCGCCTGGATCGGGTAGCGAAGGACACCCTCGCTCCGCACCGGCCCCGTCACCGGTGGCAGCAGCAGGTTCTCGAGAAAGAGCAGGGGCGCGATGACCGCGACGGAGACGCCGGCGCCCTCCAGGCCCCGCGCGAGCACACCATGAGGGGAGTCGGCGCCCTCCAGCGGGTAGCCGCTGGTCGAGACCACGACCCGCGCCGGCTCGGCCGTCGCGACCGCCTCGACGATCGCCTCCGCCCACGACAGCTGCTGCGTCGGAGAACCCAGCGGGAGGTGCACGAACACACCCTCGGCACCCCGGTAGACCTCAGCCAGCGCTGCAGCGCTGTCGAAGTCGACCGCCACACCGGTACCGCCCGCGTAAGCCCCGGGAGTTCGCACAGCGGCGGTGACGTCGTAGCCGGAACGGATAAGTGCGGCAGCGACGGGGGCACCCTGGGCCCCGGTCGCACCGTGAACGATGATTGTCATGGCACCATTAGTGCATACGATGCACCGGTTACTTCAAGTGCACCGATGAAAGGACAGTGGATGACCTTCTCGGCTCAGACGTGGCCCGAATGCGGAATCGCCCGGTTCCTGTCCCTCCTGGACGGGCCCTGGGCGACCCTCCTCGTCCGAGAACTGCTGAACGGGCCGCTCCGGTTCGGCGAACTCCGCGCCGCGCTCCCGGGCATCAGTGCGCACACTCTCACCGATCGGCTCCGCCGGTTCCAGAACTACGGCATCGTGACGCGGGAGTCGTTCGCCGAGACACCGCCCCGCGTCGTCTACGAACTGACGGATGTCGGGTACCGGCTGCGGGCGGTTCTCGAAGCCATGAACCAGTGGGCCGTTGACGTACCGGCCGCCCTCGACGAGGAGACGATGGTGGACCTCCCCGCATCGTGCGACGGGATCACCTACTCGGGTCCCGCCGATCGCCTGCAGCACTAGCCCTTTATACGCCCGGGCGGATCCGCAAGGCCAGTGGCGGGACACCATCCTCACTGAACGCCGCTACGTTCGGTAATCCATCCCTATGCGGGCCGTTAGTTTGCCGCTGCCGCTAGCGCTACCTCGTTGAATCGATGATGGCCGCTACTGTTGTCGATTGGCGCTGGTCGGCAGTGGAGATCGTCCGCAGCTAGGGGGATCAATGCAGTACTGCCAAGAATGCGGAGCACCTGTTGCTCATGGCGCCCGCTATTGCGGCAAGTGCGGTTCTCGAGTCCCCGTGCTGGCCTCTGATATCGACACACACCCCGTCCCGACACAGGTGGCTACGTCGGTGCCCCCGATAGATGCACCCCCGCGATCAGCTGGCTGGTACGCGGACCCGGAGAATCCTCAGCAGAGGCGCTATTGGGACCACGGCTGGACGAATAAGACGCTTCCAGTGAAGCAAACACACCCGGTGGCACCTATGCAGCCCGAAATCCGTAAACCCGGCTTCTATCCAGACCCCCACAATCCGAATCAGCGAAGGCTCTGGAACAACGGGTGGCAAGCCAAGACTTTGCCGAACGCTCCTCTGAAGGCTGCGTCACCGACTGTATCCAGCGCGGATGCTCTCAAGACGGTCGGCGTGACTCCGTCTTCTACCCCGCCAGAGGAAGACAACGATGCCGAAGGTGGGTGGAGACCGACTACTAGCCTGACGGCGCCCAACTCAGCCGCGGGTGAGACACCGTGGAAAGGGGGAGGTGTCAGTTCAGCGAGCCCTCGGAAAAGCGGCTCAAGGCCCATCCTGTTGATCCTAGGAGGACTGGCTGTCGTAACGGCTGTGGCAGCAACCGTATGGTTGGCCGGTGGCAATGCCGGGAGTAGCGAAGCGTCTTCTGACTCACTCGATCAGGGAAGCGTCAACACAACCAGCGAGGATGGACGCACTTTGACACCGACGCCGAGAGTGACCCCGCAATCGTCCCCGACTGCGATCTCGACGTTGCCGCCCGTTCCGGTTTTACCGACTGCTCCACCCACGCTCGCGGCGCCGGCTTCTCCCGCCGTGCCCGTGCCTTCAGCCTGCGAACAAGCCATGGCCGCGGCCGCTGCCGTCCCGCTGTCCCGGACTAACGATGCTGAATTTGCAACGACGCTGCGCTCCTGCGGAAGCGTTGCCGAATGGGAAGCTGCACTTATTCGCTACCCAAAGGCGACTGGGTTGACCTCAGTGACTCGAGCTGACGTGCCCCTGTATCTATCGGCTGCGTGCTACTTCGTACCATCGAGCAGCATCTGTCTAGAAGCCGAACGCACGGGCTACATCGACTAACCGCAGCGCTTCACTGAGCGCTAGTGACTTTCACAAAGCTGCACCAGGAAGGGCGAGAGCGACTAGTTCTGAGAGCCGCTTGATGCCCGTAAGACGGTCGGCCAGCGGGCAGTGACAAGCTCAGCGCTCGTCGCCGGCCCGCCGTGGCTGGAATGCCCGTTTGCCCCGCCCGATGAAATTGCCCGCAAGGGTGCCTTATCCGCAATACCCTATCGAGCCGTATCGATAGGGGATCCTTTAGCGGAACGATCAGGCGTTCGGTGCGGGTGCGAGTGTTGCGCTTCCGGAGACAACCATCCAGCGCCCGGCGAGTCGTTGCCATGCGCGGGCGTATTGAAGCCGAGCCTCAATCCGTTTGCCGTGGTCGATCACGACGACGTCTACGACGGACCTGGTCTGGGCGCCGCCGGCAAAGGCCAGCGTGCTGCGACTGATTTCAACAATCGACTCGAACTTCGTTGTGCCCGACGAATGTGCTCCGAGATCTTCGTCCCGGCTGATGATCGAGCCGTCGGGTGTCGTGAAGATCAGCTCGGGTGCAAGCAGTTGACCAAGCGAATCGACGTCACTTGCGCGCATCGCGTCTAGCAATCGATTTTCTGCAGCATCGACGGTTTCGTGGGGCATGGATGGGGACGACATCCGGAAAGAGTATCTCTGCTCGTTGCGCGGCCTACGTCCGCATGGGGATCGTTCAGTTCACGCAAGTCGGAGGGCGTTCGACACGCCAGAGGTCGCGTCTCATTTGACTAGTCCGATAGGGGTTCCGGTGACCGGGGGCTATGCGGACGTTCGGGTGAGGCGCCCGCCGACTATTGCGAGTTCTGATGGCGGTAGAGAGTGGCGCGACTCCAACCCACAAGCTGCGCCGCTTCGGCCGCGGTCTTGCCGGAGGAGCGAGCCTGGGCGACGATGGCGAGCTTCTCGCCCACGATGGCTGGGTCGGACTTAGGGCGTCCGAACTGGGTGCCGGCTTCTCGAGCGACGGCGATGCCAGCGTTTACGCGTTCCACGATGAGCTCACGCTCGTACTCGGCGAGGGTAGCGAGCATATTCAGCATCAGCCGGCCCGTCGACGTCGCGGGGTCGATTCCGTCGGAGATGGATCGCACGTTGATGCCGGCGTCACGCAACCCGTTGACGGTGTTGAGGACGTCGATCAGGGATCGGCCGAGCCGGTCGACGCGCCAGACGACCACGGTGTCTCCGGCCTCGGCGTACTCGAGCAGCCGCTGCATGCCGGGGCGCGACGCGGCGGTCTTGCTGCCGGAGGTGACGTCGGAAAAGATGTCTCGCTTCTGCACCCCTATAGAGAGGAGCGAATCGAACTGGAGCTGTGGATCTTGGCCGGCGGTACTGACTCGTGTGTAGCCAAGAAGCCTCATGACGCAATCATGTCTCGTAAAGCCTCTCGAGCAGCCTTAAGACACGCAAACGTATGAGATGACTTTGTGAGACACTGAGCGGTGCCGAGATTGCGGGGAAGGGGAGTGGCCGGCCGCGCCCACCCCGGTTGTCTCGTAAATCTTTTGATTTTCGAGACGTGGGGCTACCCCTCGTCGGTGAAGATCGCGTCGACATGCTGGGTCAGGAACAGTGCCGCTCTGTCCAGCGCCCAGTCGGCCTCTTCGAGCTGACCCGATAACGACTGGAACACGTGAGGGACATTCGCAGTGATGTCGAGGATCACATCTACGTCAGCCTCCCGGGCGCGGTCGGCGAGCCGGACGGAGTCGTCCAGCATTAGCTCGTCGGTCCCGACCTGCAGCAGCATCGGGGGAAACCCCGATAGGTCGGCCAGCACAGCGGGCGACGCCAAATCCTGATCAGGGCTCTGGCCGGCCAGATACAGTCCACCGGTGTAATCAAGACCCTCTCGTGTGAAGAAGGGATCCCGATCGGCCTTGTCGGTGACGGACGCCCCGGTTCGGGTCAGGTCGAGGCCGGGCGAGAAAGCGAGGATCGCCGCCGGTAGCGGGAGCCCCGCCGCTCTGGCCGCGAGGGTCGTCGTGACGGCGAGCCCTCCGCCGGCCGAATCTCCCGCGAACGCGATCGACTGAGCCGGAATGCCCTCCTCGAGTATCGAGCGGTAGGCCGCGAGGCAGTCCTCGATGGCGGCAGGAAAGGGATGCTCGGGCGCAAGCCGATAGTCGACGCTGATGGCGCGCATCCTGGTTCTGGCGACGAGGCTCGCGGTCAGGCCCATCGCGGTGGTCGGGGACCCCAGCACGAAGGATCCGCCATGGAAGTACAAGATCGTTCCTGGCCGTGGATCGCTGAGGTCTTCGACGAGGACGGCCGGCCGCTCGGCGACACGGACCTGGGTGGTGCTGACCGGGGGGATCGCGAACCTACTCATCATCGACGCGAAGTTGTCGCGCATCTCCGAGATCGCAGACGGAGCGAAACCTGAACCAGCCGCCCGCAACGCGTCTGCCACTGTCTTCCGTTGTTCTCTGCTCATTGGGTCCACCTTTGATAACTGCGGCCCTAAAGTAGATGCCGTGGAAGATAAAGTATATGCCGTGGAAGCTAAAACCGTCGACGTGTTGATCGGATTCTTCGACAACCTGGTCCGATCGGAGACCCGGCTCTACAACGCGCTCAGCGATGCGTTGCGCGCGGAGCAGGGGATCGGCATGGTGCAGTTCGAGTTCCTGCGTCATCTCGGCTCGCACGCGGACGCGCGGGTGGGTGATGTTGCGGCGACCTTCGCGGTCGGGGTCGGCGCTACCAGTAAGGCGTTCAACCGTCTCGAGCAGGAGGGCTGGGTGCGCCGTGAGCCTGATCCGGCCGACCGGAGGTCGTCGTTTCTCAGGCTGACGGACTCGGGCCGGAGCGTTGTCGACGGTGCGGAGGCCGTGTTCCGTCGCGAGCTGGTGAAGCTGGTGGGGCAGGCGGTGTCGAAGTCGGAACTGGGCTCGGCCTCACGAACCTTGGGGCGGCTGCGAGGCTTCCTTGAGTCCGGTGGGCTAGGGACCCCGGTGGGCTGAGGCTTCGGTCACTGCGGCGCCGAAGTCGATGCAGCGTCTGGGCGAGGACGCAGCCCGGCTGCCGTGTACAGGTCGTCGATGGTGGTGAGTTGGGCCACTGCTTCCCGAGGCCCGGTCCGCGGAGCTGTTCCGGTCTGCACGCAGTCTCGGAATGCTTCCAGTTGGAACAGGTAGCTGGATCTCCTGTCGACCAGGCGAGTGCTGGCTCCGGTGCGGGTCTGCACTGTCAAACGAGCTCCGGACTGAGGGTGATATGGCCAGCTCACTGTGACCGCTCCCGCCTCCCCGCGGATGACCAGAGATGAGGTCAGCAACCTTCGCGACAGTATCGAGCTGATCACCGCGCCGCGCACTCCATCAGCGAATTCGAGCGACGCGTCGAGCCGGCGATCGACATCTCGCAATGTCCACGCCCGGGCGGAGAGTATGCGGGTTGGTTCGCCGAAGAGTTCCCGGAGTTGCCGGACCGGGTAGTAGCCGACGTCGAGAAGTCCGCCGCCACCAAGTTCTGCGTTCCATTGGACGGCCCTGCGCGAGATCAACGGGATGCAGAACTCCGCCCGAGCGGACACGACCCGGCCGATCTCGCCGGAATCCAGGATTGCCCGCAGCTGAGCCTGGATCGGATGATAGGACGAATGGTACGCCTCCATGACGGTGGCGTCGGAGGATGCGGCAACGGCTGCGACCCGGCTCGCTGCCTCAGCGTTGCTGGTGAATGGCTTCTCGCAGAGCACGTGCTTGCCTGCCTGGAGGGCGGCGATCGTCCAGCGGGCGTGGAGAGACGCGGGAAGGGCGACGTAGATCGCGTCGATCCCGGGGTCGCCGAGCATCCGCTCGTAGTCGTCGAAGACGTGCTCGATCGAGTGAGTCCTGGCGAAGGCTCGAGCCCGATGCGGGTCGCGAGAGGCGACCGCCACGACCTCGACTCCGTCGACCTCGCGGGAGGGCAGCAGGAGGGCGCTGGGAGCCACCTTGGCCGCACCGAGCACACCGATTCGGACGGGCGAAGTGACGGGCCGGGTCATGAGCCGGTGTCAGAGGAGCTGTACTGCTGCTGTCACGGAGGCGGGATCGCCCGAGTAGGAGGACGCCTCGATCACCGCCCCTGAGGACGCCCAGACGAATCCGGCATCGGTCCAACGCTGCAGCGGCCGAAGAGAGGCCGAGATGTCGACCGTCGCAGTTGCGCCGGCCTCCAGCTCGACCGGTGCGAAGCCGAGCAGTACGCGGGACGGGAAGTCCGCCGCGTCGATGACGCCGTAAAGCTGCACGACGTGGCGTCCGGGACGTGAGCCGGTGTTGCGTACCCGCACCGTCGCCGTCGCTTGCTCATCATGGAGTGACGAGACGGTGATCTCTTCGATTGCGAACGACGTGTACGAGAGGCCGTACCCGAGCGGGAAGGCCGCGGTGTGACCGTCGCGGTCCAGCAGGCGCTGTCCGTACCAGCGGTCGTAGACGATCGAGCGGGCGTCCCGATCGAAGTACGGCAGATGCTCTTCGCTCATCGGGATGGAATAGGGCAACCGGCCGGCAGCGTCGACCTGCCCCGTGAGGACGTCGGTCAGTGCCAGCCCGCCCTCCACGCCGCTGTACCAACCGATCAGGATTGCCGGCACCTCGTGGCGCCACGCTTCGGTGATGACGGCGCCGGCGGTGACGATCACCACGACGGTGCGCGGATTGGCGGCGACGGTCGCGGTGATGATCTCCTCGTCGATCGGCCGAAGTCGTAGGCTGGCGCGGTCACCGCCTTCCGCCGGCCCCATGGCGCCGGCGGCGCCGGTCATCTCGCCCGGGTCGACACCTTCCGGGAAGGGCGGGAAGACGGCGAGCACGGCGGGGTCGGACATGGCGTCCCCACCGACGTACTCGCCTTCGTCTTCCGCGGTGTAGCCGACCACGACGACCGCGATGTCCGACTCGGCGGCGGCGGCGGCCGCAGCGTCCGGGTCATCCTCGAGGGCGATGCGCACGTCGGCTCCGGGGAGTGAAGCCCGGATGCCCACCAGCGGTGTGACGACCTCAGGCGACCGCACCGACGACGATCCGTGGTCTCCGGTGTTGGGGAGGTCGGCGAGGCGACCGATCACCGCGACCGAGTGGATCGTCGCGACATCGAGTGGCAGTACAGGACCGGCCTCTCCCACAGGTTCGTTCTTTAGCAGAACCATTGACGTCGCCGCCGCTTCGCGGGCGAGAGCGCGGTGCTCTGCGGAGAACACCACCTCGGGGGCTGGCGCCTCCTCGAGGTCGGCGGCGTAGTGCGCCAGTTGCGTGCGCAGGATCCGTCGGGCTGCGCGGTCCACGTCGTCCCAGGAGACGCGGCCCGACTCGAGGTCGGCGGGGAGATGCGCGGCCCGCTGCTGGCGCATCGGAGCTTCGACGTCGAGTCCAGCATGGAGCGAGAGTCCGGCGTCGCGGAGCCCGGATACGAAGTCGGAGAGAGTCACGCCTTCGAACCCCCACTGCTCGCGGAGAATTCCCTCCAGCAGCACCTCATTCTGACCGGCCCACTCGCCATTGACTGAGTTGTACGACGTCATGATCGCGTCGACGCCTTCTTCGACGACGCGCCGGAAGTGTGGCAGGAAGACCTCGTGGAGAGTGGCGTCGTCGGCGATCACATCGACCTTGAATCGGGCGTTCTCCATCGAATTCAGCGCATAGTGCTTGGCGACCGCCATCGCGTTCCGCTGGACGCCACGAACCAGTGCGGCGCCAAACTCACCGAGGAGGACCGGGTCGTCGCCGTAGGTCTCCTGAGCGCGCCCCCAGGCCGGGTGGCGGGGCAGGTTAATGCAGACGCCACCGAAGAAGTTCGCTCCCTGGGCGCGGAGTTCGCGCCCGATGGCCACCCCGATGCGCTCCTCGAGAGACAGATCCCAGCTTGCGCCACGTGCCATCGAGACCGGAAATGCCGTCGAGGCGCCCATGACGACTCCACGGGGCCCGTCGCTGAACCGCAGCCCTGGAATTCCGAGCCGTGCGATCTCTCCCATCACGATCGGGCGCAGGTTGTAGCCCACGCTCATCTCGGCGATGCCCGCCCAGAATTCGATGTCACCGTCCAGCAGCCAGAGCTTCTCCTCGTCCGTCAGGCGCGCGAGGAGACCGTCGGTCTCGATGGCGATTTCGCTTCCGTCGCGGAGGCGTGCGACCGCCTGATCGAATTCAGTGGCCTGGGTGTTCGGGGTCGACATGGTGGAGCATCCTTTGCAGAGCGGGAGGGGACGCGCACAGACAGAGCGCGGGCGGTAGGGGGATCTAGCGGACCCGCTTGACGCGGAGCACGGCCAGGGCGGACAAGCCGACGAGGACGAACCCGACAGGCCAGACCGGGCCGTATGAGCCGGCGAACGCGGCCACGACGGCTCCGGCGACGATGGGTCCGAGCGCATTTCCGAGGTTCTGGCCGAGCGCAGACAGTCCCAGGTCGCGACCGGCAGCCTCTTTGTCAGGAAGAACGTCGATGAACAGGGCCTGGTCGACGACCACGAAGATGCCGTATCCCACGCCCGTGACGATGACCTGAATGAACAGAGCCGGGAGTGTAGGTGAGATGAACGGCACGAGGAAGCTTGCGGCCATGATCAGGGCGGCGGCGACGACGAAAGGCTTCCTGCGGCCGATCTTGTCGCTCCAACGGCCACTGACATACATCGCGATGAGTGTTCCGGGCAAAGCGGCGAACTGAAGCAACGGTGCAGTTTGCGCGGCCTCGGTGGTCGAAAGCGCCGGGCTGATGTAACTCTGCAGCATGTAAAGCGAGAACACGGAACTGATGCCGTAGCCGAGGTAGAGGATCACCTTCGAGATCCACGCCCAGCGGTAGTCGCGATCACGCAGGGCCATCCCGTACGACTTCACGACCGCCCCGAAGCGCAGCTTCTTTGTGACCATGTCGCGGGAGGAGTTGTCACGGGCGAAGAGCACGAACGCCAAGGTGGCGAGCAGCAACACGATCGCGATCGGGTAGTAGGCGCCCAGGCCGATCACCGCGAACAACGTTCCCGCGACGATCGATCCGACGATCGCGCCGAAGTACGAGGCGAGCCCGCTGATTGCGGAGACGCCGCCGATGCGTTCCTCCGGAACGCGGTCGGCCACTGTGGCCGTCAACGGACCCTGCGCGACGCCGACAGCCACTTGAAGAAGCGACCACACGACCACGACCACCGCGATCGACGGCGACAGGGGCAGGAAGCAGATCAGTGCCGCGCCGGCGATGCCGCCCGCGGCGATCCATGGGGCGCGTCGTCCGAAACGGGAGCGCGTGCGGTCGGAGAGCATGCCGATGATCGGGGAGAGCAGCATTGCGAGGATGACCCCAGCGGATGTGACCAGAGACAGGCTCGTGGCCCGTGCCGCGTTGAAGTTAGTGAGGAGGGCGAGCAAGCGTGTCTGCTCGGCATCGGGCACAGCCGTGCCGGCTGCGATTTGACCCTGGAGCGTCGTCAGAGCCTGGAGGTCGACTCCTGCATCCGCCCCGGTGAAGAAGTTGGCGAACTCGATCGACTGGACATGCAGTGGGATGAGAATCGCCAGCAAAGAGCCCCACAGTAGCGAGATACCCATCAGAGCGATCGAGTAGAACGTCATGTAACGACGAAGCGCGGGCGTCTTGGGCTGATAAATCACCGCATTGGAGACCGTCTTCGGTGAGGTCTCGGGGGAGGCGTCGGTCATGATTCTTCTTCCTTGAAGGGGGATGTCCAGCCGGATGGTCGAGTACTTTTTCCCGGGCAGGGAAAATATAGGCTCGTCGTCGCACTCAAGTCAAGCAACTGGTTCGAGCATTGGCCGAGCTTGACCGCAGCAGTGTTCTGTACTATTTTTCCCGCGACGGGAAAAAACTTTTCTGACGAGTAAGGACGCTCACGTGGAACGCTTATCTTTCAACGACGACTGGGCGATCCGCCCCTCCACCAGTCCCTTCCTTGAAGTACTGGGCTACGCCCAGGAATCTGCTCCGGTGACGCTGCCGCATGATGCCCTGCTGGCCCAGCAGCGTTCCGCCGACAACGTGCCCGGCGCGCTCACAGGCTTCCACGGCGACGGCACCATCGAGTACGTCAAGGTGCTGCAGGTGCCGGATGACTGGAAGGACCGAAGGGTCGAGCTCCAGTTCGACGGCGTGTACCGCGGAGCGATGGTCTTCGTCAACGAGGCCCTAGTCGGCCAGCGACCCTACGGATACATCCCCTTCTCCGTGCGCATTGATCAGCATCTCCGGCCGGGCGCGAACGAGATTCGGGTCGAGTGCCGCAGCCGTTCGGATGCCCGCTGGTACACCGGGCTCGGCATCTACAGGGATGTCTGGCTGCTCCTCGGGGCCCCCGTACATGTGGCGCGGAACGGGGTGCGCGTGCGCACGATCAGCGCCAGCAACGAGGCTGCCGTGGTGGCGATCGAGACCACGCTCGAAAGCGACGAGCGTGCGCTGCGCACCGCCGTGGTCACGACGGAGCTGATCGACTACAGCGGTGCCGTCGTAGCGTCCGACTCCGCAGCGTTCGGCGTCCGCCCCGGTGACACGTCGGTGCTACGCCAGCGATTCACCATCGATAACCCGCGACTCTGGAGCCCCGAGAACCCGGCACTGCACGTGTGCCGAACGACAGTCGCAGTGGATGACGAGACGGTCGAGGTGCACGAGACGAGCGTCGGCCTCCGCCACCTCGAGTGGGACTCTCGCCGCGGACTCCGCATCAACGGTGCGTCGGTGACGCTGCGGGGCGGGTGCATCCATCACGACAACGGCGTCATCGGGGCGGCGACCATCGCCCGAGCCGACGAGCGGCGGGTCGAGATCCTCAAGGCGGCCGGCTTCAATGCCATCCGCTCCGCCCACAACCCGATCAGCGAAGCACTGCTCGACGCCTGCGACCGGCTCGGGATGCTCGTCCTGGACGAGTTCACCGACGGTTGGACGTCCACGACCGGCGGGTTCGGCTACGGGAACGAACTCACCGACTGGTGGCGGCGGGACCTGCCTGAGATGCTCGCCCGCGACTACAACCACCCCAGCGTCATCATGTACTCGATCGGAAACGAGGTCGCTGACACGGGCAACAACTGGGGGGCGACCCTCGGGCGCGACATGGTCGACCTCGTCAAGTCGATCGACGACAGCCGCCCCGTCACCAACGGGGTCAACCCCGTGATGACCTCACTTCACGACCTCAAGGCCGAAATGGGCCGCGAGGGAGGGGTCAACTCTCTCATGCGCGATCTCGGCCCCCTCCTCGGCAACGTCGTCGCCTCCGACCTGGCCACCGAACGCCTCGAAGATGCGATGTCCCAACTCGATGTCGCGGGATACAACTACGCCTCAGCCCGGTACGAGCTCGACATCGACCGCCATCCGCAGCGCATACTCGTCGGTACCGAATCGGCCACCAACAAGCTCGACGAGATCTGGCCCATCGTCGAGCGCCACCCATCGGTCATCGGCGACTTCGCCTGGACCGCCTGGGAGTACGTCGGAGAAGCCGGCCTCGGCGCCGACAAGCCGGCAGCCGAACCCTTCTTCGGCAACTATCCCTGGCGTCTGTCGATGACCGGAGACATCGGCATCACCGGCCAGCGCCGCACGATCTCGTACTGGCGTGAGATCATCTGGGGCCTTCGTCCCGAGCCTTACATCGCAGTGCACCGTCCCGATGTCTCGAGCGAGGGACTGCAGCCCTCCCTCTACACCTGGAGCGACAGCACCGACAGCTGGACCTGGCCAGGATCGGAAGACACTCGCCTCACGGTCGACGTCTACTCCGATGCCGACGAGGTCGACCTCCTGCTGAACGGCGAGAGCATCGGCCGGGCCGCAGCCGGTCCCGCCAACCGTTGGATCGCCTCCTTCGAGGTGCCCTACATCCCGGGCGAACTCACGGCCGTCGCGATCCGCGACGGGGCGCCGGCAGAGACGCATGTGCTCCGCACGGCCGGCACGGGAGCGAACCTCGCCGCCGTCGCCGACCGCAGCCTGATCAACGCCGACACCTCAGACCTGGCCTTCATCGACCTCGCGATCTCCGACGACGACGGCATCGTGCACGTCCTCCGCGATGACACCATCACCGTCCGCGTCGCGGGCGCAGGCGTGCTCCAAGGACTCGGCAGCGCCGCGCCCGCGAGCGAGGACGACTACACCGCCTCGACAACCAGGCTCTACCTCGGTCGCGCCCTCGCCGTGATCCGGCCCACGGGTCCGGGCGAGATCCGGATCCTGGTCGAGACCGCCGGCGGTCTCGCCGCCGAGACGGCCGTCCTGGCCGAGTAGCCGCAGTCACCTCGCCTCGTTCGGCCGACCACCGACACCACTGACCGTACTCACCACACTCAACGGGAGAACAACGAATGACCATCGAATCCGCCTCCGACACCACCACGAGCAACAACACCTCTCAGTTCGTCGACGAGCTGCTGCAGCGCATGACTCTCGAGCAGAAGGTCGCCCAGCTCCAGTGCACCATCGTCGTCGCCGGCCACATCGACAAAGGGCTGGCAGCCTTCCCCCATGGAGTGGGGGCGCTCGGCAGCATCAGCGCCGGGGGAGACGCCACCGCCGACGCCGCCTTCTACACCGAGCTCCAGGCGGCAGTGCGCGAGCGCACCGGAGTCGAGATCCCCCCGCTCATGCACGGCGAAGCGGTATCGGGTTGGACCGGAGCCGGTGGCACCGTCTTCCCCTCCGCCATCGGACTCGGCGCGACCTGGAACCCCGACTCGATCGAGCGGATGATGGAGATCGCACGCCACCAGATGATGGCGATCGGTGTACGCCAGGCCCTCTCGCCGGTGATGGACGTCGCCCGCGACCCCCGCTGGGGCCGCGTCGGCGAGACCTACGGTGAGGACCCCACCCTGTGCGCGGCCATGAGCGTCGCCTTCGTCCGCGGCCTGCAGAGCTCCGACCTCCGCAACGGTGTCGCCGCGACCGGCAAGCACTTCCTCGGTTTCGGATTCTCCGAGGGCGGACTGAACATGACCTCCAACCCGATCTCCCCGCGGGAACTCCGTGAGGTGTACGCCAAGCCCTTCCAGGCGGCGATCACCGAAGCCGGGCTCGCCTCGATCATGAACTCCTACGGCACCATCGACGGTGAACTCATCATCAGTTCCAAGCACATCCTCACCGACCTTCTCCGCGAAGAGATGGAGTTCGGAGGAGTCGTCGTGTCCGACTACATGTCCATCAACCTCGCCGTGGACCTCAAGGTCGCTGAGAATGCCGTCGCAGGGGGCATCGCGGCCCTGACCGCCGGCCTCGACGTCGAGCTGCCGACCCCGTTCGGCTTCGGCGGCGGTCTGGTGCAGGCCGTGCGAAGCGGGGAGCTCGACGAGGCGATCCTCGACCGCGCCGTCCGCAGATGGCTGACGACCAAGGCAGAGCTGGGGCTCTTCGATCGCGACGGCGCCCATACGGAGCTCCTCGAGACCGCGTACGACCCCGCAACCGCCCTCGCCCACAGCCTCACCGTCGCCAAACAGGCCACCGTTCTGCTCAAGAACGACGGGGTCCTACCCCTCGCGAAGGCTCCCGCGAAGATCGCGGTGATCGGCCCGCACGGGGACTCCATCCGGCTCTTCTTCGGCTGCTACACCGGGCCCGCCGGCATCGACCTCGCCATGAGCGGCACGATGTCGGAGATGGCAGGGATGCTCGATCTGCCTGAATTGACCGAAAGCTACGACCTGCCGCCGCTCGCCCCGCTCTACACCGACAGCGACGTGCGCTCCGAACCGCCGGCGGTCGACGCGGCACTGCGCGCCATCTACGGGAACACGACCCCGACGATCCTGGCCGCGATCCAGGCAGCGAACCCCGACGCGGAGGTCGTGTACGCAAAGGGCTGCGACATCGCCGGCACCGACCGGAGCGGCTTCGACGCCGCCGTCGACGCCGCGCGGAACGCCGATGTCGTCATCCTCACCCTCGGCGGAAAGTACGGCTGGGGCAGCGGTAGCACCTCAGGCGAAGGCATCGACACCGCACATGTCGGCTTGCCGGGCATCCAGGAGGAATTCGCGGCCCGCATCGCCGAGACCGGCACCCCGACCGTGCTCGTGCACATGGACAGCAAGCCCCTGGGCAGCGCCGCCGTGTCCGACCTGTTCCCCGCGGTCATCGAATACTGGTTCCCGGGCGAGACCGGTGGTCAGGCCCTCGCCGAGGTACTATTCGGCGACTACAACCCCGCCGGCCGACTCCCGATGACCGCCGTGCGCCACGCGGGCCAGATCCCCATCTACGCCTCCCACCGCCGCAGCAACAGCGTCAGCAGTGCCGGCACCATGATCATCAACCGCTACGTCGAAGATTCCAAGGCGCCGCTGTTCCCCTTCGGAACAGGGCTGAGCTACACGACGTTCGAGTACTCGAACCTGACGGTGACGCCCTCGGTCACGGCGGACGGCATGGTGGACGTCTCCGTCCAGATCACCAACACCGGTGACCGCGACGGCGAAGAGGTCGTGCAGCTGTACGTGAGCGACGACCTGTCCAGCATGATGCGCCCGGTCGCAGAACTCGCCGGCTTCCGCCGCGTCGAGATCGCCGCTGGGGCCACCACGACCGTCCGGTTCAGCATGCGCGCCGACCAATTCGCGTTCCTCGACGTGAACATGGACTGGCTGGTCGAGGCCGGCACGATGACGGTGCTCGTGGGCGCGTCCTCGACCGACATCCGCGCTACGGGGTCCTTCCGTATCGAGGACAGCGCCGTCATCAACGGCGCGCGTCGCGGATTCTTCGCGACCACCTCCGTCGACTGACCGCACGGTAGTACCAGAATTCCTACCAGAGACGTCGAGGAGACGACTGTGTCCATCACCCCCTTCAATGACGGCTGGACCGTCGGACCGCCCAGCGGAATGTTCGCCGGGCTCGGTGCGAACGGCGACGCGGCCGCGGCGGTGCGCCTCCCGCACGACGCACTGCGCGATGCGATCCGTGTCCCCGGCGCTCCAGGGAAGGGGGCCGGGGCCTACTATCCGAACGCGGCCTACTCTTACGTGAAGACCTTCACCGTCCCCGAGGAGTGGGAGGGACGGCTCGTGAGGCTTGAGATCCAGGGTGCCTACCGGCATGCCCAGATCTTCCTCAACGAGGAACTCGCCGGTACCCGCGCCGACGGGTACGCGCGCTTCTTCGTCGACCTCACCCCCTTCCTGCGGGTCGGGGGAGCGAACACGCTCCGTATCGAGGTGCGAGCAGGTCAGGATGCCCGTTGGTACACCGGCGCGGGTCTGCACCGGCCCGTGCTGCTGCACGTCGACGAGCCCGTCCACATCGAACCCGACGGCGTCACCGTGCGCACGACCCGCCTCGAGCCCGATCAGGCCGTGCTCGAGGTGGTCACGGCGGTAGCCAATGCGGGGCTGACCACACGCACCGTGGTCGTCGACGTCGCCGTGCGCGACCCCGACGGCACCGAGGTCGAGCGCGACTCGACACCGGTGACAGTGGCCCCGGGCGACCGCGCCATCGTGCGACAGCGCCTCTACGTCCCCGAGCCGCGGCTCTGGGGTCCCGACGATCCGGCCCTCCACACCGCGCGCGTCGCGCTCTCCGGGCAACCGGGCCGAATCGTCGAGACCTTCGGGATCCGTGAGATCACGGTGGACCCTCGCAAGGGCCTGCGCATCAACGGCGTGCCGGTGACATTACGGGGGGCGTGCATTCATTCGGACAACGGCCCACTCGGCGCGGCCGCGCTCGGGCGGGCCGACGAGCGCCGGATCGAGATGCTGAAGGCTGCAGGATTCAATGCCGTCCGCGCCGCGCACAATCCAGCATCCGTGGCTCTCCTCGAGGCGTGCGACCGCCTCGGGATGCTCGTCATGGACGAAGCGTTCGATGTCTGGACCCGGTTCAAGACGATCGCCGACTACGCTTTCGACTTCTCCCAATGGTGGCAGGCCGACCTCGAGTCAATGGTCACGAAGAATCGCAATCACCCGAGCGTGATTATGCACTCGATCGGCAACGAGATCGCCGAAGTCGGCACACCGCACGGCGCCCGATGGGCCCGCAAGATGGCCGAGGTCGTGCGGACACTCGACCCGACACGCCCGATCACAAACGGGGTGAACCCCTTCCTCGCGGTGATGGACGAGTTACCCGCCATCATCGAGGCGGCCGGTGGACTGAACGAGGCGATGTCAGCCGAAGGCGGCTTCGACTTCGTCGGCACCGGTGAGGCCGCCACCCGACGCACCGAGGAGTCCAGCGCCGTGCTCGACGTCCTCGGACTGAACTACTCCGAGGCCAGATACAGCCTTGATCGCGACTTGTTCCCGCACCGGGTGATCGTCGGTTCCGAGACCTTCCCGGGCGAGATCGGCCGGAACTGGCCATCCGTCCGCGACAGCCCCAACGTCGTTGGGGACTTCACCTGGACGGGCTGGGACTACCTCGGTGAGGTCGGCCTCGGTGCCCTCGGCTACGAAGGCGAGGACGCCTCCCCGGGTGCGCTCGAGCGGGAGTTCCCGTTCCTCACCGCCTGGTGCGGGGATTTCGACATCACCGGGTGGAGGCGGCCCATCTCGTACTACCGGGAGATCGTCTTCGGCCTCCGTACCGAGCCCTACATCGCTGTGCGGCGCCCGGAACGGCACGATGCCGTCGTGACGTCGCAGCCCAAGTGGGCCTGGAGCGACTCCATCGCCTCATGGACCTGGCCGGGTCACGAGGAGCGCCCGATCACCGTGGAGGTCTATGCCGACGCCGACGAGGTCGTCCTTCTCCTCGGCGACGACGAGGTCGGCCGCGCCGAGGTCGGGAAGGAGCTGCCGATGCGCGCTGTGCTGGAGACGGTGTACCGGCCCGGGCAACTCGTCGCCGTCGCGATCACAGGCGGCGTCGAGCGCGGGCGCACCCAGCTCGTCAGCTCGCGAGGCAGCACCGTCCTGACTGCCACCACTGACCGCACGATGCTCACGGACGACGATGAATCGCTGGCCTACGTGTCGATCGAGCTCACAGATGAGTTGGGAACGCTGGTCACCTCCGACGACCGGCCGGTCACCGTCGACGTCACCGGCCCCGCCGCACTCGCGGGAATGTGCAGCGCGAACCCGTCGACCACCGAGCGGTTCGACAGCCCCACCTGGACGACGTTCGACGGACGATCGCTCGCCGTGCTGAGGCCGACCGGTATCGGAACCGCCACGGTCACCGTCTCCTCGCCGGGACTGCACCCGGTTTCGATCAGCCTCGACTGCCGCGGAGGAGACTCTCCACACCCAGTGTGACGATCTCGAGCTGGAACGAGAAATGCTCGTCCTCGTTGGTGCTCGGAGATTTGGAGCCCAGCAGTCGGCGGGTGAGGGCGAACTGCCCGGCCGGGGCCTGCTCGAGGGCACGCTCCAGAATCGCTTCCTGCGGCGCAGTGCCGCGCAACGCAGCATCGGACCTGGCGCGGGCCGACGCGAAGGCTAGTTCGGCGAGCATGGTGATGACGCGGCCCGCGTTCGCCTCCGAAAGGCCCGCCTCGACCAGCGCGACGGTGCCGGCTTCGGCGGGACGCACCGCCTCCAGGTCCTCTTCGCTTTCGAACTCGACGTAGCTCGCCCAGGCGCCGGCAGCGATCACGGCGTCGCGGGTGATATACGCGAAGGAGTGGATCGCAGCCCGCCAGTCACTCTCCGCCACGAAATGGCGGGAGGAGACGGCGTCCCTGAACGCGTCGGCCGCCACCATACGAAGCAGAGAGTCACGGCTCTCAACGTGGTAGTGAAGCGTCTTGCGATCCACCCCGATGTCCTCTGCCAGCGCCTGCATCGTGAGGGTGGCAGGGTCGCGAAGGCGCGCCGCCCGGATGATCTTCTCCCGATCCACGAGCCGCGGCCGCCCGCGCCGTGGCTTCGTGCTGTCCGTGTCTGCCACTTCTGCTCCAGTCTGCCGGCGTCCGCTTTCCGCGGATGGGCATGAAAGTTCCCGTGTGGGAATTATAGAGGCGCGAGGGCGGTCCCGTTGAGGAACCCGCAGGTCAGAGATGACGGATACCGTCGTACCATGATGACCTCACGACGAACGCAAGGGACACGGCCGGGAGGCCGCAGCACTCGGGTGGACGAGGCCGTTCGCGAGGCCGCGACGCGCGAGTTCACCGAATCGGGGATCCTCGGGTTCTCGATGGACCGCGTCGCCAGCGCAGCGGGCGTCAACCGCACCACGATCTATCGCCGGTGGCCCAGCCGATCCGAATTAATCCGCTCCGTCATCGAGCCCATGCTCGAGCGGTACGACGTCGCACCCGATACGGGTTCGGTTGTCGTCGACCTCGCGGTCCTGATGAGGACCATCCGCGACACGTCAGGGCTTCCGCTCGGTCGCGCGTTCACCGATGCGACCGTGACGACCGCCGGCGAGTTGGCGGCCCTGACCGATGCCGTCCGGGACAAGGCCATGGCCCCGTTCTTGGAGGTCCTCACCAGGGCGGCGGGCCGGGGAGAGATCCCGTCGGGCGAGGTCTCACTACGCGCGCACCTTGCCTTCTTCGGAATCGTGATGTGGCGCCAGACGCACGACTCCGAGGCGTCGGACGAGGAATGCGGATGGCTCGCCTCGGTCGTGACAGCCGCTGGGAATCAGCCCTCGAATCGGTGACGCCACGCTAAGGCGACATAGTGTTGCCTTAGTGCGTCGCACCTTGCGACGCCCGTGTCGAAGAGGAGACGAGATGACCGACAACATCGATTTCGCCGAGGCCATGGGCTTTGACCGACTGCCCACTCACATCATCGAAAAGCGGGTCACGGACCTGATGGACCTGACTGGCAAGAGGGCGATCGTGACCGGTGCCGGCGGGGGAGGGCTGGGACAGGCGATCGCCAACCGCCTGGCCGGTCTCGGAGCTGACGTTGCGATGATCGACATCAACGGTGACGGTGCGCGCGCGAAGGCGGAAGAGGTCGAGCGCCGCTGGGGAACGCGAGCCATCCCGTTTCAGGCCGACCTGTCCGACTGGGATCAGGTGCACAGCGTCGTGAAGGAGAGCGCCGAGGCGCTCGGCGGGCTCGACATCATGATCAACAATCCGGTCCAGGTCGTCTCGGATGCGTTCGAGAACCACACGAAGGCCGACATCGACTACACCGTGCATGGCAGTCTGACGATGCTGATGTACGGCGCACACGCCGCCGTCGAGCTGTTCCTCCCCCAGGGCCGCGGCCGGATCGTCAACATCGCATCTGTGGGCGGCCGTATCCAGCATCGAGGCCTGACCGTCTACAACGCGGCGAAGTCGGGCGTCATCGGCTTCACCAGGAACCTTGCCCACGAATACGCACCCCGTGGCATCAACGTCCTGGGCGTGGCCCCGGGACTCATGATCAATCCGCTCCTGCGGGACATCCTCGCCAACGCCGCGGATGATCAGTCCCTGGCCGCGAAGGGATCGATGCTGGAAGCGATCGACAAGTACATCCAGCTCGGACGCGTCTCGCTGCCCGAGGAGGTTGCCAACATGGTCGCCTACCTCAGCACCGAGGCGGCGGACTACATGTGCGGCCAGACGATCGACGTCGCCGGTGGACAGAACATGAACTAGTTCCTGACCGGGGCGGAGGATATCGCCCTCCGCCCCGGACCCGGATTCGCATCAATCCAGGTGGGCCGGTGCACGATCGCGAATCAGCGCCATCGTGCAGACTTGATCAAGATTTCGACGGGAGGGCGGAACCCCGCCTAGGTAAGACGTACCGCCCGGTCACCATGGCGTCGAGGTCGACCTTGCAATGGAAGCGCTGCCCCGGACGGCCGGAGGAGGTCTCCTCGCTTCAATCAAGCGTTCATGTGAGGAGCTTTTTTCCACGTCCGCCTCGAACACCTCGAAAGAGCCGCGGGCTAGGGCAATCTGAAGCAGCAGTAGCCCGACTGGGCTCGCACCAGAGATGAGGAGACTGTGGGCCCCGGGATCAATTGCCGCCTCGCTCGCAGCCCTTACCGATACGGAGGGCGGCGCTGGCCGTGGTGCGACGTCGATCGATCACATTCTGGCTCGACGCGTCACTAATGGGGGGAGATCCGCTCGGTCCGCGAGCTCTGAGTGGGATCGATTGCGGGCTTGCGGACCAAGAAAGTTAGCAGAACGCCCGCGGATGCGATGCACGCCCCGGTGAGGAACGCCGTGTGAACCCCGGCGACTGTGGCCTGTATCGGGCTTTCGCCGTTCTGCGCGGCCGATGCCACCCCAACCGACATGAGCGTGATGAACAAGGCCGTGCCGGCCGCGCCAGCCACTTGCTGCAAGGTGCCGACGATCGCACTGCCATGCGAGTACAGCGAACCGGGCAGAGAGCCGAGTCCCGAGGTCAGGAGCGGGGTGAGCACGAAACCCAGTCCGAGGTTCAAGATCAGGTGCACGACGATCACCCATGCGACTGTGGTTCCGCTGTCGAACGTCGTCATCCCCCACAGGGCTGCCGCAACGACGGCCATGCCGGGTATGACCAGGGGAGTCGGGCCGAATCTGTCAAAGAGCGCACCGACCAGAGGTGCGATGAGTCCCATGAGAATCCCCCCGGGCAACAGCATGAGTCCGACGGTCAGGACGTTGAGGCCGAGTGCCTGCTGGAGATAGATCGGCAGCAGAATCAGTGATCCGAACAGTGTGGCCATGACGATGATCATGAGTACGACTGCCAGGCTGAAGGCGCGAGATCGGAAGGTGCGCAAGTCGAGGAGTGCAGCGTCCGCTTTCTGCAGCTGGAGCTGACGTGCGACGAACGTCACCAAGGAGACGGCGCCGACACCAAGTGGGATCCACACTGGAACGAGCACATGTCCTGACGCGGATTCCCCCAGGGAGCTCAATCCGAAGATCAACCCGCCGAACCCGAGGGCGGAGAGCGCGACCGAAAGCACATCGAATCTCGCGTGTTTGGTCTCAGTGATGTTGCGCACCCAGACAGCCCCGAGAACCAAGGAAGAGAGAGCAATAGGGAGGACGAGCCAGAACAGCCACCGCCAGTCCAGTACCGACAGGATCAGACCGGAGAGTGTAGGGCCGACCGCGGGTGCAACCGCGATCACGACGCTGATGACCCCCATCATGCGGCCCCGCTTTGCGGCTGGCACGGCGCTCAAGACCGTGGTCATGAGCAGGGGCATCATGAGAGCCGTCCCGGACGCCTGCACCACTCGCCCAACGACGAGGACTTCGAATCCGGGTGAGAGTGCCGCGATCAGGGTGCCGAGCGAGAACAGCGACATCGCAGTGACGAAGACGGCCTTGAGGGGAAACCTCTGGAGGAGGTAGCCGGCGAGGGGGATGACCACAGCCATGGTCAAGAGGAATCCCGTAGTCAACCATTGGGCCGTGGACGCAGTGATCGACAGGTCATCCATGAGCCGAGGCAACGCCACACCCATGATCGTTTCATTCAGGATGACGACGAAGGCGGCGATCACCAACAGTGCGATGACTGCTCCTGCTCGTGTGCCTGGTCGTCGAGGTGCTGGAGCAACCGTCTCGAGATTCTTCGTATCCAGTGACATGGGGTCCTCCGGCTAGTCGAGGGCGGATCAATGTGCGAGGTGCGAAATGAGTGGGGGGAGGGCCACCACCCTCCACCCACTCAGTCAGTGGCGGTGGCCGATTCACGCCACCGGAAGGCGCCTTGACAGTTCATCGGCCCAGATGGAATAGCCAGAACCTGACAGGTGCAGGCCGTCGAAGCTGTATTCAGGGCAAATGGCGCCGGTCGCGTCCGCTAATCGGTCCCAGAGATTGACGAACTGGACCTCGGGCCGCCCAGAAGCGAGACGGTTGAGACGCTGATTCAGCTCAAATACTTCAGCGGCATATTTTGACGTCCGAGGGAATACCGCAGTCAGGACCACTGGGGTGCCAGGTTCGTGGCGGGCGATTATTCTCAACATGGTTTCGATGTTGCGCACTATGGCTGTTTGGGAAACGCCCGACGTGAGGTCATTCGTGCCGACCAGCAGGCATACAGCTGCTGGGGCGGCCAAAGACTTCTCGATCCGACTAAGCACCTGACCGGAGGTCTCGCCGCTGACGCCGCGGTTGACGGTGGTCACCCCAGGAAGAAGTTCCGCCCATTCTCCGCCCTCGGTGATGCTGTCGCCGAGGAAGAGGACAGCGCCGGGCGGAGGTGTCAAGGATTCAAGCAGACTCCGCCGGTTCTGCTGCATACGGTTCACGAACGACGGCCCTATTAGTCGCGCAAGAAATCCCTGAGCAGCGGCCTTCGTTCTTGACCGTCGGCCGTAGTGAGGCGGTGAACTCGTCGTCCCACGTCCCGGCGGGCGGGAGTACTTTGACCGGCCATCTTTTTTTCCCATCCCGGGGAAAACTAGTCCAAGTGTTGACCGGATGCAAGTCCTATCATCTGCAATGATTACGAGGATCGATGTTCGAGGCTCTACCTGATTGCGTGGGATGGCGGAGTATCTCGCATAGCCCGATCGCCATCTATTGACATAACGTGTTCCCATCCGTCGTCAGACCGAGTGGCCACATGCAGTGTTCGAACACACGCTGCACTGACAATCTCGAGCCTGCGGCGACGAAATCGCAGGACAGGGGAGTGCGCGTTTACTGGCGCTGTCTCGTTAACCTTTAGCTTTTCGGGACAATCCGCGAAGGGTGTTCCTAGGCTGTTTCCTG
>JGI20283J13201_100128_pt1 | contig 37352 bp, 34 predicted proteins | sample Plalitdecfosmids_FD_13201 | JGI IMG/M metagenome (IMG submission 13201)
AGGATTGAAGCCGCTTCACCACGCCCATCAGCGGCACGCGCACCGTGCGGACCTTTGGCTTGCGCAGCCACAGCAGCAGCTTTGCCCAGCCGAGCGGCAGCAGCGATCCGCCCAGCGGCTTCACCGCTTCGTTGAGGTCGGGCAGGGTGACCATGAAGGCGACGGGCTCGCCGTCCAGTTCGGCGATCATGATCAGATCCTCGAACACCAGCGGCTTCAGCTTCTTGCCGACATCCGCCACTTCGGGCGGGGTGAGCGGCACGAAGCCCCAATTGTCGGCCCATGCATCGTTGAGGATCGCGAGGATGATCGCCGCCTCTTCGTCGAAGCGCGACTTGTCGACGCCGCGGATGCGGATGCGGCCGTTCTTCTCGCCATTGGCGACGATCCGCTGGACCAAGGGGGGAAAGTCCTGGGTGATGTCGACTTCGTAGGTGACCAGCTTCTTCGCCCGGGCATAACCGAGCGCTTCGATCCACGCCTGATAGGCGGGAGAGTTGTGGCCCATGAGCACGGTTGGGGAGTGGTCATGGCCCATCACCAGCAGGCCGGGATCCTCCCAGATCGACAGGCTGACCGGGCCGATCGCCTGGCTCATTCCCTGATCGCGCAGCCATTGCTCGGCGCGGGCGATCAGGGCCTGGGCGACCGTCTCATCCTCCGCCTCGAACAGGCCCCAGAAGCCGGTGCCGGGGCCGAAGCCCTGTTCGGGCGGCTGTTCGAGCGCGAGCCGGTCGATATGCGCGGAGATGCGGCCGACGACCTGGCCACCGCGCTCGGCGAGGAACAGCTGCGCCTCGGCATGGCTGAACCAGCCATTCTTCTTCGGGTCGATCGTGCCGGCGACTTCCTGCTTAAGCGGCGGCACCCAGTGCGGATCGTTGGCGTTCAGGCGATACGCAAGATCGATGAACGCCTTGGTATCGCGCTTGGTGAGGACGGGGCGAACCGTGGGAGCGGCGGTGGCCAAGGGGAACGATCCTTATCAAACGGGGCTGGCGCCGGAGGTCGCCATCCGGTGCAGATACAGGCCAGCAGGAGCGGCGCGCAATGGCTGCGTGGCGGACAGCGTTGACATTCGCCGTTCCCGCCGGGATGACCGGCATGAAAGACGTGCTTCCCGAAGAGGAAGCCAGGATGAGGGGAGAGGATATGAAGGTTTCCACGCGTGCGCGCCTGACGAAGATCGCCGTTTCCGCGATCGCGCTGGCGGCTGCGGCCCCGGCGGTCGCGCAGCAGGCGCCGGCGCCGCAAGATGCGGCGGCCAGTGCTGCCGCCGAAAAGCGCGCAGAGGACCTTGCGGCCCAGATGACGCGCGAGGAGCAGTTGCGCTACGTCCACGGTTATTTCCCGCCGATGAGCAAGGACCAGCCCGCCGACATGATCCCGTCGGCCGGCTATGTTCCGGGCATTCCGCGGCTGGGCATACCGACGCTGCGCGAGAGCGACGCCAGCCTGGGTGTCGCCAACCAGATCGAGCAGCGCAAGGGCGATGTCGCGACTGCGTTGCCGGCCAGCCTGTCGCTGGCGGCGAGCTTCGATCCCGACCTGGCCTATCGCGGCGGCGTGATGATCGGCGGCGAGGCGCGGGCCAAGACCTTCAACGTGCTGCTGGCCGGCGGCGTCAACCTGACGCGCGATCCATGGGGCGGGCGAACCTTCGAATATCTGGGCGAGGACCCGCTGCTGGCCGGGATCATGGCCGGCGAGTCGATCCGCGGCGTGCAGGCGAACCACATCGTCTCGACCGTGAAGCATTATGCGATCAACCCGCAGGAGACGCTGCGCACCACCATGGACGCGCGGATCGACGAGGCGAGCCTGCGGGAGAGCGACCTGCTCGCCTTCCAGATCGCGATCGAGCGCGGGCGGCCGGGATCGGTGATGTGCGCGTACAACAAGATCAACACCGACTGGGCGTGCGAGAATGACTGGCTGCTCAACCAGGTGCTGAAGCGGGACTGGGGCTATAAGGGCTGGGTGATGAGCGACTGGGGTGCGGTGCACTCCACGGTGAAGGCGGCGAATGCCGGGCTGGACCAGCAATCGGGGCGCGAACTCGACAAGGCGATGTATTTCGGCAAGCCGCTGGCCGATGCGGTGGCGAGCGGGAGCGTGACGCCGGAGCGGCTGCGCGACATGAACCGGCGCATCCTGTGGGGGGTGACCAGCACCGGGCTGATCGACCATCCGGTGCCGCTTGCCGCGCAGCCGATCGACTATGCCGCGAATGCGCGGGTGGCGCAGGAAGTGGCGGAGAAGGGCAGCGTGCTCCTGAAGAACCAGGGCGGGGTGCTGCCGCTGGCGCGGACCGCGAAGAAGATCGTGCTGATCGGCGCGCATGCCGATGTCGGCGTGCTGTCGGGCGGCGGATCGAGCCAGGTGCGCTCGGTCGGCGGCGCGCCGGTGGAGATCCCGCTGACCGAGGGTGCGGCCTCCAGCTTCGCGCGGGTGACCTGGCATGCGTCGTCGCCGCTTGCGGCGATCCGGGCGATGGCGCCGGGGGCGCAGGTTTCGTATGTAGATGGGCGCGATCCGGCCGCGGCTGCCGCAGCGGCGCGCGGGGCCGACATGGCGATCGTCTTTGCCTGGCAGTGGCGGACCGAGGCGCAGGACATCGAGACGCTGTCGTTGCCCGACAACCAGGATGCGCTGATCGATGCGGTGGCGGGCGCCAACCCGCGGACGGCGGTGGTGCTGGAGACCGGCGGGCCGGTGCTGATGCCGTGGCTGGGCAAGGTGCCGGCGGTGCTCCAGGCCTGGTATCCGGGGCAGAAGGGCGGGGAGGCGATCGCCAACATCCTGTTCGGCGCGGTCAATCCCTCGGGCAAGCTGCCCATGACGTTCGTGGCGAGCGAGGCGCAGGCGCCGCGGCACCCGGTGCCGGGGCTTGCCGAGATGAAGGCCGCCGATGCCGCGAAGAAGGCGGGCGGCACCTATGGGATGGTGGAGCGCCAGCTGGCGCCGGAGGTGCCCTACGTCGAAGGTGCCGCGGTTGGGTATCGCTCGTTCCTGAAGACCGGGCAGAAGCCGCTGTTTCCGTTTGGCTATGGACTTTCCTACACCCAGTTCCGCTATGCCCGGCTGAAGATCGAGGGCGGGCGCGAGTTGCGGGTGAGCTTCGACGTGACCAACACCGGACGGGTTGCGGGTGCCGATGTGCCGCAGGTCTACGCCACCGCAGGGCGGCGCGAAGGACCGACCGTGCGGCTGGTCGGGTTCGAACGCGTGACGCTTAAGCCCGGTGAGACGCGGCGGGTACAGGTTGCAGTCGATCCGCGGCTGATCGCCGACTATGACGTAGCGGGGAACCGCTGGCGCGTGGCCGCCGGGACCTATCCGGTGACGGTGGGCCATCATGCAGGCGATGCGGCGCTGAGCGGCAAGGCGACCCTGGTCGAGGCGCAGGTGAAGCCATGATCCGTTTGGCCATGCTGAGCGCGGTCGCGCTGCTGTGGGCGCCGGCCGTTTCCGCGCAGGTCCGCGCCGATGCGCCGGACATCCGCGAATACACGCTGCGCAACGCGCACGGCATGACCGTGCGGTTCCTGGACCGTGGCGGCGTGATCACCGCGATCGAAACGCCGGATCGACAGGGGCGGTTGGCCAATGTCGTGCTCGGCTATGGCTCGGCGTCGGAATATCGCGACAAGAACAGCAAGAACGGCTTCGGCGCGCTGATCGGGCGCTATGCCGGACGGATCAAGGGCGCGCGCTTCGCGGTGGGTGGCCGCGAATACCGGCTGAAGGCGAACGATGGCGAGAACGCGCTGCATGGCGGGCCGGGTGGGTTCGATGTGCAGCGCTGGGCGGTGGCGCCGTTTAGCGGCAAGGGCTTTGACGGCGCGCGGCTGACATTGGACAGCGCCGATGGTTCGCAGGGCTTTCCTGGGCGGCTGCGGGTGACCGTCACCTATCGCTTGTTCGCCGATGACCGCTTCCAGATCGACTATGACGCGACGACGACAGAGGCGACCCACGTCAACTTCACCAACCACAGCTACTTCAACCTGGGCGGGCCGGGGAGCGGGACGGTGGCCGATCAGCGCATGCGGATCGCCGCGACGCGCTGGGCCGAGGCGGACCAGGCGGGTATTCCGACGGGCCGGTTGGCGCCCGTTGCGGGCACGCCGCTCGACTTCCGCGCGGAGCATGCGATCGGCGAGCGCTGGGATGCGGGCGGGCCGGCGATGTCGACGCGCGGCGGCTATAATCATGGCTGGGCGTTCGAGGGCGGGGTCACGCAGGCGCCGCGGGCGGTGCTGTGGCTCCGCGATCCGGGTTCGGGCCGCACGCTGACGGTGGAGACTACCGAGCCATCAGTGGTGATCTACACGGGTGACTATATCGACGGAAAGGACTCCGACGCCGCGGGAAACGTGATCCACCCGCGCGACGGCATCGCGCTGGAGACGCAGCATTTCGCCGACACGCCGCATCACGCGAACTTCCCCTCGACGCTACTAGAGCCGGGCAAGCGCCTTCGCTCCACCACGATCTGGCGGTTCGGGGTCAAGTCGGACTGAGAAGACCGGGGGCGTTGCAGGCAGCGGCTCCGCACCCTAGGTGCGGGCGATGACTGCAAGCGACCTTCAGGACCTGTTGACCGCCTCTCTGACGCGCCAGCTGGGCGGCAGCCGCCGGCGCTGGAAGACGGTGATCGGCGCGGTGCGGGTCTATGACCCAGCAACGCACCCGCATTGCAACTGGTCGGTGGCGCCTTCGGGCAGTGTCGCCGAAGTGGCGGCGGTCGAACGGCTGCTGGACCGTATGCGCGGCGAGCAGCCGATCGTCAGCGAAGGCTGAGCCGGCCTCAGACCTCGAACAGCGCGTAGGGGCGGCCGAGGACTTCGGACACCACGAATTGCGCGACGTTGTAGACCGGGATGCCCCGGCGGGTGCGGCCTTCATAGGTGCCGCGGTGGGCGTGGCCGTGCACGACCAGCTTCACATTGTCGAAGCGGTCGACGGCGTCGGCCAAGCGGGATGAGCCCAGGAAGGGGAAGATTTCGGGGGGCTCGCCCTGCACCGTGTCGACGATCGGCGCATAATGGAGCACGGCGACGGTACGGTCTGTGCGCAGCGAGCGCAGGCCATTTTCGAGCTTGCGCGCTTCGTTGAGCGCTTCCTCGACAAAGGCCTTTACCCCGGTCTCGCCGAACGCGCCGAGTTCGCCGCGCCCGAAGCCGCCGAGGAACCCCTTCACCCCGGCAAAGCCGACGCCCTTCACCACTACGGCCTGGTCGTCGAGCATGGTGACGCCCGCCTGGTGAAGGATGCGGGCGACTTCCTCGGGCTGGCCGCACTCATAATCATGGTTGCCGAGCACGGCGACGGAGGGAATGGTGCAGGCGCGCAGATCCTCGGCAAGGTTCTCGGCCTCCTTGGTCTTGCCGAAATTGGTGAGGTCGCCGCACAGGGCGACCACGTCCGCTTTCTCGGAAATCTCTGCGAACAGTTCGCGATAGCGATGTTCGGATTCCTCGGTGACGTGCAGATCGCCGATCGCGGCGAGGCGGATCGGCGCCTCAGAAGTGTCGCTCATGCTTCTCCTCCAATCCCTTGCCGACGACGTCGGCGAAGCCCCAGCTGCTGATGTCGACGACATAGTCGCGGGGCGACAAAAGCCTGCCGCGGCAGACCTTTACGTTCGCTGGCGGTAGCTCTGCCTGCGCCTGAACGCGCTCGATCAACAGGTCGAACAGCCAGCGCGGCACACAGTCGCGCTCGGTCGGATAGATGAAGCGGAAGTTGAGAATGTGCATCAATAGCACTTCCCAATAGAGCTCCATCGCGGAGAGAAGCCGGTGCCAATCGATCTCGTCATGCTTCTTCAGGATGACGTGCGCGACGTCGGCACCGTCGTAGCGGTAGCGGTCCTGGATGAACATCTTGGAGAGGATGAACTCGGTCGGCGGCGTGATCCGGACGCAGCTGCCATACACCTCGGCCTCATAGGTCTCGGTGAACCATGAGTCGGTGACGGGGATCGATGCCGAGGAGATGTTGTAGATCACGTCGAAGAAGTTCTCGCCCTGCCAGACCTTGCCGATCCAGCGGTCGTCCTCGATCGTGATGATATAGCCGGCTTCCTTGAAGCGGGCGAGCAGGCGAGGGGCGTCGCCCGCCTTGCAGAACACGTCGATGTCCTTGGTCGGGCGTATCACCCCGGTATGGCAGGTGAGCGCATAGGTGCCGGACAGCAGGTACGGAATGTCCCACTGGTTCAGCAGCTTGAGACTGTCGGAATAAAATTCCACCGCGTCTTCGGGTGGTTCGAAGACGGAGGGGTCGAGGGCTTCTGGCAGGTCCGACATGAGGCTCGCTATCTGGCGCAGGCAGCGTGCCGCGCGGGACCAGATAACGGCATGAGCCCGATGGCGGTTCCCGGCCGGCCGCTTTCCCGAAGGGGCAGTCGGCCGGGTTCGGCCTTACTCGGCGGGCTGGCTTTCGTTGCCGCCCTCGTCGCGCGAGACGCGGGCCGTCATGCCGGTCGCGTCCGCGTCGTCGCGGGTCTGCTGGTCGTCGGACAGCGCCGGCGCGGCGTCCGGCTGTGCCTCCGTGTTGGCGTTGTCGATGCGCGGCGCTGCGGGCGCCTCGGTCTGGATTTCGGAAAGGTTCTCCGGCTCCGGCACGGTCAGGTTCTCGGTCGTCATCTCGGTGTTGGTGGTGGTGTCGTCCGAGGTCTCCTCGCCGCTGGTGCAGGCGGCGAGCGAGAGGCCCGCGGCGATGACGGCAGCGAGCGCGATGCGATTGGTCTTCATCCGATTTCCCCTGTTAGCGTGAAGCGACGGCGGTGACTGCCGAGCGGTTCTCTACCTTCGATGCCAGCGTCTTGTCCCAGCTGTACGGATCGGCGCGGAAGTTCATCTGGCCGTTGCCGCTGGCGAACGCGGTCCAATAGAGCAGGTAGACCGAGACCTGGTCCTGCGGCTGGAGCTGGACGCGCTGGGTCTTGGCGGTAGCCAGTGCCGCGTTGATCTGTTCGGGCTGCCAATTCCCATCGTTGCGGAACAGCAGTTCGGCCAACTCGCCCGGCTTTTCGAGGCGAACGCAGCCATGGCTTTCCAGCCGGCTGAACCCCGAAAAGGCCGCCTGCGCCGGCGTGTCGTGCAGGTACACGGCATAGGGGTTCTGGAAGTCGAACTTATAGCGGCCAAGCGCGCTTTGCGGACCAGGCTGCTGCTGAAGCCGGCGGCCGGTGCCGGTGCCGATCACCTTGTAATTGTGCGCGGCGAGGTAGGATGCCCCCTTGGGGAACAGTTCCTTGGCGGCGATCCCGGCCGGCACGTTCCATGGCGGATTGAGCACCACCGAGTGGATGCGCGACTGGAGCATCGGCGTTTCGTTGCCGGGACGGCCGGTGACTGCCTTCATCGAGGCAATCGCCTGGTCGCCCTCGAACACCGTCAGCACAGCGGCGGCGATGTTCACCTGGATGCGCTTGGCGGGCATTTCGGCGGGCAGCCAGCGCCAGCGCTCCATGTTTGCCATGATCTGGCGCACGCGGTCGCCAGCCGGCACGTTGAGCGCGCCGAGCGTGCCGGTCGACACGGTGCCGGTGGGGCGCAGGCCGTAGCGGCGCTGGGCACGGAGCACGGCGTCCTTCAACGCGGCGTCGAAGGTCGTGCCGGTGGCCGCGACCTGGCTGTCCTCGATGGCGAGGCGCTTGCGCAGCGCGGCGACGCGGGCACCGGTCGAGCCGACCGACAGGTCCGGGCCCGCCGGCAGCGCCGACCAGCCGCCCTTGGCTTCGATCGCACGATATTTAGCCAGGCCCTTTTGGAGGCCGTCATAGCCGGCATAGGGCGGGGGAAGGGTGCGGATCCAGGCACTGATCCGGTCCCGATTCACCGCGTCGGCGAAGCCGGGCAGCGGGTCAAACGCGACAGGGCGCAGGCCCCAGTCCTGCTGAAAATCGCTTTCGTCCAGGCGTCCTGAATGCACGGCGCGGGCATAGTCCAGCGCGGCGCGGACCAGCGCCTCGCTGCTCTGCGGGCGCGGCGCCGCGGCGCCGTCGTGACGAAGCCCCTGTTCGTAGCCGGCATCGGAAAGAAGCTGCGCGAGTTCCGCGCTCTGCTTCACCGAGAGCGTGGGAAGCGGCGTGGGCGCGGGTGGCTGCTGCACGAGCGGCGCCGGTGCGCTTGGCGCGGGCGCAGGGACCTGCTGCGCGAGCAGCGGCGCCGCCAGGCTCAGCAGCCCGGCACCTGCCGCGCCGCGGTACAGAACGGAAATGAAATGGTTACGCTTGCTTACTGGGTACATTCCCGCGCGGTTCCTGATTGTTAAGCCGGCCGAACTCACGCCCACATAGGCGACGATGCCCGCAGTTGCGAGCGGCGAATGCATCCAACCCGTGCTTGACAAGATGCGGGCCGCTGAAGGACGTGTCCAAGCGCCGACGATGCTGGCCTGGACCAGCACGCGTGCACGACAGAACCGGCCTGCAGCATCGGTGGGGAGAGAATTCTTGGCAACGGCACCTTTCACGCGGGCAGTCTCCGGCACGCAGACCACCCTGGCATTCGCCGCGGTCACCACGCTGTTTTTCGCCTGGGGGTTCATCACCTCGCTGGTGGATCCGCTGGTCGCGTCGGTGAAGGGGGTTTTCACGCTGACCAACCTCCAGGCACAGGCGAGCGCGTCGGCGTTCTTCTTTGCATATTTCGTGATGTCGTTCCCAGCCGCGGCACTGGTCGGCCGGCTGAAGGCGGTGCCGTCGATCCTGGTGGCGCTGTGCACGATGGTCGTCGGATGCCTCGTCATGCTGGTGGCGGCGAACAGCGCCAATTACTGGCTGGTTCTGCTCGGCCTGTTCGTACTGGCGAGCGGGATCACCGTGCTGCAGGTCGCGGCCAATCCGCTTGCGGCGGCGCTGGGCGATCCGCGCTACAGCCATTTGCGGCTGACGCTGAGTCAGACCTTCAATTCGTTCGGCACGTTTCTGGGGCCTTTGCTGGGTGCGCACCTGTTCCTGAAAGGGCTGGAGGTGAAGGAAGGCACGGTCGTCACCGATGCGGCGCGCGGCCAGGCGCTTGCCGGGATCGACAGCGCCTATTTCTGGATCTCCGGCCTGATCGCGGCGCTGGCGGTGTTCTTTTTCCTGAGCAGGCGGGTGGTGTCGCAGGCAGCGCCCGCGCCGGCGGCCACTGCCGGGCTGTTTTCGGCATTCTCGTCGAAATGGGCGCTGTTCGGCGGGCTGGCGATTTTCCTCTATGTCGGTGCCGAAGTAGCGATCGGCACGCAGATGGCGCTGTTCCTCAACGACAACGGCGTCTGGGGCCAGTCCGACGCGCCGTTCGGTGTGCCGCTGATCGGCTATCTGATGGGTAGTGACGGCGTGCCGGGCGTTTCGCTGCAGGAGGCGGGCAAGGCGGTTGCGCTGTACTGGGGCGGGGCGATGATCGGGCGTGCGATCGGATCGGTTCTGCTGGCGCGGGTGCGTGCCCCGGTGCTGCTGGCGGTGTTTACCGCGGTCGCGGCGGCGATGTGCCTGTATGTCTTTGCGGTCGGAGGTGTGTCGGCAGGGTTCGTCGCGCTGGCGATCGGGCTGTTCAACTCGATCATGTTCCCGGTGATCTTCACGTTGACGCTGGAGCGCTCAACCGCGAGCCAGGAATCGACCTCGGGCCTGCTCTGCACGGCGATCGTCGGCGGCGCGGTTCTGCCGCTGTTGGTGGGCAAGGTCGCCGACCTTCATGGCTATGCCTTTGCATTGATCGTGCCGGCACTGTGCTACGTCGTCCTGTTCGTGTTCGCCGTCGTGGCGGGGCGATCCGGGGCGGTGCGCAGCGAAGGCGTGGCGTCGATCCATTGAGCATCGCCGCACTGCTCGCCCTCGCGCTTCAGGCTGGTTCGCCGCAGCCCGCAGTGGTGGCGGTGACCGGCGGCCGCGTGGAAGGGACGCCGGCAGCGGGCGGAGGCGCATTGCTGTTCCGCGGCATGCCGTACGCCGCGGCGCCGCTGGCCGACCTGCGCTGGCGTGCGCCGCAGCCGGTCGAGCCCTGGGCCGATATCCGACGCGATCAGCCGGATGCGCCAGCATGCCTGCAGAACGATAGCGGCTGGAACCGGGGCGATTATCTCCGCTCGGCCGAGGATTGCCTGACGCTGGACGTGCGAACCTCCGGGCTGACGGGCAAGCGGCCGGTGATGGTGTGGATCCATGGCGGATCGAACCGGGCGGGGTCGGCGCGCGGCACCGTGCAATCTCGGATCACCGATCGCGGCGTGGTTCTGGTAGCGGTGCAGTACCGGCTGGGCATCTTCGGGTTCCTGCCGCACCGAGGCGCGGCAGCGGAGGCGGGAGGCCATGCCGGCAATTACGGGCTGATGGACCAGGCCGCCGCGCTGCGCTGGGTGCAGCAGAACATCGCGAAGTTCGGTGGCGACCCGACGAACGTCACGATCTTCGGCGAATCCGCCGGCTCGCAGGATGTCTCGCTGCAATTGGCCGCGCCGGGATCGCGTGCGCTGTTTGCGAAGGCGATCCTGCAGAGCGGGACGCCAGGGTTCGGGATGGCGCCGAGGCCGCTGGCGGAAGGGCTGGCGATCGGGGATCAGGCGGATGTGCTGCTGGATAGCGGTGGCTCGATCACCGAGCTACGGCGCCGATCGGTGCAGGCGCTGCTGGACGCCGATCTGAATCTGACCGACCCGAAGATCGTCACCAATGGCTTTCTGTGGTTGCGCACTACGATCGACGGCGCGTTCCTGCCCCGTACGCCGCGCGAGCTGCTGGCGACCGCCCCGGCACGGCCGGTCATCGTCGGCAGCAATCGGGCGGAGTTCGGCACCGGCACGGTCGCTTGGGACACCGCGCTTCCGGAGCGGTTCGGGCGCGGCGCGGCCATGGCACGGGCCTTTTACCGCATCGACCAGGCGGGCAGGGAGGACGATCCGCGGCTGGGGGCGGTGGAGCTGGAATATGGCACCGACTGGATCTTCCGCTGCCCAGCTGGACGCGTGGCCGAACTGCTGTCGCGACGCGGCGCATCGGTGTGGCGGTACGAGTTCGACCTGGCGCAGGATGGCGGACGAACGTCGCATGCCGCGGAAATCCCGTTCGTCCTGAACGATCTCCGCTTTGGGACCGGCGCATCGCTGCAGCGATACTGGGTGAACTTCGCCGTCACCGGCGATCCCAACGGAACGGGGCTTCCGACATGGCCCCGGTTCACCCGCGCCGACCAGCGCCACGTGCTGTTCGATGCGCGCGGCGTCACGCCGGACGCGAAGCTGCGCGCGCCGATCTGCTCGATGCTGGAGGAACTATGACCGATCGGGTTCGCCGCGGATTGCTGGGCGCCGGGCTGTTGCTGCCGTTCGCGGCGCGTGCGCAGGAGGCGGAGAGCTGGGAGCAGAAATGGAACCGGATGCTCCGTGAGGACTGGCCGGGGCTGGGCCGATATGCGGAGGAGAACCGCAGCCTGATCGCATCGGGTGCGAAGATCAACATCGTGTTCATGGGCGACTCGATCACCCAGGGGTGGCGAGAAAAGCGCCCGGAATTCTTCAGGTTCGGGCGCGTGGGCCGCGGCATCGGCGGTGAGACCACGCCGCAGATGGTGCTGAGGATGATGGCCGACGTGATCGATCTGAAGCCGCGCTACCTCCACATCATGGCGGGAACCAACGACATCGCCGGCAACACCGGCAAGATGACGCTGAAGCAGAGTTTCGACAACTTCCAGATGATGACGCAGCTGGCCAAGGCGAACCGGATCGAGGTGCTGCTGGCGTCGATCCCGCCGGCGGCGAACTATCCGTGGCGTCCAGGACTGGAAACCGTCGCGCCGATCCGGGCGATGAACACATGGTTGAGCGGCTATGCCAAGCGCGCAGGCGCGACCTTCGTCGATTACTGGCCGGTGCTGGATGATGGCAGCGGCGGCATGAAGCCCGGGCTCGCCTCTGACGGCGTCCACCCGACCCAGCAGGGCTATGACGCGATGGCCACGATCCTCGAACCCCTGCTGAAGTAACGCGGCATCTGAAGAGGCCGCCCACCTGACATCGGCGCGGCGCGCGCTTATAGGCGATCGTTGGTTGACGGAGAGAGCGTGATGATCCGCACAGGGCTTATCGGGTTCGGCTTGGGGGGCACTGCCTTTCACGCGCCGCTGATCGATGCAGTGGAGGGGTTGGCACTCCAGGCGGTCGCCTCTTCGCGCACGGAGGCGGTGCAGGCATCTTATCCTGACGCCCAAGTCACAACCGCCGACGCGTTGATCGGCGATCCGGACATCGACCTGGTGGTAATTTCCACGCCTAATGCTACGCATTCTCAACTTGCCCGCGCTGCATTGGAGCAGGGCAAGCACGTGGTCATCGACAAGCCGTTCGCCACCACCGTGGCCGAAGCCCAGTCGGTTGCTGATCTCGCGAGCGAGAAAGGCCGGCTTGCCATCGCCTTTCACAATCGACGGTGGGATAGCGACTTCGTCACCGTGCGCAAGCTGCTGGATGCCGGTCAACTGGGCGAGGTGCTGTTGTACGAGGCGCACTGGGATCGGCTTCGGCCCGGACTTTCGCAGCAGTGGAAAGAGGTGCCGGAGGCGGGCGGGGGGCAGTTGTTCGACCTGGGTCCGCATCTGATCGACCAGGCACTGCTGTTGTTCGGTACGCCGGATGCCGTGGCCGCAGACCTGACGGTGCAACGCCCGCTTGGCGCCGTGGACGATTATTTCTCCGTAACACTGCACTACGGCGAACGCCGGGTGGTGCTTGCATCCTCGCGGATGGTCGCGGCGCCGCGACCGCGGTTCGGGCTCCACGGGTCCTTGGGCAGTTTCGTCAAATTCGGTCTTGATCCTCAGGAAGCCGCGATGCGCGCCGGGCACCGGCTGGACGATCCAGCGCATGGCATCGAAGACGCGGCGGATCACGGCGTGCTGACGCTTGCCGACGGTTGTCGCGAGACGATCGTGTCCGAGCGAGGTGACTACCGGCGCTTCTACGAGGGCGTGGTGGCGGCGATAACCACGGGGGCTGCGCCGCCCGTGATGCCGTCCGAAGCGATCCTTGGTCTGCGCATCATCGAACTCGCGCGGCGAAGCGCGGACGAGGGACGCCGGCTGACGCTCGCCTGACGTTCAGGCGGCTTCCGACCGCGCGCCGCCGTCGCTTGCCGCGTACCATTCGGTAAATGCCTCCGGCATCATCGGGCGGGCGAACAGGAAGCCTTGTCCCTCGTCGCAGCCCATCGCGATGAGGGCGTCACGGATTTCCGCACTCTCGACCCCTTCCGCGACAACCCGATAGTCGAGCCCCTGCGCCAGCGAGATCATCGCGCCGACGAGCGAGCGTTCGCGCAGGCTGCCGATCATTCCCTGTACGAAGGACCTGTCGATCTTCAGAACGTGCGCGGGAAGGCGCTGAAGATAGGCAAGGCTGCTATAGCCGGTGCCAAAGTCGTCGATGGCGATCCGGACGCCGGCGGCGCTTAGCAGGGTTATCTGCGTCAGCGCCTTGTCGACATTGTCCATCATCGCGCTTTCGGTGACTTCCAGCTCTAGCGATGCCTGGGGGACGCGGTGCTTCAGCAGGTAAAGTTGTACCTGCGCGGCAAAGTCGGACTGCTGAAGATTGTTGGCCGATATGTTGACCGCGAGGTGGATGTCCAACCCGTCCGCGCGCCAGGCGCGGAGCTGATCCAGCCCGGTGTCGAGCACCCAGGCGGTGGTCGCGCCCGAGAGCGAGGTCTGCTCGATGATGGGCATGAACTCTGCGGGCGAGATCGAACCCAGGGTAGGATGGTTCCAGCGCAGCAGCGCTTCGACGCCTAGGCAGGCGCCCGTCCGCAGATCCAGGCGCGGCTGATATTCGAGCGACAGCTGCGACGACGAGTCGAGCGCCGCGCCGAAATCGCTGAGCAGCCTGAAGCGGCGGCGATGCATTTCGTCCATGTTGGTCGAGTAGACGCAGATCGAGCCCGAGGACTGACGCGCGTCCTGGGCCGCGCTGTGGGCGCGGCGGAGCACCGACGCCGGGCTTGCGCGCCCGACGATCAGGGGTGCGACTCCGATCGTGGTGGTCATGACGAATCGGGCTTTGGAGATTGCCTGAAAATGGTCGAGCATCGCGGCGAGTCGTTCGACATAGCGGGTTTGGTCGGTGTCGGGCTCAGCCAGAAACGCGAACTGGGTTGCGGCGACGTGGTACGCGGTGCGGCGAGGCCCCAGAGCATTGGCGATGATCCGCGCGGTGTCACGGACGACCTCGTCCAGAAAGCCGGCGCCCATGACGCGCATACCGCTGCTCAACTGGTCGTTGCGGGCGAGGTCGACCAGCACCGCGAGACGTTGCTGCCCGGGGTGATCGCGGCCGAGATCGGCAAGGTCCTCAAGGAACTGGTTGCGGTTCGGCAATCCGCTCAACGGATCGATTCGGCCGAACGCGTGCTGCATCTCGATCTGGACCATGACCATGCTGGCCAGATCCTCGAGCGCCTTGATCTCTGCGGCGGTGGTTTCGCGCGGTTCGGTACCCAGCACGCAAAGTGCGCCCAGGCTGTGGCCTTCACGCGTGGTGAGCGGCGCTCCGGCGTAATACCGGACCCCCTGTTCAGCCAGCGGGCTTTCCCGGTAGCTCGGGCATTCCTGCAGGTCTGGAACCAGCAGAAATTTATCGGAATCGGTAACTTCTGCGCACGGGGCTTTTTCTCGGGGGATCGACCAATGCTCCACGCCGACCCGCGACTTGAACCATTGGCGATCGCGGTCGGTCAGCGAAATCGCCGCGATCGGCAACCCGAAGATCTGACTGGCCATACGCGTGATTCGATCGAAGCTCTCGCTTGGCGCCGTGTCTAGCAGGTTGAGCCTCTGGAGCGCATCGAGGCGGAGATCTTCATTGTTTAGCGACATAGAAACCCTTCCCCCTCGACCTATCCGCATAAGGTGCGAGGAGTGACCAAAATCTGAATCCGCGCCGCTTAGGCGCTGTGTCTTGCGCGATTCCCAGCGAATGCCCGGGGCCCAGCTTCGAAGGCAGGGGCGGCGGCGTGCGCCTCTTGGGCTTGGTGGCGCGTGGGCCCCGGCCTTCGCCGGGAACTGGTGGGTTACCGGTCGTGCGGAGTAGCATCCATTCATCACGCAGGGCTAAGGCAGCAAGCTTTCAGGAAAAGTTGCATTTGCGACGACCCCGGGCGAATCCTTAGTTCGCGATCGGCTTGGAATGCGTAAAAGTGTTTCATGAGGCGCAAACTTCCGCGCCCGGGACTTGACGATGAGTAGTTTTTTGGCAGCAGGGTCCGCCATGGGGGATGTCGCTGCAAGCGTGCCGGGAGAGCCGGCGCTGATCTGGGCCGAGTTGGTCGCCGATACGGTGACGGGGCTGTGCTTCCTGGCGATCCTGGGGGCGCTGTTCACCCTGAGTCGGCGCAGGGGCAATCTGCTCGGATGGCCGTTCTGGTGCGTTGCCAAATTCCTGATGGCGGTTGGGCTCGTGCACCTCGTCGCTGCCTGGTCGCCCTTGGGTCCGATGGCGATGCTGGAGACGGCACTTCAGATCATTGCCGCGTTCTTCGGAGTCGCGACGGCCGCCACCCTGTGGGCGCTGATTCCGCGCGCCCTGGCCCTGCCTCGCTCCGACATGGTCGCGGAAGCAGAGGTTAAGCTGGTTGCGGCAGTCGCGGAACGCGATGCGGCGCTGGCGCAGCTTCGCAGCGAGACCGATCAACGCCACCAGGCGGAGGTCGCGTTGTTGCGGGCAAAGAAGCTGGAAGCTGCCGGGCAGCTGACCGGTGGTATCGCCCATGACTTCAACAATCTTCTCCAGGCGATTGCAGGCAATCTGGAGCTTATCGCCCGCAAGGCCGACGATCCCGATCGTGTGGTGCGCTGGAGCGCCAGCGCGCTGGATGCAGTCGAGCGGGGACGCGCGGTTACCGGGCAGCTGCTCGCTTTTTCGCGGCGCCAGCAGTCGGTTGCGGCGCCGGTGCGGCTGGTGGAACTGATCGGCGGCGTACGCGAGTTGGTCGAGCGCGCAGTCGCGCCGCTGTCTCAAGTGGCAGTCGCGCCGATCGATCCGAATTGGAACGTGCAGGTCGATGCGCTGCAGCTGGAGCTGGCCATCCTCAACCTGGCGTTCAACGCCCGCGAAGCGATGCCCGATGGCGGCGTGCTCACACTCTCGGCCGAGCGCGCGACGGGCAGCGTGCCTGCGGACCTGACTTTCGGCGACTATATCGCGCTGCACCTGGCCGATACGGGCAAGGGCATGGACGAGGCGGCGATCGCCTGCGCGCTCGAAGCGCTTCCGTCGCATCACGATGACGGCAGCCGCGGCGGCATGAGCCTGTCGATGGCCGGCGAAGTGCTGCGGCGTATGGGTGGCGCGATCACCGTCCGCTCGGCGGAAGGCGAGGGCACCCGCGTGACGCTATACCTGCCGGTCGCCAAGACCGAGCCGCCACGGGCCGCGATCGACGATCAGTTCAGCGACGTGCGAGTGGACCTGAGCGGGATCACCGTCGCGCTTGTCGACGACGATGCCCAGGTCCGCGCCACCTTGGCCGAGACGCTGGCCTCCGCCGGAGCGCGCGTGGTCGAGGCGGGAAGCGGAGCCGAGGGCGTAGTGCTGGTGCGCAGCGAGAACCCGGATATTCTGGTGGTCGACTTCGCCATGCCCGGCATGAGCGGCGCCGAAGTCGCGGCGCAGGTGCGCGAGCACCGCGTCGACCTGCCGGTGCTGGTGGCTACCGGCTTCGCGGATGCGCCAAGCCTCGACCGGGTGCGCGGCGCGCGCCCGGTGTTGCTGCGCAAGCCGTTTGATTCGAACGAGCTGCTGCGGCGGGTGAGCGAACTGCTGGGGCGGCACTTCTAGGGCTGGGACGGCCGAGCCGTTCAACGCGTCTCCACGGGCACGTTGCGGCGCAGTTCGTCGATCCAGGCAGTGGCGACGCTGTCGGACGGCGCCCGCCAGTCTCCGCGCGGGCTGAGCGCTCCGCCAGGCGAGACCTTTGGCCCGTTGGGCAATGCCGAACGCTTAAACTGGCTGATCTGGAAGAATCGGAACAGGAACGTCTCCAGCCACTTGGTGATGGTGGCCAGATCGTATTCGTTTCGCGCCGCTTCGGGAAAGTTGACCGGCCACCGTCCGGCATCGCGGTCGCGCCAGGCATGCCATGCCAGGAACGCGATCTTTGACGGCCGCAAGCCGTGGCGCACGACATAGTGGAGGAAGAAGTCGTGCAACTCGTACGGACCGATGCGGTCCTGCGTGCTCTGCATGTTCCCTTCCGCGTCCGCCGGCACCAGTTCTGGAGAAATCTCGGTATCGAGGATCGACACTAGCGTGGTGGCAGCCTCGCCCGAGAACTGGCCGCTTTTGACGGTCCAATGGATCAGATACTGGATCAGCGTCTTGGGCACGCCCGAGTTGACGGTGTAGTGGCTCATGTGATCGCCGACGCCGTAGGTGCACCAGCCCAACGCAAGCTCGGACAGGTCGCCGGTGCCGACGACAAAGCCTTCGCGCTGGTTGGCGAGGCGGAAGAGATAGTCGGTGCGCAGCCCGGCCTGCACGTTCTCGAACGTCACGTCATAGACCGGCTCCCCTTCGGCGAAGGGGTGCCCCATGTCCTGGAGCATCTGGCGCGCGGCGGGGCGGATGTCGATCTCTTCGCCTGTGACGCCGAGCGCGCGCATCAGCGCCCAGGCATTGGCCTTGGTCGCGTCCCCCGTCGCGAACCCCGGCATGGTGAAGCCCAATATGTTCGAGCGCGGGCGGCCAAGACGGTCCATCGCCTTGCACGCGACGATCAGCGCGTGAGTGGAATCGAGCCCGCCTGAGACGCCGATCACCAGATGCTTCGATCCCGTCGCTTCCAGCCGCTTGCGCAGACCCTCGACCTGGATGTTGAAGGCTTCGTAGCAGTCCTCCTCCAGCCGGGCGGGGGTGTTGGGGACGAAGGGGAAGCGGCGCATCTCACGCTTCAGCCCGCGGTCGCTCAGATCCGGCCCGTGGTCGAACTTGATGCGCCGGAACCGGGTCTCCGGGTGACCACAGGCGCGGGCACTGTCGTTGAAGGTCCCGTTGCGCATGCGATCGTGGCGCAGCCGCTCGAGATCGATATCGGTGCACACCAGGCCGGTGGTGATTTCGAACCGCTCGGAAGCGGCGAGTTGTTCGCCGACCTCATAGATGATGCCTTGCCCGTCCCATGCCAGATCGGTCGTGCTCTCGCCGGGACCCGAGGCGGAGTAGACATAGGCCGACAGGGTTCGGGCCGATTGCGAGCCGCAAAGAAGTTCGCGTTCGCGCCCCTTGCCGATGACAATGTTGGAGGCCGACAGGTTGCACAGCACCAGCGCTCCGGCGAGTGCGCCTTCGGTCGAGGGCGGGGTCGGGGCCCAGTAATCCTCGCAGATCTCCATGTGGAAGATGAAATCGTCCACGTCCGACGCTTCGAAGATCATGTTGGTGCCGAACGGTACGACCTGGCCGGCGACTTCTATTTCGAGATCGGTCAGTCCCTGTCCCGACGCGAACCAGCGCTTCTCATAATATTCGCGGTAGTTCGGAAGAAACTGCTTGGGCACCACGCCGAGGATGCGGCCGCGCGCGATGGCGAGCGCGCAATTGTAGAGGCGGCCGTTGCGGCGCAGCGCGGCGCCGACGAGCAGCACCGGCTTGAGCGTCCGGCTCGCGTCCAGCACTTCGGCGATGCCCGCTTCGCTGGCTTCGAGGATCGCGTCCTGCAGGTGCAGGTCATCGATCGCGTAGCTGGTGATGTTGAGCTCGGGATAGACGAGCAGATCGGCTCCCTGCGCGTCTCCCTCCTGCGCCAGCGCGATCGCTGAGCGCGCATTGGCGAGCGGATCGGCGACGCGCACTGCCGGGGTGCACACCCCGACGCGGATCATCCCCTGGTGGTGAAGCGCGTAGAAAGGGTGTGTCTCGTTCATGCCAAGGCCTCTTCAAGCATCTTCAGGGCGATCCGCAGGCACTCGATCCGAACCGGACCGCGGCCGATATCCCCATAGTGCATCTCGCGGTGCATCGTCGCCCTGCCGTTACGGGCGCATCCGAAGTGCACGCGGCCCGGTTCGTCGCCTGGAGCGCCGGGTCCTGCAAAGCCGGTGATGGACAGTGCGATGTCGGCACGGCTCGCCTTCAGGGCGCCCTCTGCCATGGCACGGGCGACCGGCTCGCTGACGGCGTTCTGGGTTTCTATCAGATCGAGCGGGATGCCGAGCAGTTCGGACTTCGCCTCGTTGGTGTAGACGACGAAGCCTCGTTCGAACGCATGGCTAGCGCCCTCAACATCCGTCAGGAGCGAGGCGAGCAGGCCGCCTGTGCAGCTTTCGGCGGTGGCGATGGTGATGTCCTGCTGGCAGGCGCGCTCGAGCAACTTGCGGGCGCCCTCTTCGACTTCGTCAGGAAGCACGGGCGACAGCGTCTCGGTCATGTCAGAATCCCTAGTACCGGTTTCATAACGCTGCCAACCCCGCTTGTGGAGCTTTGATCCCGGGCGGAGCAGCGAAGAACGCGATAAAGGGCTGAGCTGGAAGGCTAATCCGGTTGCGCAGAGTTTGCTGCGTGCCAAGCGCGCGCAGCGGACAGGGGCTTAGACTTTGGCGGAGTAGATCATCCGGCCCGGTCCGAGACGCTCGAACACCTTGGCCAACTCGTTTTCGCCGACCGCGAAGCAACCCTGGCTGCGGCCCAGCTTGCCGTGCTGGGCGATCATGTCGGCGTTGGAATACCATGCAGAGTGCACGACGATCGCTCGATCATAGGCATTGTTGTTGGTGGCATCGAGACCGAGCAGCCGCTGCGAGTCGCCATGCTTGCCGACATAATAATCCGCCGTCAGGAACGCGCCTTCGCAGCTCGCTTCGGAATTGGGTTCGTTCGAAAAGCGCTGGAGAAGGCCGGTATGACTCGGATCCGAGCCGATGCCATGCGCGACGAGGAAGCTTTCGCACGCGCCGGTGCCGAGATGGACCAGATGGAGGCGAGGGCGATACGATGGCTGGGAAAAGTCGGCAATAGCGATGCGGTCATGGGTCGCAATACGGCTGGCATGCTGGTCGAGCGCCGCCACGGCGCGCTTGAACAGCTCAGGACGAATGTTGGCCGGTGCTTTCGGGTCGGCCTTCGCAACCGCGACAGGAACCGGGCGGGCGGGAACGGGGATGGGCCGCGGTGCGGCCGCCATCTTGGCCGCGGGTGCGACACAGGAGGAAACCGCCATGCCCCCGGCAGCGAAAAGCGCCGAGCGGATAAGCGTGCGGCGTGACTGCGCCGTGTCGAATATCTCTGTCACTATGTTCGTTGCCCGCTTCTGCTAACCCATCTGCTCTATATCAGAGCAGGTCTTAAAGATGGGCATCGCAGAGGTGCTCTGCATAGCGATTCGGCGCGTTCCGGGCTCGCTTCGCCGTTCTCGCACGCGTAAATTGCCAAATGGTTCCCGCCACTTGGATCGAGCGAACCCTGCGACTCGGCACGGACCCTAATTCGGATTAACGGTGTTCAGGGGATGCCGGGCCGGCACCGTCAGCCAAGTTCGAGGAGGTTCGAGTGCCGATATCGCGCATGTTCGCTGCTGCAATGCTCGCCGTCGCGCCGGTAGTCGTCGCCGCCCCTGCGAGCGCGAGCGGCGTACCGGATCAGGCGACAGAGCCGGCAGCGTTGAAGCTGAGGCCCGGGCAATTCCGATGGTTCGATGCGCCCGAGCCGATTTCCCCGAGCGGCGGTGCGGCGCCCGCGGTGGCGATGGTCGTCAGCCTGGCAGAGCAGCGTGCCTATGTGTTCCGGGGCGACAAGCTGGTCGGGGTCACCACGGTGTCGACGGGCAAGCCCGGACACGAAACGCCCTCCGGCGAATTCACCATCCTCGAGAAGAAGGTGTTTCACCGCTCCAATCTCTACAGCGACGCACCCATGCCGTTCATGCAGCGGCTGACCTGGGACGGCATCGCGCTGCACGCGGGCGACCTGCCCGGCAGGCCCGCTTCGCATGGCTGCATTCGCCTGCCCGCTGCCTTTGCGCGGCAGCTGTTCGAACTGACCGCGATGGGCGGCACCGTCAGCGTGGTCGAGGATACGTTCGGCGACCCTGGCTTGTATGCGCCGATTCCGGTGCTCACCGCGCAGACCGGTGGCCTTGGCGGCAGCGCCTATGATGTGCTGACGCTGTCGGGCGATCCTCCCGCTGCCAGCCAGCCGGCATCGTGGGTGGCCGGCGCGCAGAACAATTGAAACCACTGATAGCCAGAGTCGTTAGGAAGCGTCATGAGCAAGCAACCCCCTGTTCCGACTGGAAACCAATCGCCGTACCCCCTGGTGGAGGCTCCCCATGAGCATAGCGAGGGGGAAGCAGTCACCGCCGCGCGTGAGGCCGCCGAGGCCCGGCGACGCCGCGCGTCCTCGTCCCGCCAGCTCGGCATAGGGGCCGCGATGGGCGTGGGTTCGGCCGCAGTGGTCGCAGGGCTGCTGTACTGGCGCGGCAACCGCAGGGAAAAGAAGTAAGGCTAACGCGTCCCTTGCTGCAGGCGTTGCTGAAAACGCCTGCAGGAAAGCGGCAGCGGCCGAGGCGCGGCGAGGCTTGATGGCATAACCGCCGGGGACCGACGAAGCTGCGGCTCCGCGCCTGATGGTTCCGATTGTGGCGGGTATCGCCGGCATTTCTGAGTCCTGCGGCCAAGGTAAGGCGCGTACGCAGCAGATCAGGACGCTTGCGGAAAACGCTCTCCCATCAACTCCCCAAGGCGGACCGGCCGCTCCGGTCGCCAGTCTTCATTGAAGGCGATGGTGTTCGCTTGGAACAGCATCACGATGGTCGAGCCAAGCAGGAAGCGCCCCATCTCCTCTCCCTGCTTCAGAGCGATATCCCGATCGGCATAGGTCCATTCGGGAACGGTACCGGGGCGGCTTGGACGGACCACACCGTGCCAGACGGTGGCCATGCTGCCGACGATCGTTGCGCCGACCAGCACCATCACGAACGGACCGTGGACTGCCGACTCGAAGACGCACACCACCCGCTCGTTACGGGCGAACAGGTTTGGCACTCCGCGCGCGGTAGTCGGGTTCACGGAGAACAGGGCGCCGGGCACATAGATCATGCGCGTGAGCGTGCCGTCGCAGGGCATGTGCAGGCGGTGGTAGTCCTTGGGCGACAGGTACAGGTTCGCAAAGCTGCCGTGGCGGAACTTCGCCGCTAGTGTCGCGTCGCCGCCGACCAGGTCAGTGGTGGCGAAGCGGTGCCCCTTTGCCTGCAAAATATGATGGTCGTCGATCGTGCCCAACTGGCTGATCGCCCCATCCACCGGACAAACGAACGCAGCCTCCGCCAGCGGACGGGCGCCGAGCTTTAGCGGGCGAGTGAAGAAGTCATTGAAGCTCGCGTAGCTGGAAGTCTCGGGATTTTCGGCTTCGGTCATATCGACGCCGTAATAACGGACGAACCAGCGAATAAGCCGCTGCGAGATCCAGCTTTCCTGTGCACTCGCGAACCGGCCGGCTACGGTCGTCAGCCGCTTCTTCGGCAGCAAATGTTGGAACAGGATCTTCACGCGGTCGGACATGGTAGGGCTCACAAGGTGCACGATCCTCTTGGTGACACGAAGCGGAACGTCGGGATAGGCACTTAGCGCGAGGCGCCCGGTATCAAACGGAAGGCCATGCCGCCTGCGCGTTTCACGCCTCGCGGGACGGCTACGAACACAGCCTTCAGCACGGGCTTCGACCCGCAATGTCTGCCGGGCAGTGAATTCATGTGCAAGATCGAACCTAGATCACAGGCGGCCAACAACTGCGCTTCGATTGCTGAGCGACACGGGTGTGACCCGCCGGGAAGACTGCTCCTCCGGAGGAGAGGTTTATCATCTTTGCACTGAGGAGCACTTGCATAAGGCTGCTCCGAGAAGAATGGTAGATTGGCACATGTTGCGCCGATCGCTCTTTTACAGTCGGTTAAGAGACGATCGTGAAAGGGCTCGCTGTGAGCATAGTGCGAAGTGATGTGGCAAAAAGAAGCCCCGCCGCCCGGAGCGGGCGCGGGGCTTCGTATGAAGTAAAGCTGCGATCGACCTAATGATTGAGGACCCCACGCGGTCCTTTGGTGTTCGTGTACCTTGGACGGAGACCGACGCTGGGGCATTTTGCGCGATCTGCTCTATTGCTTCGCGACGCGGGCCTTTGTCACTTTGGGGTTCTAGAAGGCATGGCTGATCGTTGACCGTGTGTCAGTCTGCGATTTGCGACAGCCGCGCCGTCAACCGCACCATGCTTGTCTCCGGGCTGCTGCCCCGAACCGTCAGCACCGAGTTGTCGTCCAGGCCCAGCGCTGAAACGGCGCCCGGGATGTGCCGGTGCTGGGTGACCGACATCTCGGCGGAGAACAGGGGACCCTCCACGCGATAGCTGCCCACGTACGCCATTCCGCTGTCGCCGCCGCGCAGGCGGCCGTCGTGCAAGTGGGCCACGCCATAGTCGGTGCCGGCTGGTGTCTCGAAGGCGAGCTTATAAAGGCCGTTGGGGAGGGGCATTCTCGACCCTCGCTGTTGCACGGCGGGGAGCGGGTGGGGCGGCTCCGGGCCGCTCGGTTGTGCGGGCTCGATAACGGTCGATGCTGGTGTGGACCAGGAGCGCATATGGCTGAGTTTGGGCCGCTCGCGGATCGACGGCTTTGCGGCCTCGCCTGAAATCGCCGCCGCTTGGCCCCGGCTGCCTCCACCCGCTCATCTGGAGACGCGGAAACTAGAGCAGAGGCGGTTCAGGATCGTCGAGGTTTATCTGCGGAATGCTTGCGGCAAGCAGCGTGGCGGTCAGCGTGATCAGCGCAATCGCGCCAAACACGATCTGAAAGGCGGCGTCGATCGCCTGGCGAGGCAATTGTGGTGCCGCGGACGCGCCACTGCCGTCCAACAAGCTCAGGATCCGTGATGCGCTGCCGGGGGCGTAATGGTCGATCGCTGCCAGCAGGATCGCCGCAGTGCCCGCGGTGCCGACGACCCCTCCGACCGAACGGGCAAAGGATAGGGTCGCCGTGGAGACGCCGAGACGGGCCTTCCCGCCGGCCCACTGCGCGATCGTCTGGGCGGCGGGCATGGTGGTGCCGAGCCCCAGACCGAACAGCATGGAAGATCCCGCGATCGCGATCGGGCCGAGCGGAAGCACGATCGTCATCGTCGCAAATCCGATCGTCGCGACTGCCAGACCCAGGACCAACGGTGCGCGCGGCAACCCTGTCGCGGAAATCCGGTATCCAGCCCAGGTCGACACGCCGACTTCGGCCAGCGTGAGCGGAAGTAGCAACAAACCTGCTTTCGAAGGCTCGATGGCAAAGCGGAGCTCAAGGAGCAGCGGAAACTGGACGAGGGACGCAAACAATGCAGCGGCATAGAGCAGCACGCACAAGCAGGCGCGCCATACCATTGGCTGAGCCAGCAATCCGGGAGAAAGCAACGGCGTCGCGACGCGCCGCTCCACGGGGAGGAGGATCGCGAAGCCGAAAATGCCGGTCGCCAGCAAGCCGATCACGACCGCCGATCCCCAACCCAATGTGGTGCCGAGGCTGAGCGCGAGCAAAACAGCCAGCGTTGCCGCGGCGAACAACGCGGTCCCGATTACATCGGGCGAAAAGCTGGCCGCACCCTTCTCGGCCTTGACCCGCCATGCCACGATTGCGGCTCCGATCCCGAGCGGCAGGTTGATCCAGAAGATCCAGCGCCACCCGACATGCTGGGACAATAGTCCGCCAAGCACCGGGCCAAGCGCGCTCGCCGCCGCGAACACCGCGCCGAACCACCCCTGGAAGCGGCCGCGATCTTTGGGACCGACGGCTTCTCCGATCAATGCCTGCGCGATCGTCATCAGCCCGCCGCCGCCAAGGCCCTGGATCGCGCGCCCGCCCACCAGTGCCCAGAAGCTCGGCGCCAAGGCGCATGCGAGCGATCCCGCGATGAACAACGCCAACGCGCCGAGCAACGCCGTCTTGCGCCCGATCGCGTCCCCCAGCCGACCATAGATCGGTGCGGCGACGGTGGCGGCAAGCAGATAGGCGCTCACGATCCAGGCGATATTGGCGAAACTGTCGAAACGCGCGGCGATTACAGGCAGCGCGGTGGCGACGATCGTCTGATCAAGCGACCCCAGAAACATTGCCGGTGCCACCGCCAGGAACACCCCCATGAAGCGGGCCGTCTCGCTGCTGGGGACCAGTACAGCCGGGTCGTGCGCCGCATCCGATGCCAGCGTTATATCCGCCATTTTACGTTCCTTTCGTTTGGTTTGCGCACATGGAGCTCTGCTATGGGTGCCGGTGATGGTGGCGCGGACAAGGAAGGCGCACTTACTTCGATGCTGCCGCGAGACCGGAAAGGCGATTTCTGAAACCGTCCGCCGCTTCTTCCGCGTGAGCGGAACCGGCGCCAAACGTCCACGCCGTGAGACTCGGCGGCGGTGCGAGGCCGATTTCGGCGAGATGATGCGCAGCGTCGATAGCGGTGACCACGCCGTCGAGCATTGCGACGCTTCCCCCGCCGGTGAGCGCAGCGGGCAAGCCACTGTCGAGCAGGCTGGGAGCGATGCCGGCGGACGCTAGGCCCCGACTGTTCGTTGCAGCGACGATATACCGCGTCACGCGGGACATCATGGGCGCCTTCCACGCATCCGGGTCGCCAAGGCCGACGATCAGCAACGCGCCCCCGCGGATCCGCGACGCGGGAGCCAACATCAGCGTCTCCAGGAAATCCCCGCGGAAGATTCCGTCCCGACGGAGTCCAAGCAGCGCGCCCGACAGCGCCTGGTCGAGGTGCTCCAGCCCGCCAGTTGGCCCAGGTCCAATCTCGCACGTGAACATGCACGCGCACGACAGATCCACGTCCGCGCCGACCGCATCCCAGACCGCCACGTCGAGCGCCACGCCACGGTAGGTGCCGAAGCCGATCCGCCGGGATGCCGGGTTTGCGTTGCCGGTCATTTCCGCGGCGATCCGGCGGCATCATTCCGCTCGACCTGCGTGATGCCATTCGCATCGACCGTCGCCTGGAGCCGACGCACGCCTTTGGTGTCGATCAGCACGACGCCAGACCCGCCCGCATTGTTCAGATACAGGTAGCTCGACGCGCCGCCGGGACGATCGAATTTCACATGCGCGCCTTTATCGTCGACCGCGAGGGTGGCGGTCGGGCCATTGGAGTCCGGGTTGGCCAGGCTGACCGAGGGGCGCCCCGCCTCGTCGAGTACTATCTCGGTGGCGGTCTCGCCATCAGCGCGCAGCATCACCAACATGGGCTTGCCGGAACTCGCGGAAAGCAGGATGCGGGGATGGCCTTGCGCATCCACGATGCGAACTTCCTGCGTGACGATGGGTGGTGGCATATCTTGCATTTCACAGCTCCTTTTGGGTGGTAGAGTTTGTTCAGGCAGGCTGAGCCGACGCGGGATGCAGTGCGCACGCGATCGTGCCGGCCAGCACCAGCGCACCGGCCAGTGCGAGCGGCAACGTGAGCCCCCAGCGAAGGACGAGTACCGCGCCGATCAGCGCTCCAACGAAGATTGCCACGACCGCCGCGACGCGGCGCACCCAATTGGGGTTGGCCCCGCCGGCGAAATGCGAGTCTGCTGCAAGCCCGGTGAGCGTCAGCGTCAGCACGGTGGTTGTAAGGTCGGGGATCTTGAGCTGGCGGATCGTCGCGTTGCGAAATCCCATGGTGAGGGCGGTCAACCCGATGATCGCGTAAAGCCGCGGCTCGGGAGATTGGCTGGCGATATCAAACCCGGCCGCAACGGTTGCCGCGATCCACAGCAAGCTGGCTTCGACCAGCGCTGCCTTTATGAGCCAACGCCGCAATGGCCTGCCTGCCTGTACCTTGCCCATCCGCCCCGCCACCAGCGCGCCGAGCAGGAACGCGGTAATCGCGACGATGTAGGGCGCGGCTTCGAAGCCGGGCACGCCGGCCGCCGCGAAGCCGAGGAAGACCACATTGCCGGTCATGTTGGCCGTGAATACCTTGCCGAGGCCCAACACGCTGATCGCATCGACCAGGCCGGTCGCCACCGACAGCAGGAGCATCAGAGGGACGCGCGGATCGAACGGTATGGGCGTGCTGGTCATCGGCCATGTCCCTCGTTGAGAATAGAAATGCGCTCCCGACACCCGAGCGATCCAATCGCTTCCGCTGCCGTCGCCTGCGCGGCGCCCCGTTCGATTGGAGACGAGGCCGGCGCGGCGACCCCGAGCGTCGCCAGCAAACCGCTACGCACGCCGCGGCTCCAGCCTGAAGACCAAAGCCACAAGGATGAACCCGCCGATCAGCCCGAGATGCTCGAAGAACGCGTTGGTCGCCGTGAACCGATCTTGTCCTGCCGGCATCGTCCAAAAGGCGTTCGCGGTCATCGCGGCGAGCAACGTGAAGACCCCGAGCATCCCCGTTCCAAGCCAGACCAGCCGGCCCGACAGAATGAGCAAGGGCCCGACGATCTCGACCGCGACGGTCAGAGCGGCCCACAAGGCTGGTGGCCTCATCCCGAACTGCGCCTGTTCGGCGATCGCTGCCGGCCAGTCGCTCGCCTTCATGATCGCGCCAAGCAGATAGGCACTGACCAGCACCAGGCGGGCGACAAGGCTTGTCCAGCGCCAGTCGAGAATCGCATCGACGAAGCGAGGGGTGCGTTCCGACCGGACCATCATGGCGCGAGTGCCGAGTGTATTTCGGCGATGTAGCCACCCGGGAAGCGAACGATCGCCGATTGGCGGCCTCGCTCGGTATGCGGTGCGACAAGCGTTTCGACCCCTGCCGCGCTGCCCTTTGCGAGGGTAACCTCGAGGTTCGCGACCTCATAGCCGGTCGTTTCGCGGCCATATGGCCAAGGAAGCTGGTTGTCCGACACCATCACCGTCGTCTTGCCGTAGCGCGCGGTGATGCGGATGCGGCGGTACGTCTTTCCTGGCTGGCCGATCTCGCCCGCGTCAGCGGATCGGTCGTCCGAAACGACGCGGCCGCGCGCGAAGCTGGCCCAACTGCGGACGAAAGCGTCGGCGCTGTCCGGCGTCAGGTAGACGCGGTTCTCAGGCACCGTGGCCAGCGCTGGATAGCTCGGCGCCTTGGTATGCCAGTAGAGCTGCATGTTCACGCCGCCGGGCCATTGCACGACCGTGTCGCGGCCGATCGGATCCGGAAAGACCGAGATGCGGCGAGTCGCGCCGGCCTTCACCGCCGAGCGGATCGCGGCATCGAGATCGGTGACGAGGTAGCCGTTGCGTTCGTCGCCGAACGGGAAGGGGATCGGCGTGGTGAACCCGAAAACCGAAACCGAGCCGGCGGGGGTCAACACCAGCTGAGAGAAAGTCTTGCTGGTCGTCGGTGTGACCTGGAACGCGCCCTTCGTGGTAGCGGTGCCGCCGAAGGTCGCGATCAGGCTGGCGACGAACCGGTCGAAGTCCCCGGGAGCCACGTAGACGTGGGTCGTGTCGTATTGCGGACCGACCGCATAATCCGTGGTGGCGGCGGCAGGGTCCCTGGCCGCAACCTGGCCGGCTGGTATCGTCCCGAGCAGGGCGAAGGCGAAAAGCGTTCGAGCATATTTCATTTCAACGTCTCCTCGTGTGAATTAAACCGCCCAGCAGCCGCAGCCGAACGCGCCCCAGAAGCTCTGGACGTCGCGCGTCGGAACGTCGCGTCCGAGGGCTGCAGCATGATCGTGACCGTGGACCGAGCACCCGCTCGCGCAGCCGCACGCATTGGCCAGCTTTTCGGCGGTTTCCGGCGTGCGGTGGTAACCGCCGAAGGTGGCCACCGGAGACCAGTCGGGCATGGGCCTGGGGAGCGCCGGGGCGAGCGGCGCGTAGTCGCCCTCCGCCGAGACGACTTTGCCGCCGAGGATCGTGAGCACCGAGCGGAGATGCGGAATGTCGCGCTCCGGGACGCTGAAATAATCGCCCGAAAGCACTGCCAGGTCGGCAAGCTGGCCGACCTTGATCTGCCCCTTCTTGCCGACTTCGCTCGAGAACCAGGTGTTCTCGTACGTCCACATCGCCAGCGCTTTCTCACGGCTGACGCGGTTGGCACCGGGATATAGGCCGAGACCGCCAACGGTCCTGCCCGTCACGAGCCAGTTCAACGAAACCCAGGGGTTGTAGCTGGCGACGCGCGTTGCATCCGTGCCCGCGCCAACGGGGATGCCGGCCGCAAGCATCTTGGCGATCGGCGGCGTGCGTTCGGCGGCACGCGCGCCGTAGCGTTCGACGAAATACTCGCCCTGGTAGGCCATGCGGTGCTGCACTGCGATCCCGCCACCGAGCGCCGCGATCCTGTCGATGTTGCGGTCGCTGATCGTTTCGGCGTGGTCGAAAAACCAGTTGATGCCGTCGAACGGGATGTCCTTCGCCACCTTCTCGTACACGTCCAGCGCGCGGCCGATCGTCTGGTCGTAGGTGGCATGCAGTCGCCACGGCCATTTGTGCTCGGCGAGCAGGCGGATGACGGGTTCGAGATCGCCTTCCATGCTCGGGGGCATGTCCGGCCGCTCGACCCGGAAGTCCTCGAAGTCGGCTGCCGAATAGACCAGCATCTCGCCCGCGCCATTGTGGCGGTAGGTGTCGTCGCCCTGGCCGGGCGTGACCTGCTTCACCCAGCCCTGGAAGTCGGCAAGCTCTTCCTTCGGCTTTTGCGTGAAGAGATTGTAGCTGATCCGCAGCGTCAGTTCGCCGTCCGCATGCAGCTTCTCGACGATCGCATAGTCGTCGGGATAATTCTGGAAGCCGCCGCCCGCATCGATCACCCCGGTGACGCCCAGGCCGTTCAGCTCGCGCATGAAGTGGCGGGTCGAGTTGAGCTGATATTCGGGCGAGAGCTTCGGCCCCTTGGCCAGCGTGGCATAGAGAATGGTCGCGTTCGGCCGCGCCAGCAGCAGCCCGGTCGGATTGCCAGCCGCATCGTGGACGATCTCGCCGCCAGGCGGGTTCGGCGTGTCCTTCGTATAGCCGACTACGCGCAGGGCCGCGGCGTTGAGCAAGGCGCGGTCGTAGAGGTGGAGGATGAACACCGGCGTGTCAGGCGCGACGGCGTTGAGCTCGGCGATAGTTGGCAGGCGCTTCTCGGCGAACTGATGCTCGGTGAAGCCGCCGACGACTCGCACCCATTGCGGCGCCGGTGTGTTGTCGACCTGCCGCTTCAGCATCGCCATCGCCTCGGCAAGCGACGGTACGCCGTCCCAGCGCAGCTCCATATTGTAGTTCAGCCCGCCGCGGATGACATGCATGTGGCTGTCGATCAGCCCGGGAATGACGCGGCGACCGCCCGCATCGATCACCCGGGCCTTGGGCGCCGCGGCCCGAACATCCTGCTCGCTGCCGACGGCGAGAAACTTGCCGTCGCGGATGGCGATCGACTGTGCTTCCGGGTTCTCGCGATCGAGCGTCGTGACCTTGGCGTTGACGAGGATAAGGTCGGTCATTGATTGTCTCCCTTGCTGGAGGCGGAAGAATCGGCGCTGGCATCGCCAGCTTGGCCTGCGAGTTGCCGCGCGATGGGCACCGCCTGTTCGCCCAGCAGGATTCCGAGCAGGCCGATCAATGCGATCGTCGGCGGGGCGGGCGATTTCACGTTGAGGAGGCCATAAATGCCGCCGACCAACAATCCGACGACGAGCGAGATCAAATAGGGCTTCATAAGGACGGTCTCCGCTACTGGATCGGTAGATCAGAAGTAGATCGCCATCCGCCGGGTCGAAATTATACGAAGGGTTTAGGCCACGCGCCGGTCGAGGATAGTGTACGCCGCGCGTGCGAGGTGAGGGGGGCGCCTGGAAAAGATCGCGAGTTTATCTGCCGCCAGACTTGAGGGGGTGCGCCGTAAATCGATCGCCCACGCTTCGACTACAATCCGGATCCGACCACCGCAGCGCTGCGGGTAGTTGCATGGTCGGCCTTGCAGCATGGGGAGAGCGCCTTGCTTAGGTACGGTCCCGGCAGCACTCAAAAATCAGGGAGGCGTTAGCAGCAGCGATTGGAGTCAAGGTGTCCGTGAGTGTTCAGAACGACGGCGGCGCGCACAGCTGGCAAGCGGCTCCGAGAGCAACGCAGCACATAGCAGCGTGGTCGCGAGTGGCAGTAGCGGGGTCCACAGCGGCGCGACCCTCCCGGCGAATGTCGCAGAAGCCGCACTCAGAGGCAGAGCCAGCAGAGGATACCACCTGCGCGTGAAAAAGGGCCCACGGCCATCGCCGATGTCCTGCACGCCGGCAGCGGTCGGTTCCTAGCTAGGGTGGAAGCCGCCTTCGAAGCCCAACCTCACGACTACTGGCCGGAAACGAAAGTGAGGCCCGCTGTCGCAAGTGCCGCCGTGCTAGCCCTGCTTAACGCGCGTGAGGCGGAAGCAACGATATCGCTGACATCTGATCGCCAGAGTTCCACATGGCGCCTTGGTTGAAGCAAGCCAAGCGGCCCATCCCCGATCATAAACACGGCAGCCATCTCCGCCGAACGTCGGACGCTGAGCTGTAGTGCAATCTGACCGTCCATCGATTTTCTCCGTTTCCCGTCAACGCGTGGCGCGCCGATCTGGCCGCATGTCGCTCGCCCCCAGCTTTCTGCATTGGCTTGCCTGGTCACTCGGATGCGACGCGAGGGACAGCGCCAGCCGGCATGGATAGGTAGCCGAGTACGGCCCGACGAACACGCACCAGCAACAATTCTTGGCCCTGCTCACCGCGCTCCCCGGCGGAATCTATCATCCCCCGCAAGATCGCGGCCACGTCCGCTGCAGCGATCCTTGGGTTCGATTGTCTAGGTAAATCCTGATGGCCAAGAACCACTGCGAGGATCGCGGTGAACCTTGCCCTCACGCGCTGCGTGCCGGCATCTAAGGGCAGACGCGCCTCCTCGAAATCGAGCAAGCGCGCCAATCGAGGGCGACGAAGTTGGTGGGCGACGGCTGCCCGGATCAGTGCGTCAAGCGCGTCATTTCCTGCTTCGATCAGGCAACAGGTCTCCGCCTCTTCAACTAGGCGGGACGTCTCGCGCAAGATCAGCGCGCCGAGAATGGCATCCTTATTCGGGAAGTACTGATACAGCGTGCCGATACTGACGCCTGCCAGCTCCGCCACCGCGTTGGTGGTGAACCCGCCATGTCCTTGCGCTTCTAGAATGCGAGCAGAGGCCTCGATAATCGCGTCGACGGTATGCTGTGCGCGCGCCTGCCGCGGCTGTTTGCGGGGACGTGTGCGCTGATCAGCGGCGTGTGCTGTCATGGAAGCCAATGCGAGTAGCCTATCTGAGCGAATGCTCAGATTTTAGGCGCGTCGAGCAACGACGCAAGGATGCATTATGGATACCCAGCCCACCCAGTTTGAAGCCGCACTCACGACGTTTTTCATGGTCAAGACCGCGCCGGAATGGCTGGGCTTTTCGTTCGAGACGCGGTTGGCGCATGCACGTGAGACTTTTCAGCCGATTCTCGACGCATTCGCAGGTCGCGTTCGGCTGAAATGGTACGACGTCGAGTTCTATACGGCCAAGATCAGCGATATCTGGGTGATCGATTCAAAGGATCACCAAAGCTATCAGCTTTTTTGCGAGAAGCTGCGCGAAACGCCGTTTTGGGACCGCTTCTTCCTGGTACAGGATATCTTCCCAGGCGAGTTGAACGCCTGGGCGAAAAACTACGAAGTAGAAGCCCTGCAATCATGATCCGCGTGCCACCCGACCGCTAAGGCACAAGCCGTTGGCGTAGCGCGTCGAGCAACCAGCGACCGGCAGGACCCAAAGCGCGGTCCCGCCGGTGTGCTGCATAGATGGTAAGGCCTTCCTTTGGCGTGGGGTCGTTTTCTATTTCAATTTTAACGAGTTTGCCGTCGGCGACGGGCGCTGCGACGAGATGCTCCGGCATCCGGCACCAACCAAATCCGGCAAGCAGGAAGTCGAACCGTCGGCCGAGATCCACGAAGCGCCATAGCCGCGCGCTCGCCAGCCCGTAAGCGGCGCCGCAAGGGTCGACTGGGTCGGAAAGCACGAGTTGGACGTGCGGCTCTAGATCATCGCGCGTGGCGGGGCGCCTCAGCGAGGCGAGGGGGTGGCACGGTGCCACCACCGGCTGCATGGCGATCCGCAACAGCGGATAGGCGGCGATGTCCTCCGGCACATCGGGTAGCAGCAGGCAGATCGCCAGCGCGGCGGCGTCGTCACGCAGCCGCCGCAACGAACCGCCCAGACCTTCGGTCGAGAAGCTGACCGGCAGATCAGGAAAAACCTCGCCAGCAGCACGCAGGCTGTCGATCAGGGGGGCAGTCGGCACCAGCGGGTCGATCGCAAGCGCCAGTTCGGCTTCGAGCCCTTGGCGTGTTCCCGCGGCCACAGCCTCGAACCGTGCGGCGCTGGCCAGCACCAATCTCGCATGGTCTACAAGGACGCGTCCCACTTCGGTAAGTCGAGGCTTGTAGCCGCTTCGGTCGAACAGCGCGACGCCCTGCAAGGTTTCCAGGGATGCGATCGCCTGGCTGATCGCGGACTGCGCACGCCCAAGCTTGCGTCCCGCGGCCGAAAAGCTGCCGGAATCGACGATCGTCACAAGCACCCGCAATTGATCAAGGCTTAGACTGCCGATCATAGTCCATCACCCGCGCAGATGGAGGTGATCCCAATTTGATCACTCCCGCAGGATGGTTGTGGAGCGTAGATCGGCGCCATGCAACCGACCTTCTTCATCAATCACGGCGGAGGCCCGTGCTTCTTCCTTGAACCCGGTCCGATGCGGGGAGTCTGGCGCGAACTGGAATCGTACCTTCGCGGTTTTGCGGGCATGCTCGAGGAGCAGCCGCGTTCGATCCTCGTCGTCTCGGGGCATTGGGAAGAAGTACGTCCGACCGTCAACACTGGGGCGGCGCCGCCATTGCTATTCGATTATCGTGGCTTTCCCGAGCACACCTACCGGCTGACATGGCCCGCACCCGGCAACCCGCAATTGGCGGCTCGGGTGCGGGATCTGCTCGGCTCGGCCGGCATCGAGAGCGACGCAGACGCAACGCGCGGCTGGGACCATGGCGTATTCGTGCCGCTCAAAGTCATGTTCCCCGATGCCAGCATTCCCACGGTTCAATTGTCGCTCCAGCAAGGGCTTGATCCGGTGGCGCATCTCGCCATCGGGAAAGCACTTGCGCCACTGCGCAGTGAAGGCGTGCTGATCCTGGGCAGCGGCCAGAGTTACCACAACATGCGGGGCTTCATGGGACGGAGCGGCTCGATCGACCCCGCCGCGGAGGCGTTCGACGCCTGGCTGCGTAAGGCGATTGCCGACGGCGACACGCGAGACCGGTCGCTGATCGCCTGGGAGCAGGCTCCGGGGGCCCGTCAGGCGCAGCCGCATGAAGATCATCTGCTGCCGCTGATGGTCGCGGCGGGTGCCGCGTCAGGCGAACCCGGTCGCACCGTGTTTCACGGGCACGCGCTCGCCAAGCCGATCTCGGGCTTCCGTTTCGGATAATTTTCCAAGGAGTTCATCATGACCAAGCTTCTCGTCGTCGAGACCAGCCCGCGCGGCACGCACTCGATTTCGCGCACCATGACCCGACGCTTCGTTGCAAGATGGAAGGCCGCGTATCCAGGCGGCGAAGTGGTGAATCGCGATCTCATGGAAACCGAGTTGCCGTTCGTGACCGCGCCGTGGCTCCAGGCCTATTTCACGCCGGCGGAGCACCACTCAGCCGCAATGAAGGAGGCTCTACGCCTCTCCGACGAATTGGTCGGCGAGATCCTCGACGCTGACCACGTCGTCATCGCCACGCCTGTCTACAATTACAACGTACCGGCGGCGCTGAAGGCCTGGGTGGACCATATCGTCCGCAAGGGGCTGACGCTTGGGCATGATGGCAGCGGTCTTGTTACCGGGAAGAAGGCGACGGTGCTGCTCGCCTCGGGCGGTGTCTACACAGAGGGTTCGCCGATCCGGGATCGCGACATCGCAACGCAGTACCTGCGCCTCATCCTGAACGTCATCGGAATCTCCGACGTGACGGTTATAGCTGGTGGTGGAGCAAAAGCGGTCGACCTGGGCGAGCAGACGATGGACGGATTTGTCGGCAGCCTAGAATCGGCGATTGAACGCGCCGCTGCCGCCTGAACCGGAAGCTTATGCGCGTCCAAAGAAATGAGTCTTGTTGGGTTAAGCGATCTATTTAATGGAGGTCCGCTTTGGCGTTTCGTCGCTTGAAGCTTACAGTCTGCTAACAGCCCAGTTCCAGCCATGGAACGCAGCTTGAACAATGTCTGGTTTCGGGTCTCGGAAGTGGCGATGCGAATGGCCGGGTCTAGGTCGTACCGGCCGTGACGCGGACAGGCAGCAACCGCCCCAGTTCTTGCCGTCCAGAGCACTTCTCCCGCTCCCGAAACCTGCCCTCCATCTCAGGCCGCATATGCTTCAAAGCAGAGCGGGCAAGATGTCGCCGGAGCCCCCGCGCCCATCCGGTGTATGGTAGGATTTAGCGACTGGGTAGTGGATGCCACGTCTGGACGGATTTGCCCCAAGCGTGCAAATCGAGTGGTCGCTGCCATCAGCCGACCTCAGGAGTCAAGCATCTGTGGTGTGGCCTTGATCTCGTCGTTGGTGAGCAGCACGCGCTTGGGATGAGGCACCGTCTCCAGGGTCGTGTCGCGGTCGATTTCCATGAGTGGTTTGATGCGGCCGTCACGGATATCGTAAACCCAGCCGTGCAACCACAGATCTTGCTTCTTGGCGAAAGCGTCCTGAACGGTATCCGTACGCGCGAGGTTGACCAACTGATCGCGCACGTTGAACTCGACGAAGCGGTTGACCTTAGCCTCCTGCGTCGGCTGATTGCCCAGTTCTTCCCAATGGTCCTGTCCGACTTTGCGGGCCGTCTGCAGCCATTCGTCCACCGCACCGGTCGTGCCGCCGTCCAGCGCCGCCTTGACCCCACCGCATCCATAATGGCCGCAGACGATCAGGTGCTTCACGCCAAGCACGGTCACGGCATATTGCAGCACCGACATCAGGTTGAGATCGCCGTCGTTGACCAGATTAGCGATATTGCGGTGTAGGAACATGCCGCCCGGCGGCGTCATTGTCATTTGTTCGGGGCTGACTCGGCTGTCTGAACAGCCGATCCACAGGAATTCGGGTTTTTGGCCGTTCGTCTGGCGTTCGAAGAAATCCGGCTTTTCTTCGACCAGTTCGATCGCCCAAGCTTGATTGGCGAGCAGCAGTTGCTTGTAGTTCTTCATGCGAATCGTACTTCCGTGAGCGGTGCGTTGATCAGGGGCGCGCTACGCTCGGCGATGTCGCCACGCACCGTAACGTTGATGCCGCGATATGCCGCGCCCTTGATGAAGGCGTTGATGATGTCGACGTTATCGAGATCGACATAGCTGGTGGACGACAGATCAATCAGCAGATTGGCGTCATTGGGAACCCGGTTCAGCTCCTTCTGCAGCTCGTATTTATGAATGAAGTACAGGTTGCGGCGTGCGCGGATCAGGCAATCGCCGTCGTCGCACACGAAGGTGATTGCCGAGCGGAAGTTGCGCGCCACGACGAAAACGAAGCCAACGGTGAGGCCGATCACGATTCCGATCAGCAGATCGGTGAACAAGATTGCTGCGATCGTGACGACGAATGGCACGAATTGCGACCAACCCTGCTTGTACCGCTCGGTGAACAGCGTGGGCTTGGTCAGCTTATAGCCGGTCGCGATCAGAACCGCGGCGAGCGCGGCCAACGGGATGAGGTTGAGCAGGAACGGGATAAGCGCGACGCTGAGCAGCAGCCAGATGCCGTGCAGTATGGCCGACACCTTGCTCTGCGCGCCAGCGTCCACGTTGGCCGAGGACCGCACGATAACCGAGGTGATCGGCAGGCCACCGATCAGGCCCGAGACGATATTACCACCGCCCTGCGCCATCATTTCCCAGTTCTTGGGCGTAGTACGGCGCTGCGGATCGAGTTCGTCGACCGCCTTTACGCTGAGCAAGGATTCGAGACTTGCGACGATCGCCAGCGTCAGCGCGATCGTCCACACTGCGCCGTTCCCGATCTGCGCGAAGTCCGGCGTGGCGAAGAAGGATGTGAACTCGCCGAAGCTCTTGGCGATCGGCACCTGTACGAGGTGCGATGCACCCAGTTGCCAATTCGGTTTAACCAGCCCGAGCAGCGCATTGCCGCAGACACCGATCAGCACCACCACGAGTGGACCCGGCACGAAGCGTAGCGGCCCATCCTTTGGACGTGCCTTGTCCCACCAGAACAGGAAAGCCAGGCTGGCCAAAGCGATCAATATGGCGCCCGGCGACAGGTGCTGACGGACAGCGTTGAGGATGGCCGAGAAAGTGTTGCTGCCATCGGCCTGCGCGAATTCGAAGCTGCCTTCGAAGTCGCCGTCAT
>JGI20283J13201_100049_pt1 | contig 37286 bp, 33 predicted proteins | sample Plalitdecfosmids_FD_13201 | JGI IMG/M metagenome (IMG submission 13201)
AGAACGCGGCCCTGGTCGAACAGGCGGCGGCGGCGGCCGAGAGCCTGCACGAGCAGACCGTCAACCTGGCGCGCGCGGTGGCGATCTTCCGGGTCGCGCCGGGCGACGCGGGCGAGGAACCGGGCGGCGGGGTCGAGCAAGACATGGCAGCGGCCGACGACGCGGCCGTCGCCGGCTTCCAAGGCGTGGGCGAGCGGCGCATGCGTGGCAGCGCGATGCGCGCGGGTGCGCTGCGCGCCCTGCCCCCCGCCAAGCCTGCAATGACGCGACGGCGCCCGTGACCTGCTGCGCTAGCGAAAAGGCCGGCTGACGAAACGCGAGCCGGCCAGCCCGAAACGCCACGGCACCTCGACCGCCTTCGAGATGCCGATGCGCGGCCCGGCCACCACCACCGATCCCGGCGCGGCCGGCAGCAGTTCGAACGGCGCCGCCGACAGGGCCGCGCCGTTCAGGGCGCGGGTAACGCCCAGCGCCTGGCACAATTTGCCCGGACCGGAACACAGCAGCCGTTCATCGACGGCGTCGCGGCGCGCACGCATCAGGTCCTGCCCCGCCACCGGCTCCAGCGCCCGGATCAGCACCCCGGCGCCATGGCCGGCCTCGCGGCACACGAAATTCAGGCACCAGTGGATGCCGTACGACCTGTAGACATAGGCGTGCGCGGGCGGCCCGAACATCGCCGCATTGCGCTCGGTCGGGCCGGAATAGGCGTGCGAGGCCGGGTCTTCGCGGTCATAGGCTTCGGTCTCGACGATGCGCCCACCGACGCCGTCGACCAGCACGGTCACCCCGATCAGCTGCTGCGCCACGATTTCGGCCGGCGCCAGAAAATCGATCCCTGCAATTGTAGAAATAGCCATGCGCCGATTCTAGCGCGGCCCGATGTGTATCGTCGCTTTGGTGAAATTGACACATGAAATGTGTAATTGTCTAATTGCCTTGCTGCAATATCGAAACGACTCGGGTATAGTGGCACCCTTCCTCAGTATTTTCGAGAAGAACCTTCTCGCCCCTCCATGAACACCGTCGCCGAGCCCATTCCGCAGATCGACCAGGTCGATGCCCTGATCAAATCGATCCGCATCCCGCCGCGGCCCAGCCTGCTTGCCGACCTGCAGCGCGAACTGGCGGCCGAAGATCCTTCGCTGGACGCCATCGGCAAGATCGTGGCGAGCGATGTCGGCACGTCCGGCGCCCTGCTCAAGCTGGCCAACTCGTCGATCTACGGCGGCCGCCGCAAGGCCAAGTCGATCGAGCAGGCCATCCTGTTCCTGGGCATCAACCAGGTGGCCGCCCTGATGACCGGTCTGTTGGCGCGCCAGGCGATTCCCGTCAACAGCGCCGCCCTGGCCAGCTTCTGGGACATCTCGACCCGCCGCGCGCAGGCGATGGTATTCCTGTCGCGCCGCCTGCGCATGGGCGAGACCGACGTCGCCCACACCTTCGGCCTGTTCTGCGACACCGGCGTGCCGTTGCTGATGGAGCGCTTCAAGGATTACGACGCCACCTATGCCGCAGCGTCGCTGGAAGCCGTGCGCCCGTTCACCGCGCTCGAGGAAGAACGCCACCACACCAGCCATGCGGCCGTCGGCTGCCTGCTGGCGCGTAACTGGGGCCTGTCGGACCACGTGTCCTGGTCCATCCTGCACCACCACGACTACGCGGTGATCGACGACGCCGCGACCGCGCCCGCGGTGCGCTCGCTGGTGGCGCTGTCGCTGCTGGCCGAGAACGCGATCTGCCGCTACCAGGGCAATGCCGAGTCGACCGAATGGACCAAGGGCGGCGCCGCCGCCTGCGCCTACCTCGGCCTGTCGGACGAGGAGGTCGCCGAACTGCTGGACGAACTGCTCGAAGCTTTCCACGAGGATTGACGCACTTCAGGGCACCTCGCGACGGTTTCGAGGTGCCTTTACTTCTGCCTGACGCAAGCGGATACTGGGATGTAAATACCCGCATGCGCAGGAGGAGACATGAAGCGCCCTATGGCCGGATGGCTGTCGCTCCTGCTGCCGCTGTTGCTGTCTTCAGTGCTGGCCGCTTGCGCCAGCACCGCTCCCCCGCCTTCCCCACCCGTCGAACTATTCGCCGATGCGCGCTTCGCGCCGCCGTCAGAACCGGTCGGCGCACAAGACCTGTTCGCACTCAGTCCCGCCATGCGCGCCTACCTGAACAGTGCGGCCTTCAGCCAGCGCCTGCGTAGCCGCGGCCTGCGCCATGGCCTGGTCGATGCGCTCTACAGCAAGACCGACCTGAAACTCGAATACGAATCGCGCACGACGCGCACCGCCAGCGAAACCTACGCTGCGCGCAGTGGCAACTGCCTGTCGCTCGTCATCATGACCGCCGCTTTCGCGAAAGAGCTCGGGATGCAAGTGCGCTTCCAGAGCGTCGACGTGGACAGCAGCTGGAGCCGCACGGCGGGCTTGTTCCTGTCGAGCTCCCACATCAATATCGCCCTCGGCCAGCGCCCAGGCGACGTCGTGCGCGGCTACGACCCAAACCACCTGCTGGTGGTCGACTTCGTGGCGCGCGAGGCTGCGGCCAACTTTCGCACCCGCGACCTCGACGAGCAGGACATCGTCGCGCTCTACCTGAACAACCGCGCGGCCGAGTCCCTGGTGCAGGGCCGCGTCGACGACGCCTACTGGTGGGCGCGCGCGGCGGTGGCGGCGCGCCCCGGGCTGGCGAGCACGCTCAATACGCTGGCGGTGGTGTACCAGCACCATGGCGAGGCGATACTGGCCGAACGGGTGTACCAGGCGGCGCTGGCCCGCGAGCCAGAGAACCTGGCGGTGCTGCGCAACCTGCAGCCGCTCCTGGGGGCGCTCGGCCGGCCGGACGAAGCGCAGGCGCTGGCGAAGCGCATCGCCGCGATCGAACCGACGCCGCCCTATCACTATTTCGATCGCGGGATGGAGGCGCTCAAGGCTGGCCATTACGACGCCGCCAAGAACCACTTCGCACGCGAAGTACGGCGTGCGCCCTATAACGACGAGTTCAGGTTCTGGCTGGGAATCGCGCATCTGAAGCTGGGCGACCTGCCCGACGCGCGCGAGCAGATCGCGCTGGCAGTGGATCACAGCACGCGCGGCGATATGCGCGAGGTGTATTCAGCCAAATTGGCGCATTTGCGCGCAATGGCGGCGACCGGCACGCGGATCCGCTGAGGGGCCGCACCGGCCCCGTCCGGGCCTGGCTGGCTGGCTGGTCGATCACGCCGCCACAGCCCCAATCTTGGCGCGATCGTCGTCGATGAGCAGGCCGCGCTGCGCCGCCGCTCAGAACAGGCTTGCCGCGGCCGGCGCGCCCGCGTCCGTCAGTCCGCGCCAGAGCTGCAGCTTGCGCTCGAACGACATCGCCATATACGCCGGCGAACTCGACGGCAGCACCAGGGTGCGGTAGCCGGCGGCCACGAACTGCGGCGCGAACTTGCCCGACGCCTGGCCGTTGAAGCCGACCGTGTCGAGCAGCGGACACAATTCGCGCAAGCGCGCGAAGTCATTTGCGGCCGGTTTGCGGATCGCCGAATCGAGGCTGCCCTCGCGCTCGCACGCCTCGAGCACATCCCACAGGCCGACGCCATGCGCGAGCAGGCGCGGCAAGCGCTCTGCATACGGCCGCGCCGCCAGGTCTTCGCCGACGACGCCCGAGATCAGTGGCCAGAACTGGTTGCGCGGATGCGCGTAGTACTGGCCGGCGGCGAGCGATGCGGCGCCCGGGAAGCTGCCCAGCACCAGGATGCGCACATTGCGATCGATGACGGGCGCCAGGCCGGTGAGTTGGGATGAAGGTGTCGTCGTCATGGCCTGCATTGTAGCGGCGCCGCTCGCACACGCCGCGCCTGTACTGCGCACAGCCGGCCGCGAGACCTCGCGACCGGCCATGGCAAAGCTGTTACTTGATCCACACCGCGTAATTATTCCCCGACGTCTGCAACGCCCAGCCAGTCCCCGCCGGGCTCCAGCTGTTGGGCCCGATCTTCATCGCCAGCTGCCGCCCGTTGCCGGTGATGATGGCGGCATACAGGCCCTGCGTGGCCTGCTGGATCGCCACCGCCGAGGTCGAGGTCACGCCCGCGGTGCGGCGCGCCGCCATCAGCGCCGCGATCGGCGTCTTCAGGTTCCAGTTGTAGATGTGCGGGTAATACACGGTCGGGATGCCAGGATGGCTCAGCACGTAGGCATACGCCTCCATCACCGAACCGCATGGCACCGACCAGTAGTTCTGGCCATTGCCGCAGCTCTCCGATGGGCCGGTATCGTGGTTGTCGACGAAGGTCACCGCCATCGCCGGCCACCAGCCGATCGCGCCCTGCGGCTTGTTGGACGCATCCTTCAGGCGCCAGTAGTTGCCGTTGGCGAGGGCGTCGTTGAGCAAGCCCTTGGTGGTGAAATCGAAGGCGCCGCAGCTGTTGCCGGTGCCGTTGATCCAGTTCATGATTTCCTGGCGGTGGCCGTCGATATTGTTCAGGTTCAGGTCATTCCACAATTCGCCGACGCAGAATTCGGCGCCGAAGGCATTGGCGTACTGGCCGGCGTAGCTGGGGCTGAAACCGCGCACGTAGTCGATCCGCATGCCGCTGAAGCCGACCGGTTTCAGGGTGTTGTTGAGCCAGCTGGTGATGCCCTGCTGGACTTCGCCGACATTGCGGTGGTCCAGGTCGCGCCCGCCGTCGAAGCCCAGCGCCGTGTCGGGATTGCCCAGGCCGCAGTTGCACTCGTCGTTGTTGACGATCGAATGCAGCGTCCAGCTCGGGTTGGTGAAGTCCGACCAGTTGGTGGTGCCGACGCGGTGGTTGACCACGATGTCGGCCACCGCCTTGATGCCGTTGTTGGTAAAGGCGCGCACGACATTGGTCAGTTCGGCCGAGCTGCCGTAGCTCGAATTCAGATTATTCAGCTGGCGCGGCAGATAGCCTTGGGATGCGGCCGAATCGGATGGCGGCGGGAACCAGACGTGGGTAAAGCCCATGCTCTTGAGGTCGCCCACATTGCCCTGCAGGGTGTTGTACCAGTTCGGGCTGCGGTAGCTCGACGAATTCCAGTGGAAGCCCTGCAGCAGGACGGCCGAACTATTGCCGGACTGGGCCGGCGGGGTGGCGGCGCTGGCGCCGCTGCTGACGGCCAGGACGCTCGTTGCAAGCATGGCGATGATGCTTTTTTTCATTGTATGTCTCCTCCTGTGTGTTGCTGGTTGGTGTACATCCTTCAAGAATCGGTTGGCAGTACGGACGACGCCACGCACGCTGGATAACGAGGAATCAGGTAGAAAAATTACCTCACCGGTTTGGATTGCACCTAATCCGGCTGAGCTTGGCAGGGAAATTCTCTGCCTGGCCCTGGAATGTGTCAATCGAATCTGCATGAACTGTGTAGTTTTGCTACCTCAAGCGCCAAAAAAAACGGCGGTACGCTCACACGTACCGCCGCAAAGGGCAAACAATCTGCCAGGAGGTAGAACCCGATATCAGCGCTGGGCCAGCGTCGTCCCTTCTGCCGGCGCTGCATCCCAGCCGCCGCCGAGCGCGCGGATCAGCGCCACGGTGGTCAGGGCGCGATCGCCGCGCAGCTGCACGGCGGTGCGCTCGACCGCCGCCAGGTTGCGCTGGGCGTCGAGCAGTTCCAGGTAGCTCGAGCGGCCGGCGTCATACAGCTTCTGCGCCAGGTCGGCCGAGCGGCGCGCCGACACCACGGCGGCGTCGATCTGCTGCGACTGGCCGGCCAGGATGCGCAGGCCAGCCAGGTTGTCCTCGACTTCGGCGAATGCCACCAGCACGCTCTGGCGGTAGGTGCCGACCGATTCCTCGAGCACGGCTTCGCTGCGCACCACGTTGTTGCGGTTGCGGCCGCCGTCGATGATCGGCATCGACGCCAGCGCGCCGATGAGCCACGAACGGCTGCTCCACCGGAACACGTCCGAGAACACGCCGCCCACGCCGCCGCCGTCGGCGCTGATGGTCAGCGCCGGGAACATGGCGCCGCGCGCCACGCCGATGCGGGCGTTGGACGCTTCCATCGCGCGCTGTGCGGCGACGATGTCCGGACGCCGTTCCAGCAGCGACGACGGCAGGCCGGCCGGGATGGCCGGCATCAGGCTGGCGTCGAGCAGCGGGCTTGGCCCCGCCACGTAGTCGGCCGCGGGTTTGCCCAGCAAGACCGCCAGCGCGTGTTCGGTGTTGGCGCGCTGGCGCTGCACCCCGATCGCCTCGGCGCGCGCCGTGGCCAGCTCGGTGCGGGCGCGCGACAGATCGAATTCGCCGATGTCGCCCAGGTCGAAGCGGCGCTGGGTCACGCCCACGCTCTCTTCACGCAGGCGCACGGTCTGGGCCACGGTATCGAGCTCGGCGTCCAGTGCGCGCAGCCTGAAATAGGTCTGCGCCACGTCGGCTTGCAGCGACAGCAGCACCGAACGGAAGTTGGCTTCCGACGTGGCCGCGTCGCCGCGTGCTGCGGAGACACCAGCCGCCACGCGGCCGAACAGGTCGACCTCGTAGCTGGCCGACAGGCGCGCGCTGTAGCTGGTGCGCGCTTCGGTGTCGACGCCCTGCGCCTGGCCCGACTCCAGCGGCGACAGGCGCGCGCGCTGGGCGCCGATGCCGATGCCCACCTGCGGCACGCGGTCGGCTTCGGCGATGCCGGCGATCGCCCTGGCCTGCCTGACGCGGCTGGCCGCGACCTGCAGGTTGGCGTTGTTGGCGGCGGCTTCCTCGATCAGCGCGGTCAGCGCCGGGTCGTTGAAGGCCAGCCACCACTGGCCGCGCGGCTGGCTTTCGGCCGGCTGCGCCGGCTTCCAGCGCGCGCCGTCGATGCCGGCCACTTCGGCGGCCGGCTCTGGAGCCTGCGACTCGCGGAAGGCGCCTGGCGTGGCCACGTGCGGCTGCACGAAGTCGGGGGTGGCACAGGCGCTCAGGAGCAGCGCCGCCAGCAGCGGGGCGACGCCCCGTGCAATCATCGTATTCATCAATGCACTCCTTCCGCGTCATGGGCCACGACAGGCGCCCGCGCAGGTTTTTCGAATCGTTTTGCCAGCATGCGCAGCAGCACGTAGAACAGCGGCGTCAGGAACAGGCCGAAGAAGGTCACGCCCAGCATGCCCCAGAACACGGCGATGCCGATCGCGTGGCGCATCTCGGCGCCGGCGCCGCTCGAGAACACCAGCGGCACCACGCCGGCGATGAACGCGATCGACGTCATCAGGATCGGACGCAGACGCAGGCGGCTCGCTTCCAGCGCGGCTTCGACCACGGTGCGGCCATGGTGTTCGAGCTCGCGGGCGAATTCCACGATCAGGATCGCGTTCTTCGACGCCAGCCCCACCAGCACGAACAGCGCGATCTGGGTGAACACATTGTTGTCGCCACCCGAGAGCTTCACGCCCAGCAGCGCGCACAGGATCGACATCGGCACGATCAGGATCACCGACAGCGGCAGGGTCCAGCTTTCGTACTGGGCCGCCAGCACCAGGAACACCAGCAGCACGCACAGCGGGAACACATAGATCATGGTGTTACCCGACAGGATGTCCTGGTAGGTCAGCTCGGTCCACTCGTAGCTCACGCCTTTCGGCAGCGTCTCTTTCGCCAGCTGCTCCATGATGGCCTGGGCCTGGCCGCTCGAGATGCCGGGGGCCGCGCCGCCGTTCATCTCGGCCGCGACATAGCCGTTGTAGCGCGTCACGCGGTCAGGACCATAGGTGTCCGTCACGCGCATCACCGACGACAGCGGAATCATCTCGCCGGTGGCGCTGCGCACCTTCAGCTGCTCGATCTGCTCGCGGTGCGAACGGAACTCGGCGTCGGCCTGGACGCGCACCTGGTAGGTGCGGCCGAACTGGTTGAAGTCGTTGACGTACATCGAGCCCAGGTTCACCTGCAAGGTCTGGTTGATGGACGCCAGCGACACGCCCAGCTGCTTGGCCTTCACCCGGTCGATATTCGCGAACAGCTGCGGCACGTTGATCTGGTAGCCAGAGAACACGCCCGCCAGTTCCGGCGTCTGCCAGGCGCGCGCCTGCAGCGCCTGGACCGCCTTGTACAGCTCTTCGTAGCCGACGTTGCCGCGGTCTTCGATCATCATCTTGAAACCGCCGGTCGTGCCCAGGCCATTCACCGGAGGCGGCGACAGCACCAGCACGAAGGCGTCTTCCACCGCGCCCATGCGCTTGTTGATCTCGGCGGCGATGCCGTCGGCGCTCTGCTCCTTGCCCTTGCGTTCGCTGAATGGCTTGAGGCCGGTGAACACGATGCCGGCGTTCGGCGCATTGGTGAAGCCATTGATCGACAGGCCAGGGAAGGCGATCGACGATTCCACGCCCGGGATCTCCTGGGCGATCTTCGACATCTGGCGGATCACGGCGTCGGTGCGGTCGAGCGAGGCGGCGTCGGGCAGCTGGGCGAAGCCGATCAGGTAGGCCTTGTCCTGCTGCGGCACGAAGCCTGGCGGCACCGAGCGGAACACGAACACGGCGGCCACGCCCAGCAGCAGGTAGACGGCGATCGATGCGGTCTTGCGGCGCAGGACGGTCTTGACGCCGCCTTCGTACTTCTCGGACGAACGGCCGAAGAAGCGGTTGAACGCACCGAAGAAGCGGCCGAACACGCTGTCGATCATGCGCGTCAGGCGGTCCTTCTTGGCGCCGTGCGGCTGCAGGATCGCGGCCGACAGGGCCGGGGCCAGCGTCAGCGACACGAAGGCCGAGATCACGGTCGAGATCGCGATGGTCAGGGCGAACTGGCGGTAGAACTGGCCGGTCAGGCCTGCCACGAAGGCGATCGGCACGAACACGGCGCACAGCACCAGGGCGATCGCGATGATCGGGCCCGACACTTCTTTCATCGCCTGGATGGTCGCGTCGTGCGGGCTCAGGCCGTCGGTGATGTTGCGCTCGACGTTTTCCACCACCACGATGGCGTCATCGACCACGATACCGATCGCCAGCACCAGCCCGAACAGCGACAAGGTATTGATCGAGAAGCCGAAGCCCAGCATCACGGCGAAGGTGCCGACCACCGATACCGGCACCGCCAGCAGCGGAATGAGCGAGGCGCGCCAGGTCTGCAGGAAGATGATCACGACCAGCGCCACCAGCACGACGGCTTCGAACAGGGTCTTGATCACCGAGTCGATCGACTCGCGCACGAACTGGGTCGGGTCGTACACGATCGAGTGCTTCACGCCTTCCGGGAAGTCCTTGGCCAGTTCGTCCATCGTGGCGCGCACGTCGGCCGACAACTGCAGGTCGTTCGCGCCAGGGGCAGCGAAGATCGGGATCGCGACCGCCGATTTATTGTTCAGCAGCGAGCGCAGGGCGTACGAGCTCGAGCCCAGTTCCAGGCGCGCCACATCCTTGAGCAGGGTGGTGCCGCCATCGGCATTGGTCTTGAGGACGATGTCGCCGAACTCCTCGACGCTCTGCAGGCGGCCCTGCGTGTTGACGGTCAGCTGGAAGTCGGCGTCCTTGGCCGGTCCCTGGCCGATCACGCCGGCCGCGACCTGCACGTTCTGCTCGCGGATCGCATCGACGACGTCGCCCGCGGTCAGGTTGCGCTCGGCCACCTTCTGCGGATTGAGCCAGACCCGCATCGCGTAGTCGCCCGAACCGAACAGCTGCACCTCGCCCATGCCCTTGATGCGGGCCAGCTGGTCCTTCACGTTCAGCACCGCGTAGTTGCGCAGGTACAGGTCGTCGTACTGGCCGTTCGGTGAGTTCAGGTGAACCACCATGGTCAAATTGGGCGACGACTTGACCGTGGTCACGCCGATCTGGCGCACTTCCTCGGGCAGGCGCGGCAGGGCGCGCTGGACCCGGTTCTGCACCGCGGTCTCGGCCTGCTCGACATCGGTGCCGATCTTGAAGGTCACGGTCAGCGCCAGCGCGCCGTCCGAGGTGTTTTGCGAGGACATGTAGAGCATGTCCTCGACGCCGTTGATCTGCTCTTCGAGCGGCGTGGCCACGGTTTCGGCGATCACCTTCGGGTTCGCGCCCGGATACTGGGCGCGCACCACCACCGACGGCGGCACCACTTCCGGATACTCCGAGATCGGCAACATGAAGATGGAAATCAGGCCGCCGACAAAAATGATCACCGACAGCACCGCCGCGAAGATCGGCTTGTCGACAAAGAATCGGGAAAAGTTCATGCTCGATTACTCCTGGGTAGCGGCCAGTGCGACCTTGTCGGCCGTGGCCGGCGCTGCGCCTGCGCCAGCAGCGGCGGGCGCCACCATAGGCACGGTTTGGGCGGTGATCGGCGCGCCGGGACGCACGCGCTGCAGGCCGTTGACGACGATCTTCTCGCCCGGCTTCAAGCCTTCGCGCACGACGCGCAGGTTGTCGTCCAGCGGTCCGAGCTTGACGGCGCGGTACTCGGCCTTGCCTTCCTTGTCCACCACGTACACGAACTTGCGGTCCTGGTCGGTGCCGATGGCGCGGTCCTGGATCAGGATCTGCTGGGTCGGCGCGCCGCCGGCGACCTGCACGCGGGCGAACAGGCCGGGCGCCAGCTGGCGCTCGGCGTTGGCCAGTGTGGCGCGCATGCGCACGCTGCCGCTGCGGCTGTCGAGCTGGTTGTCGACGAATTCGAGCTTGCCGGTGTGCGGGTAGCCGGTTTCGTTGGCCAGGCCGATCTTGACCTCGACCGCCTGGCCGGCGTGGATGCGGCGGCTGACGCGCAGGTAGGTGTCTTCGTCGCCGTCGAAGCTGGCGTAGATGCGCTCGAGCGACACGACCGAGGTCAGCACGGCGGTGCCGTCGACCAGGTTGCCGAGGGTGATCTCGGCTTTCGAGACGCGGCCGTCGATCGGGGCGGTGACGCGGGTGTAGGCCAGGTTCAGGCGCGCCGCTTCATGTTCGGCGCTCGCGGCGCGGGCGGTGGCGTCGAGCTCTTTCTGGCCGGCCGAGCGTTCGTCGAACTCGCGCTGGGCGATGGCCTTGTCGGCCAGCAGGCGATCGGCGCGCTGCAGCTCCAGGCGCGCCAGGTCGGCGCGGGCGCGGGCGGCGGCGGCGGCGGCCTGCGTGCGGTCGGCTTCGGCCTGGTAAGGGCGCGGGTCGATCACGAACAGCACGTCGCCCTTCTTCACCTCGGCGCCCGGCTTGAAGTTGACGGCGGTGATGTAGCCCGAGACGCGCGAGCGGATCTCGACCACGTCGATCGCTTCCAGGCGGCCCGAGAATTCCTGGGTTTCCAGGACGGGTTTCTGGAGCACGACAGCGGCCGAGACAGGCGGCGCGGCTGGCGCGGCCGGTGCGTCGTTGCTGTTCGCCTGGGAACAGCCGGTGACGCCGGCGCCGACCACGCCGGCGAGCATCAGTGCGGCGACGATCCCTTGCAGTGTGCCCCTGGTTTTGCCCATGTTTGCTTGGTTATTCATGATTAACCCTTCTTATTAAAAACGATGAAGTACTGACGATGAAAACAACAATAAGAACCCGTCCGGCGTCGTCGACAAGTCGTGTCGGGCGAAACGCCGGCGAAAAGAAGCCCCTCCGCGCCGTGGCACGGAAAAAATTCAGATGGATTGTGGGGAGCGCGGCTGCTCAGTGCATGCCGGCGGCCTTACTGGCTAGCCCCGAGGACGGTCGCGCGCTGACTGCAAGCGCCGGCCCCGTGCCTGCTCGTGATGGTTCATGGCGACCCTCCTTGAATGATTTACTCTTACTTACTGAAAAAAGATGCGGAACACACGGTTACAGTGCACCCCGCACCATGCCCGTGGCATGGCGACGTACGTTGTGGTGGATTGCCCGGCTGGCCGGGCATGGGCTGGGACTGGTGCTGGCTGGTCAGGCGCCTCCGCGCCCCTCCAGTCGCGACAGGAAGTTGGCGATTTCTCCCATCGCTTGCCATTTGCAGGCGCATTCATTGCGCCCATTCATGTCCTGTACCTGCGACGCAGCCATGCGCCGCACGGTGGTGCAGATGCCGGCGTTGATCAGCTTGGCGCCGTATTGTTCAGCCTCGTCGCGTAATGGGTCGTCTTCGGCCGACAGGATCAGGGCCGGCGCCAGGTTCTTGAGGCGGCTCGAATGCAGCGGGGCCGCATACGGGTGCGAGCGGTCGGCGGCGTGCGGCAGGTAGCCGCGGTAGGCGGCCGCGCACACGGTGGCCGCTTTCTCGCGGTCGGCGCAATACGTCATCTTGCGCATCGAACCGGTGCTCAGCGCCGGGTCGAGCATCGGCATCACCAGGATCTGGCCGGCCAGGTTCGGGCCGCCGCGGTCGCGCGACATCAGGGCGCACACCGCGGCCAGGTTGGCGCCGGCCTCGATGCCGGCCGCCACCAGGTACTTGCCATTCCAGCCAAGCTTGGTCTTGTTCTTCTTGGCCCACTGCAGCACCGCATGCGCATCCTCGACCGCGGCCGGGAACGGGCTGACGGTGGCCAGCGTATACCCCGACGCCAGCACGACCGGCAGGTGGTCGCATTCGGCCAGGCTGCGCAAGAAGTCGTCAGCGTCCTCTAAGTCGCCGCTGTCGAAGCCGCCGCCGTGGAAGAACACCACCAGCATGTCGCGCTTGGTCGCCGCGCCTGCGGCATACAGTCGCGCGGGCAGCGGGCCGGTGGCGCCCCCTACCTCGAGATCGCGTACTTTCAGGACGCGCTCGGCCACGTCGAGCATGGCGCTCATCGGATGGCCCCGCGTTTCTGGAGCTGGACGATGCGCGCGTCGATTTCGGCGCAGTCGCCGGCGCAGCTCATCTGCATCTCGAGCGACAGCGCATGGACGCCGCGCGCCTCGGCGCCGGCGGCGCGCGAGTAGGCGTCGGTGCACAGCAGGGCCGCCAGTGCGACGCCGCTCAGTGCGACTGCTACCGTGGTGAAAATCCCGTCTTGAATGCCGCGCATCGTCATGTCCTGCTCCGTAGTCCCTAAGTAAATACTTTGTTGCGATGCACACATAATAGTCTTCATCTACAATCAGATAAAGATAGCAATACTGAATTGATTGTTCGGATTGCTGAACAATCGACACATTTCTAGTTCGGAAGAGAGATGAATAAACTCCAGGCCATGGAAGTCTTCGTGCAGGTCGTCGACGCCGGCAGCTTTACGCGCGCCGCCGAAACGCTGCAATTGCCCAAGGCGACGGTGTCGACGCTGATCAAGGAGCTCGAAACGTCGCTCGCGTCCAAGCTGCTGCACCGCACGACGCGCCATGTGTCGGTCACGTCGGATGGCGCCGCCTATTATGAACGCTGCGTGCGCATCCTCTCGGACGTGCGCGACGCCGAGGAATCGCTGTCGCGCCACCGTTTCAGCCCGAGCGGGCGGCTGCGCGTGGATACGCCCACCGGCCTGTCGAGCGAGATCCTGATTCCCGCCCTGCCCGACTTTTTCGAACGCTATCCGGATATCACGCTCGAACTGGGCACGACCGACCGCCCCGTCGACCTGGTCGAGGAAGGCGTCGACTGCGCCGTGCGTGGCGGCGAATTGTTCGACACCAACCTGATTGCGCGCCGCGTCGGCGTGGTCAATTTCGTCACCTGCGCCGCGCCTTCCTACGTCGAACGCTACGGCATGCCCCTGCACCCGCGCGACCTCGAGCGGCACCGCTGCGTGAATTATTTCTCGGCCAAGAACGGCAAGATCTCGAACTGGGACTATACGCGCGACGGCGAGCGCATCGAGATGACGCTGCCCGGCGTGATCGCGCTGAACGATTCGAACGCGTATATCCAGGCCGGGCTGGCCGGCCTCGGCGTCATCAATATGACCGACTACCTGCTCAATGAACACCTGGCCACCGGCAAGATGGTGCGCTTGCTGCCCGAATGGCGCTGCGACCCGTTGCCGGTGCACGTGGTGTATCCGCATAACCGCCATCTGTCGGCCAAGGTGCGCGTGTTCGTCGAATGGATTTCGGAACTGTTCGCGAACAATCCCCATCTGCGGCTGCAGCCGGCCGATACCACGGCGCCCGCGCCGGCGCTGCCGCCGGACGCCTGGCAGCTGGGAAGGGGACAGGGAGACTGAAGCGGGCGTAGAATCGTCTTCACAATCACCGGAGACGACCGTCATGGAATTTGCTTCGACGCCGCGCGATATCGATATCCTGCTGGCCCGCTACGCCGAGAGCCACCGCAATCCCGTCAACGAACTGATCCACCTGGTGTGCATTCCTGCCATCGTGTTCAGCCTGCTGGGCATCCTGTGGGCGCTGCATCCGGCCGCGGCGCTGGTGGCCGTGGGCGGCGCGCTCGTGTATTACGCCAGGCTGTCGCGGCCGTTTGCCGTCGGGATGGCGGTGCTGGCGGGGGCGATGCTGGGCTTGCTGGCCATGCTGCCGGCCGGGACCGTGCTGGTGACCTCGATCGGCGTGTTCGTCGTCGCCTGGATCGGTCAATTCATCGGGCACCTTATCGAAGGCAAGAAGCCGTCGTTTTTCGACGACCTGCGCTTCTTGCTGATCGGTCCGCTGTTCGTGCTGCGCTTTTTCTACCAGCGGATGCGCGTAGCCTGGTGACGTTGCGGTTTTGATACAAGTCCGGCCAGGGAGTTAACGAGATGCCGGCAGGAACTATGCGGGCGCACTATACTCCCGCGATGTCCTCTCCCGTCCTGTTCATCATCGCCTCGCTGATCTGGGGTTCGACCTTCTGGGCCATCACTTTGCAGCTGGGACATACGGCCCCCGCCGTATCGGTCGCCTACCGCTTCTTCCTCGCCGCCGCCGCGCTGTTCGCCATCTGCATCGTGCGCCGCGACCGCCTGGCCCTGCCATGGCGCACCCACCGCTGGATGGCGCTGCAGGGCGGCCTGACCTTCGGCATCTCGTATATCTGCACTTATGAATCGGAACAGCACATCGTCTCGGGCCTGGTGGCGGTCATGTTCGCGCTGATGGTGTTCTGGACGCCGATCTGGAGCCGCATCTTCTTCGGCACCGCGATCAATCGCCGCACCTGGGCCTGCGGCGCGGTCGCCACCATCGGCGTGGCGCTGCTGTTCTGGCACTCGATCGGCGACGCCTGGCAAGAACTGCAGGTGGGCGGCAACGGCCACTTTCTCGCCGGCGTGGTGCTGGCGCTGGCGGCGACGCTGGCCAGCTCGGCCGGCAGCATCGTGGTCGCCAAGGTCAAGCAGGCATCCTCGAACCTGCCGCTGACCATGGCCTGGTCGATGCTGTGGGGCGCCTCGATGGTGACGCTGTGGTCGCTCGCGAATGGCGACAGCTTCAACCTGCCCGCGAGCGGCACCTACTGGGCCGGCCTGTTCTACCTGTCGATCTTCGGCTCCGTCATCGCCTTCTTCGCCTATTTCACGCTGATCGGCCGCATCGGCGCCAACAAGGCCGTGTACATCGGCGTGGTCACCCCGGTGCTGTCGGTGCTGCTGTCGGTCCAGCTCGAGGACTACCGCCCCGGCCCGCTCGAATTCCTGGGGATGGTGCTGTGCCTGGCCAGCGTCGCCTGGGCCGTGCGCGCGCCGGCGCCCAAGAGCGTGCAATCCGCTAACCTGAACAATGCCTTTGAATCGCCATGAAACCTGACACCGTGTTTTCCATCCGCCCTGCCCAGCCGGCAGACGTCGCCCACATCCACGCCATGATCGTCGAGCTCGCCGTGTTCGAGAAACTCGAGCACATGGTGGTCGCCACCGAAGCCCTGCTGCACGACGGCCTGTTCGGCGCGCACCCGGCGTGCGAAGCCATCGTCGGCGAAGAAGACGGCGACGTCGTCACCTTCGCCCTGTTCTTCCATAACTTCTCGACCTTCCTCACCAGGAAGGGGCTGTACCTGGAAGACCTGTATGTCAAACAGTCGCACCGTGGCAAGGGCTACGGCACGCAGATGCTGCAGCGCCTGGCCCAGCTGGCGCTCGAGCGCGATTGTGGCCGGTTCGAGTGGTCGGTGCTGGACTGGAACGAGGCTGCAATCAATTTCTACAAATCGATGGGCGCCGATGTGATGCCGGACTGGCGCATCTGCCGCGTCACCGGCGACAGCCTGGACCGGCTGGCGCAGCGCGGCTGACAACGGCACGGGCAAGGGCAAGGGCAAGGGCAAGGGAAAGAAAAAGGGCAAGAAAAAGCCCACGGGGCGTAAGCGCCGTGGGCAAACCCATTTTGGCAAATGGGGAGGGGAGAAGGGAAATCACAGGACTCACTATAGGTTGGCAAACTTAACGGCTGATTAAGCTTACATTTGCTTACCGCTGTAAGTCATGGGGCAGATTTCGATGGATTCATCATTGCGCACGCAACGAAAACGGGCTTGAGGGCGATCAAGCCTCAACCCGGTGGACACGCAGGTGTTGCGTGCATTGAACAGAAAAATCGTGCGGCTCAGGCGTCGATATGCGGCGCGCGCAGCACGCCGCCGTTGACCACGGCCCGGCAGGGGTTGAAGCCGATCGCATAGGCCAGGTCGGCCGGACGGCTGATATCCCACAGCGCCAGGTCGGCGCGCTTGCCCACCGTCAGCGTGCCGATCTCGGCCTGCAATCCCAGCGCCAGCGCGCCATGCGCCGTCGCGCCGAGCAGCGCTTCCTGCGGCGTCAGCCGCCACAAGGTGCACGCCATATTCATTGCCAGCAGCAGCGAGGTCATGGGCGAGGTGCCGGGATTGCAGTCGGTCGCCAGCGCCATCGGCACGCCCGCTTCGCGCAGGGCAGCAACCGGCGGCATCACCGTCTCGCGCAAGAAGTAGTAGGCGCCCGGCAGCAGCACCGCCACCGTGCCGGCGCGCGCCATCGCGGCGATGCCCTGCGCCGTCAGGTGCTCCAGGTGGTCGGCCGACAGGCCCTGGTAGCGCGCCACCAGTTCGGCGCCGCCCTGGTTCGACAGCTGTTCGGCGTGCAGCTTGAGCGGCAGGTCCAGCTGGCGCGCGGCCTCGAACACGCGTTCGGTCTGCCCTGCGGTAAAACCGATGCCTTCGCAAAAAGCGTCCACCGCGTCGACCAGGCCCTGCCCGGCCAGCGCCGGCAGCATGCGCTCGCACACCTCGGTCACGTAATCGTCCTGGCGGCCGGCGAATTCGGGCGGCAGCGCGTGGGCGCCGAGGAAGGTGGTCGCCACGCGCACCGGCAGCAGCTCGCCGATGCGGCGCGCGGCGCGCAGCATGCGCTGCTCGGCCGCGAGTTCGAGGCCATAGCCGGACTTGATCTCGAGCGTGGTCACGCCTTCGGCCAGCATGGCCCGCACGCGCGGCAGGCTGGCCGCGACCAGCGCGTCGATATCGGCTGCGCGGGTGGCGCGCACGGTCGACATGATGCCGCCGCCCTGGCGCGCGATGTCTTCATAGGTGGCGCCGTTCAGGCGCGCCTCCCACTCGCCGCCGCGGTTGCCGACATGGACCACGTGGGTGTGGCAGTCGACCAGGCCGGGCGTCATCCAGGCGCCGCCGCAGTCGTGCACCCGGCGCGCCGCCGGGGCGTCCGGGCGCGCACCGATCCAGGCGATGCGGCCATCCTTCACGGCCAGCGCACCGTCGAGCAACTCTCCGTAGCCATCCTCCATCGTCGCCAGCCGGACGTTGGTGAACAGCAGGTCGGGCTGCGCCTCAGTCATACATGGCGTCGTCGTCGTCCTCGGAATAGTAATGGACGTCGACGATATAGATGGTGGCCTGGCCGGCCTCGAGCGACCAGACGGTGCCCTGGTCGAGCACCACGGCGTCGTAGCGCACCAGGCCGACGCGCTCGTTGTCGCTGGCCAGCTGCAGGCTGTCGCCCTCGGCCAGGAACAGCACGGTGACGTCGGCGCGCGCGACGAAGGTCGAGTCGCCGCTCAGGCGCCGGCGGCCGAACTGGTGCCAGCAGCGCTCGCTCCTCGACATGGCGTTGAAGTCGAGCGTCGGGCCGCGATTGAGCTTGGCGCTCACGTCCGAGCCGCCGTCGAAGGCGACCACCGGCTCGGCGTCGCTGATCAGGGCCGGTTCGCCGTCGATCTGCAGCGTCATGCCATGGCCGTCGACCAGCGCCAGCGTGCGGTCCACGCCGGGAAACTGCGAAAACGCGCCGTCCTCGGCGATGGTCGCCAGGCTGACGCGCCAGTCGAAATCGTCGATGCCGGCATCCGGCGGGCCGACCGCGAGCTCGATCGTGCTGCCGCCGCCGTTCTTCCACGGCACCGGGGACAAGCCTGCAAACGGGATCAAGACAGTCATTTCTTCCTCTCTAAGCGCGCAGTTCCTTCAGCGCCTGGCGGTAGCGCCGGGCGACCGTGTCTTGCGCCATGTGGCGCCCGCCCTGCACTACCCAGCGGCCGCCGCACAGCACGTCGCGCACCAGGTTGTCGTTCCCGCAGAATACAACACGTCCGAGCACTTCGGCTGCCGATACGCCATCGAGGTTCGGATGGCCGCCGTCGAGCACCAGCAGATCGGCGCGCCGCCCGGCCGCGAGCGCACCGACGCGCCGGCCCGCGGCGCTGGCGCCGCCATCCAGCGCAGCCTGCCACAGGTAGTCGCCGACCTGGCGCTGCGCCGGCGTGTGCGCGACGTTGCGCTGCTGATGCTGCAGGCGCTGGCCATACTCCAGCCAGCGCAATTCCTCGACCGGGCTGTGCGACACATGGCTGTCGCTGCCGATGCCGAAGCGCCCGCCGGCCGCGATATACGGCGCCAGCGGAAACAGGCCGTCGCCCAGGTTGGCCTCGGTGGTCGGGCACAGGCCGGCGACGGCGCCGCTGTGCGCCAGCGCGGCCACCTCGGCGTCGTTCAGGTGGGTCGCATGCACCAGGCACCAGCGCGCATCGAGCGCGACGTGGTCCATCAGGTACTCGACCGGACGCCGCCGCGCATGCGCCAGGCACTGCGCAACTTCGCCCTGCTGCTCGGCGATGTGGATGTGCAGCGGGCGCCCTTGCGGCAGGCCGGCCGCCAGGGCCTGGATCTGGCCGACGCTGGCCGCGCGCAGCGAGTGCGGCGCGGCGCCGACTTCGAGCTGGCCGCTGCGCAAGGCGCCCAGCGATTCGACGATGCCGAGCACCTCGTCCACGTTCGTCCGAAAGCGCGCCTGCGCCGGCGCCAGCGGCTGTTCTCCAAAGCCGGCGTGGCTGTACAGCACCGGCAGCAGCGTCAAGCCCATGCCGGCCGCCTGCCCCGCCGCGGCCACCCGCGCGGCCGTCTCGGCGGGCCGCGCGTAGCTGGCGCCGTCGGCGTCGCGCTGCAGGTAGTGGAATTCGCACAGCGAGGTGTAGCCGTGGCGCAGGCATTCGGCGAACAACTGGGCCGCGATGGCCTCGATCTGGTCCGGCGTGATACGCGCGGCGAAGCGGTACATCAGGTCGCGCCAGGTCCAGAAGCTGTCCGGCCCGTCCCCCGCGATTTCGGTGAGGCCGCCCAGCGCGCGCTGAAAGGCGTGCGAGTGCAGGTTGACCATGCCGGGCAGGACGTAGTCGGCGCGCGCCACGTTGAGCGGTGGTGTTGCTTCCGGTGCGACCTGGACCAGGTCGCCATGGCTGTCCCATTCGAGCAGCACGTCGCGCTGCCACCCCTGCGGCAGCAGCGCATGGCGCGCGAACAGGGCTGTCATGCGCGCACCCAGTCTGCGGCGGCGCCCAGCATGGCGCGCAGCAGCGGCTGCAGCTCGGCGGCGACATCCGGGCGATACTCGAACGGCGGCGCTTCGTTCATGTACAGGCACTGGCATTTCTCGAGCTGGATCGCATGCACGCCGAGCGCCGGCTGGCCGTAATGACGGGTGATGTGGCCGCCCTTGAAGCGGCCATTGAGCGCGATCGAGTAGCGCTCCTGGGCACGCGCGACGCCAAGGATGGCGTCGGCCAGTCCCGGTGCGCACGACTTGCCTTCGGCGGTGCCGAAGTTCAGGTCGGGCAGCTTGCCCTCGAAGAAGCGCGGCACCCTCGATGCGATCGAATGCGCCTCCCACAGCACCACGCGGCCATGCTCGGCCTTCAGGCGATCGAGTTCGGCGCGCAGTTGCGCGTGGTAGGGGCGCCAGTAGCGCTCCAGGCGGCGCCGCACTTCGGCGGCATCGGGCTCCATGCCCTCGCGGTACAGGCGCTCGCGCCCGAAGGTGTCGAGCGGGCACAGCCCGGTGGTGTCCAGGCCCGGATACAGGTTTGTATCCTCGGGCGGGCGATTCAGGTCGATCAGGTAGCGCGAATAGCGCGCCGAGATGGTCGAGACGCCCATCTCGTCCAGGAAGCCATACAGTTCCGGCAAATGCCAGTCGGTGTCGGCGCGCGCCTGGGCGCACGGCGCCAGGGTGGCTGCCACTTCGTCGGGGATATCGACGCCCGCATGCGGCATCGATACCAGTATGGGAAGCCTGCCTGCCTTGAACCGGAACTCCATCGCGACTCCTTTTATTCGGTCTTTCCACCCTGTTCAGGGATGCAGCACGCTGAACAGCTCCTTGCACGACGCCGACAGCGCGCCCTCGACGACCATCTTGCGCGCCGCCTCGATATCGGGCGCGAAGAAGCGGTCGGCGTCGTAGGGGGCGACCTGGGCGCGCAGCTGGGCGTGCACCGATTCCAGCGTGCCTGAACTGCGCAGCGGGCGGTGGAACTCGATGCCCTGGCCCGCCGCCAGCAGCTCGATCCCGACGATCACCGCCGTATTGTGCGCCATCTGGTCGAGTCGGCGCGCAGCGAAGGTGGCCATGCTCACGTGGTCTTCCTGGTTGGCCGACGTCGGCAGGCTATCGACGCTGGCCGGATGGGCCAGCGACTTGTTCTCGGAGGCCAGCGCGGCGGCGGTGACATGGGCGATCATGAAGCCGGAATTGAGGCCCGGCTCGCGCACCAGGAAGGCCGGCAGGCCGGACAGGTTGGCGTCGATCAGCAGCGCGATGCGGCGCTCGGCCAGCGCGCCGATCTCGGCCAGCGCCAGCGCCAGCGTATCGGCGGCGAAGGCCACCGGCTCGGCGTGGAAGTTACCGCCCGAGATGATCTCGCTGCCCCCGTCGCTACCCTCGAACAGGAGCGGGTTGTCGGTGACGGCGTTCGCTTCGATCAGCAGCGTGCGCCCCGCATTGGCGATCAGGTCCATCACGGCGCCCATCACCTGCGGCTGGCAGCGCAGGCTGTACGGATCCTGCACCCGCTCGTCGCCCACCAGGTGCGAAGCGCGGATCGCGCTGCCGGCCATGAGTTCGCGGTAGATCTTCGCGGCCGCGATCTGGCCCGGCTGGCCGCGCACCGCGTGGATGCGCGCATCGAACGGCGCGTCGCTCCCGCGCGCCGCGTCGACCGACAGCGCGCCGGTGACCATCGCCGCTTCGAGCACGCGTTCGGCCATGAACAGGCCATGCAGCGCCAGCGCGGTCGAGACCTGGGTGCCGTTGATCAGGGCCAGGCCCTCTTTCGCGGCCAGCGTCACCGGTGCGATGTTGGCGGCGCGCAGCGCGTCGGCGGCGTCCACCAGCACGCCGTCGTGGCGCACCTGGCCGACGCCCAGCATCGCCAGCGTCATGTGCGCCAGCGGCGCCAGGTCGCCCGAGGCGCCCACCGAGCCCTGGCAGGGAATGGCCGGCATGATGTTGGCGTTGTACAGGGCGACCAGGGTTTCGACGATCACCGGCCGCACGCCCGAATAGCCGCGCGCCAGGCTGCCGATCTTGGTCAGCAGGACCAGGCGCACGATCGTGTCCGACAGCAGTGCGCCGGTGCCGACCGCGTGCGACAGGATCAGGTTGCGCTGCAAGGTGGCCAGCTGGTCGTTCGGAATGTGGGCCTTGGCCAGGATGCCGAAGCCGGTATTGATGCCGTAGGCCGGGTTGCCTTTGGCGACGATGGCGTCGACCGCGGCGCTGGAAGCGGCGATGGCGGGCCAGGCATCGCTTGCCAGGGTCAGGGGCGCATGCGCGGCCCAGGCCGCGCGCAGGTCGGCCAGGCGCAGCGCGCCGGGTTGCAGGGTGAGGCCGTGGCGGTCGTTGTGCATAACGTTCATGGTTGTTTCGTTGTTTACTTGATCATCGGGAGATTCAGGCCATTGCGCCTGGCGCAGTCGATGGCGCTGTCGTAGCCGGCGTCGGCGTGGCGCATCACGCCCGAGGCGCTGTCGTTCACCAGCACCCGCGCCAGGCGTTTGGCGGCCGCGGCGCTGCCGTCGGCCACGATCACGACGCCGGAATGCTGCGAGTAACCCATGCCCACGCCGCCGCCGTGGTGCAGCGAGACCCAGGTGGCGCCGCCGGCGGTGTTGAGCAAGGCGTTCAGCAGCGGCCAGTCGGAGACCGCATCGGTGCCGTCGCGCATGGCTTCCGTTTCGCGGTTCGGGCTGGCCACCGAGCCGGTATCGAGGTGGTCGCGCCCGATCACGACCGGCGCCTTCAGTTCGCCCGTGCGCACCATCTCGTTGAAGGCCAGGCCGGCCAGGTGGCGCTCGCCCAGTCCCAGCCAGCAGATGCGCGCCGGCAGGCCCTGGAAGGCAATCCGTTCGCGCGCCATGTCGAGCCAGCGGTGCACGCGCGCGTCGTGCGGGAACAGCTCCTTGATCTTGGCATCCGTCTTGTGGATGTCTTCCGGGTCGCCCGACAGCGCCACCCAGCGAAACGGACCGCGGCCTTCGCAGAACTGGGGACGGATATACGCCGGCACGAAGCCGGGGAAGTCGAACGCATCCTGCACGCCCTCGTCCTTGGCCACCTGGCGGATATTGTTGCCGTAGTCGACGGCGTGCGAGCCCATCGCCTTGAAGTCGAGGATGGCGCGCACATGGGTCGCGCAAGAGGCAGCGGCTTGCGCCTTCAGGCGCGCGTGCTGCGCCGGGTCCTGCTGCGCGGCCTTCCACTCGTCGACCGTCCAGCCGAGCGGCAGGTAGCCGTTGATCAGGTCGTGGGCCGAGGTCTGGTCGGTGACCATGTCCGGCACCAGGCCACCCGCGCGCGCGCGCCGCACCAGTTCCGGCAGCACCTCGGCGGCATTGCCCAGCAGGCCGATCGAGACGGCCTCGCGCTGCCCGACGTGGTGGGCGACCAGCGCCAGCGCCTCGTCGATATCGCGCGCCTGCTTGTCCAGGTAGCGGGTGCGCAGGCGGAAATCGATGCTGCTCTGCTGGCATTCGACGCTGAGCGAGACGGCGCCGGCGAAGCTCGCGGCCAGCGGCTGGGCGCCGCCCATGCCGCCCAGGCCCGCGGTCAGGATCCAGCGGCCCGCCATGTCGCCACCGAAGTGCTGGCGGCCGGCCTCGGCGAAGGTTTCATAGGTGCCCTGCACGATGCCCTGGGTACCGATATAGATCCAGCTGCCGGCCGTCATCTGGCCGTACATGAACAGGCCCTTGCGATCGAGCTCGTTGAAGTGCTCCCAGTCGGCCCATTTGGGCACCAGGTTCGAGTTCGCCAGCAGCACGCGCGGCGCATCCGGGTGGGTCTGGAACACGCCGACCGGCTTGCCGGACTGGATCAGCAGGGTCTGGTCGTCGTCCAGTTCGCGCAAGGACGCCAGGATCTGGTCATAGCAGGCCCAGTCGCGCGCGGCGCGGCCGATGCCGCCATAGACCACCAGGCGCTGCGGGTTCTCGGCCACCTCGGCGTCGAGATTATTCTGGATCATGCGGTAAGCGGCTTCGGTCAGCCAGCTCTTGCAGGTGAGCTGGCTGCCGCGCGGCGCGCTGATGACGCGGCTGGGATCGAAACGTGGATCGTCGAGGCGAGAATCGTGGGACATGGCGGCTCCTTCGGTCGGTGACACGGCGCGCGCCACGGGGCGCGCGCCGTCAAGCTGCTTGGAGTCTAGGTTGTCTATACAAGCAAGTCAATCCACTTTTCGCGGCCATTCCACGTTGCGGCGGCGGGTTGCCCGCCCGTCCGACGCCGCCATGCCGGTCATTTCTTGAAGACCTGGCGGCCCGCCACCCAGGTTTCGAGCACCCCGGTCTTGTGGATGTCGTAGGTCGGCATGCGGAACAGGTCCTGATCGACGACGATGAAGTCGGCCTGCTTGCCCGGCTCGAGCGAACCGAGGCGGTCTTCCTGGTGCCCGGCATAGGCAGCGTCGAGCGTGAAGCAGCGGAACGCTTCTTTCAGCGACATCGCCTGGTTCGGATACCAGCCGGCCACCGGCTGGCCCTGCGCATCCTGGCGCGTGACGGCGGCGTGGATGCCGAAGAACGGGTTCGGCGCCTCGACCGGGAAGTCCGATCCGCAGGCGATGCGCGAGCCCTGGTGCAGGAAGCTGCGCCAGGCGTAGGCGCCCTTGATGCGCTCGGGCCCGATGCGGGTCTCGGCCATGTTCTTGTCCGAGGTCGCGTGGGTCGGCTGCATCGACGGGATGATGCCCAGCGTCTTGAAGCGCGGGATGTCGGCGGGCGTGACCACCTGGGCGTGCTCGATGCGGTGGCGCTGCGCGCCGCTCCCGGTCGCGCGCAGCTCTTTCTGGTAGATGTCGAGGATCTGCTTGTTGCCGGCGTCGCCGATCGCGTGCACGTTGACCTGGTAGCCGCGGCGCATGGCCTTGGCCATCATCGTGTCCATCTGCGCGGTTTTATAGAACAGCAGGCCGTGCGAATGCGATTCGTCGCTGTAGGGCTTGATGAGCGCCGCGCCGCGGCTGCCCAGCGCGCCATCGGAATACAGTTTTACCGCGCGCAGCGCATACATGCCGTTGCCATAGTCCTTCAGCGGCCCCTGCTGCGCGAGCTGGTCGAAATCCTTGTCGGTGCCGGCGATCATGCCGTACACGCGGGTGGTCAGCTTGCCCTGGTCGGCATAGGCGCGGTACAGGCGGTCCTGGGCCACGTCGACGCCGGCGTCGTGCACGCTGGTCAGGCCCACGCGCGCCAGTTCGCCCAGTGCGCGGTCCAGCATGATGCGTCCTTCGGCCTCGGTCTGCGGCGGCAGCACCCTGGTGAGCAGCTCCTGGGCGGTATCGACCAGCACCCCGGTCGCCTCGCCGCTGGCGTCGCGCACGATCTTGCCGCCGACCGGATCGGGCGTCGACCGGGTGATGCCGGCCAGCGCCAGTGCGCGGCTATTGGCCCAGCCGGCGTGGCCGTCGACGCGTTCGAGCCACACCGGGCGGTCGCTGATCACGCCATCGAGCTCCTGCGCGGTGGGGAAGCGGCCCAGCTTCCAGTTCTCCTGGTTCCAGCCGCGGCCGCGAATCCAGGCGTGGCCCGCATTCGCCTTGCCGTACTCGCCGATCGACTTGAGCGCGCCATCGAGCGAGGTGCTGTGGAACAGATCGAGCTGGGTCAGTTGCTGGCCCAGGCCGAACACGTGGCCGTGGGCGTCGATCAGGCCGGGCAGCAGCGTGCGGCCCTGCATGTCGATGCGCTTCGCATTCGGGGCCTTGCCGGCCACGTCGGCGCTGGCGCCCACCGCGATGATGCGGCCGTTGTCGTCGAACGCGATCGAGGTGAACTGCACCAGCTCCCCCTTGCCGTTCAGGGTATAGCCATTGGCGTTGTCGACCACGGTCGCGGCGTGCGCGGACAGGGCGCCGAGGGCGGCGAGGACGAACAGGGAAGACTGGGAAATCTGGCGCGCGCGCATGCTTATTTTCTCTCCGTTGAATGGGTCCCGCGCTTCTTGGGCGCGGCACGGAGAGTGTATATAAGTTTGCGCGACGGGCATAGCGCCCGGGGCGCATCAATCGGCGCCGGATTGCGCCTGTTCGCGCTCGATCAGTGCGCGCTTGCGCTCGATCCCCCAGCGGTAGCCCGACAGCGCGCCGCTGCTACGGACCACGCGGTGGCAGGGAATCGCCACCGCCACCGGATTGGCGGCGCAGGCTCCCGCCACGGCGCGCGCGCCGCCGGCCAGGCCGACGCGTTCGGCCAGTTCGGCATAGGTGACCGTGCGGCCGGCCGGGATCGCGCGCAGCGCCTGCCAGACGCGCTGCTGGAAAGCGGTGCCGCGCACGTCCAGCGGCAGATCGAGGCCGATGCGCGGCGCCTCGACCAGGCCGATCACCTGGGCCACGGTCTGTTCGAAGTCGGCCTCGGCCCCGCGCAGCTCGGCCTGCGCGAAGCGCGCCTGCAGATCCTCGACCAGCGGCTCGGGCGCGTCGCCGATCAGGACCGCGCAGATGCCGCGTTCGGTGGCCGCGACCAGGATCGCGCCCAGCGAGCATTCGGCCACCGCGAAACGGATCGTCTCGCCACGGCCGCCGGCGCGGTAGTTTGCTGGGCGCATGCCCAGCACCTCGCTCGAGGCGGCGTAGAAGCGCCCACTCGAACCATAGCCGGCGCCGTACAGGGCGTCGGTGACGGAGGCGCCCTGCGCGAGTTCCTGGCGCACGCGCGCGCCGCGCCTGGCCTTGGCATAGGCCTTGGGCGTGATCCCGGTCTGGGCCTTGAACACGCGGTGGAAATGAAAGCGGCTCATGCCGGCGGCCTGCGCCAGCGTCTCGAGGTCCGGCTCGGACTCGGACGCCTCGATCAGGCGGCAGGCGCGCGCCACCGCCTCGCGCTGGCGCGCGTCGGTGCTGTGGTCATGGTCCGTCACGATGCCCTCCGTTCATGGTTCGATACGCCATTCTCGCCGCTTGCGGGCCGCCGGACACTCCGGATCTTGCTCGCGGATCGCAATGCTAGAATCCACTCATCCTCACGAAGCCAGGTTCGTCGACAATGAGTTCGGAAGCACACAGCGCAGCAGAGCGGTCTCCCATTTTCCAACAAATCAAGGATTACCTGGTGGGCGAGATCGCCTCGGGCCGCTGGAAAGAGGGCGAGCTGGTGCCGTCGGAGCAGGCGCTGGTGCGCCAGTTCGGCGTCTCGCGCATGACCGTCAACCGCGCCGTGCGCGAGCTCACCGCCGAACAGGTGCTGGTGCGGCGCCAGGGCTCGGGCACGTATGTGGCGCCGCAAAAATACCAGGCCACGCTGGTCGAGATCCGCAATATCGCCGACGAGATCCGCGCGCGCGGCAAGGCGCACGCCAGCCGCGTCCTGCTGCTGTGCGCCGACAGCGCGGACGAGACGCTGGCCGCCGAATTCGACCTGGAGCCGGGCGCCACCCTGTTCCACTCGCTGATCGTGCACTTCGAGAACGAGGCGCCGATCCAGCTCGAGGATCGCTGGGTCAACCCGGCCTGCGCCCCGGCCTACCTGGAACAGGACTTTTCCAGCATCACCCCGAACGAACACCTGATGGCGGCTGCGCCGCTGCAGGGCGCGACCTATACCATCGAGGCCCAGGGCGCGCCCGAGGAACAGGCGCGCCTGCTGGCGATCGCGCCCGGCGCGCCGTGCCTGGTGCTGCACCGCCGCACCACCTCGGCCGGACGGGCCGCCTCGGTGGTGACGATGTGGCATCCAGGCCACCTGGCGCGCTTTACCGGCAGCGTCTAGAAGAATAATTCGTGGCGCATGCGCCAGCGCGGCGGATTTTCGTCATAATGACCCGGTCTTGACCAAGCTTAGCCGCCCCGTCCACCATGCCCTCCGCCGCCGCCGTCCTCCGCCCTGCGCCATCGCGCGTCCTGGTACTCGACGACGACCATCTGCTGCTGGAGGTAATGCGCGAAATGCTCGATGCATGCGGCGAATGCGAGATCGTGTTGGAAAGCGATGCGCGCCAGGCCTTGGCCCGGCTCGACGCTGCCATGCCCGACCTGTTGATCTGCGACCTGATGCTGCCCGAGATGGACGGCATCGAATTCCTGCAGGCCGCGGCCGGCCTGGGTTACGACGGCAAGGTCATCCTGCTGTCGGCGCTCGAGGACGAGGTGCGCGTGGCCGCCGAAGAACTGGCCCGCGCACTCGGCTTGCAGGTAGTCGGTTCGTTCCGCAAGCCGCTATTGCCAGAGCAATTACGTGACGTGCTGGAATGTTGAGGTTTTGTACAAACCGCTGAACACTTTTTAAAAAAATGGGGTATTATTCGCCTCATTCCCCGCCTGACACCCTCTAGCCGTTCTTCCAATATTGAAATTTGCCCACAGTGTCTCCACCATTGTGTAGCGACAATATTTGGCAACAAAGGAAGTAACACGGTAGCCGGTCGAGACTTTCCGCATGACTTGTCTCAAGGCGTTAATAATGATTCTTACCTCAAACTGAGGAAACCATGAGCGAAAACATCAAACACATCAGCGATGCATCCTTCGAAGCCGACGTGCTCAAGTCCGAGCAGCCGGTGCTGGTCGATTTCTGGGCCGAGTGGTGCGGTCCTTGCAAGATGATTGCCCCGATCCTGGAAGAAGTGGCCAAGGAATACGCTGGCAAGATCACGATCGCCAAGATGGACGTCGACGCCAACCAGGCCGTGCCGGCCCAGTTCGGTATCCGTGGCATCCCGACCCTGATCCTGTTCAAGAATGGCCAGGTCGCAGCCCAGAAAGTCGGCGCCGTGGCCAAAGGCCCGCTGACCGCTTTCATCGACAGCAACATCTGATACTAGTAATATAGCGGCGACGGCGCGCCCGCGCAGTCGCCAGTATTGGCCGGGAGCCACCCTCCCGCCTTGATTAACCCACGCAGTTCCCTCCCCTACCTTATTCACCCGTCACGGGTCACCCACACAATGCATTTATCTGAACTGAAGGCGATGCACGTTTCCGCGCTGCTGGAAATGGCAATCGGCCTCGATATCGACAACGCAGCCCGCCTGCGCAAACAGGAACTGATGTTCGCGATCCTGAAGAAGCGCGCCAAGCAGGGCGAGCAGATCTTCGGCGACGGCGCACTCGAAGTGCTGCCGGACGGTTTCGGCTTCCTGCGCTCGCCGGACGCGAGCTATATGGCCTCGACCGACGACATCTATATCTCCCCGTCGCAGATCCGTCGTTTCAACTTGCATACGGGTGATTCGATCGAAGGTGAAGTGCGTACGCCGAAGGACGGCGAGCGTTATTTCGCGCTGGTCAAGGTCGACAAGGTCAATGGCGAATCGCCTGAAGCCTCGAAGCACCGCATCCTGTTCGAGAACCTGACCCCGCTGCACCCGAACGAGCCGCTGCGCCTGGAGCGCGACATGAACGGCGCCGAGAACATCACCGGCCGCATCGTCGACCTGATCTCGCCGATCGGCAAGGGCCAGCGCGGCCTGCTGGTGGCGTCGCCGAAGTCCGGCAAATCGGTCATGCTGCAGCACATCGCGCATGCGATCACCGCAAACCACCCCGACGTGACCCTGATCGTGCTGCTGATCGACGAGCGTCCTGAAGAAGTGACCGAGATGCAGCGTTCGGTGCGCGGCGAAGTGGTCGCCTCGACCTTCGACGAACCAGCGACCCGCCACGTGCAGGTCGCCGAGATGGTGCTCGAAAAAGCCAAGCGCCTGGTCGAAATGAAGAAGGACGTGGTCATCCTGCTGGACTCGATCACCCGCCTGGCGCGCGCCTACAACACCGTGATCCCGGCATCGGGCAAGGTGCTGACCGGTGGTGTCGACGCCAACGCGCTGCAGCGTCCGAAGCGCTTCTTCGGCGCCGCCCGTAACGTCGAGGAAGGCGGCTCGCTGACCATCGTCGCGACCGCGCTGATCGAAACCGGCTCGCGCATGGACGACGTGATCTACGAGGAATTCAAGGGTACCGGCAATATGGAGGTGCACCTGGAGCGCCGCCTGGCCGAGAAACGCGTCTACCCGGCGATCAACCTGAACAAATCGGGCACCCGCCGCGAAGAACTGCTGATCAAGCCGGACCAGCTGCAGAAAATCTGGATCCTGCGCAAGCTGCTGTACTCGATGGACGAGATCGAGGCGATGGAGTTCATCCTCGACAAGATGCGCGCGACCAAGAACAATGTCGAGTTCTTCGACATGATGCGCCGCGGCGGCTGATCGCCCGCTGCAGCACCGTGCGCAAAGGCAGCCTTCGGGCTGCCTTTTTTTATTGGGACATCGCTGGCCGGTCGCCTGCGCGGGAACGACGTGCGTAGGCTGGCAAAAGAACACTACCACCGACGCCGCGATTGCCCCCGACCAAAAACCACTTTATAATCTCCGGTTCAGTCCACCCTGGCAAGTGATTGGCAATCGGATCAAGAAGCAGGACGATCGACGAAGTGCTGGTTGGCTACCTACTCATTAGAAAGTAACATCATGAAGACCGATACCCATCCAGAATACCGTGAAGTCGTTTTCCACGACCTGTCGTGCGACTTCAAGTTCGTGACCCGTTCGACCATCAACACCCGCGAAAAGATCACCCACGAAGGTAAGGAATACCCACTGGTCAAGATCGAGGTGTCTGCTGAATCGCACCCGTTCTTCACCGGCAAGCACAAGATCGTCGACACCGCCGGTCGCGTCGAGAAATTCCGCCAGAAGTTCGGCGCAGTCGGCTCGAAGACTTCGGTCGCCAACGGCTAATTGCCGCAGCAAGATCTTCGAAGCCCTGCGGGGCCTCGCGAAAAGAAGCCGGCTCTCCGGCTTCTTTTTTTTTCGCGGCTATACTACGCGCTTATTTCCCATCAGATTTGTCGATGAAACCAGTTCGCCTTCCCGCCGCCGCCACCCTGGCGCTGCCCCGCTGGGCCCTGCTCGCGCTGGGCATGCTGTATATCCTGCCCGGGCTGATCGGGCGTGACCTGTGGAAGGAAGACGCCGCCAGCTTCGGCATCATGTGGACCATGGCGCACGGGTCGCTGGCAGACTGGCTGTACCCGAACATCGCCGGCCTGGCCAGCGTCGACGAAGGTCCGCTGACGTTCTGGCTGGGCGCCATCTGCATCAAGCTGTTCGGCTGGATCCTGGGCGACGTGCTGGCCGCGCGCGTCTCGACCATCGGCATCTTCGCACTGGGCACGATGTCGCTCTGGTACACCGCCTTCCACCTGGGCCGCCGCGCCGAGGCGCAGCCGCTGCGCCTGGCCTTCGGCGGCCAGCCCGAGCCGAACGACTACGGCCGCACCCTGGGCGACACCGCCGTCCTGATCTACCTGGGCAGCCTGGGCCTGCTGCTGCAAAGCCACCTGACGCTGGCCGCGACCCTGCAGGGCGCGCTGCTGGCCTATTTCCTGTACCGCGCGGTGCGCTACGTCGAGACCGCCAGCACCCGCAATGCGGTGCTGGTCGGCCTGGCGCTGGGCGCCCTGACGCTGACGCAAGGCTTCCTGCCGCCGCTGGTGCTGATCGTGGCGCTGTTCGCCTGCACGCGCTACCTCGACCTGCCGGCGTCGCGCGCGCTGCGCGACCTGGGCGTGGCGGCCGGCGTCGCCTTCGGCCTGACCCTGGTCTGGTTCCTGCCGGCCGTGGCCGTGCAGCCCTACGGCCTGTCGCCCGTCTCCGACTGGCTGAACTGGAATGCCGAGCAGTTCGGCGTGCCGGGCTGGATCGCGGTCAAGGCCTTCTTCCGGATCGGCGTGTGGTTCTTCTGGCCGGCCTGGCCGTTCGCCCTGTGGGCGGTCTGGGCCTGGCGCCGCCAGCAGCAGATGCTGCACATCGTGCTGCCGGTATTCTTCTTCCTGGCCCTGGTGCTGCAACTGCTGTGCGACCCGGTGCCTGAAAACAGCGACTTCCTCAAGATGCTGCCGCCGCTGGCGCTAATGGCCGCCTTCGGCCTGCCGACCATGAAGCGCGGCGCGATCAACGCCATCGACTGGTTCTCGGTGATGGTGCTGACCATGCTGGGCGCGGCCATCTGGCTGTTCTGGATCGCCAAGCTGACCGGCTGGCCGGCCCAGCTGGCCAAGAACGCACTCAAGCTGGTGCCCGGCTTCACGCCGGAAATCGGCATCGTCACCTTTACCGTGGCGGCCGCGGCCAGCGTCGGCTGGGTGATGCTGGTGCACTGGCGCCTGTCGCGCCAGCCCGCAGTGCTGTGGCGCGCGGTGGTGCTGTCGTCCGGCGGCCTGATCCTGCTGTGGGTGCTGCTGATGACGCTGTTCCTGCCCGACCTCAACTACGGCAAGAGCTACGCCGGCGTGGCCCAGCAGCTCGCCGCGCGCCTGCCCGCCGACGCCGGCTGCATCGAGACCAACGTCGGCCCGGCCCAGCGCGCTTCGCTGGCCTACTACGGCCGCCTGCCCTTCGTCACCCTGGCCGGCGGCAAGTGCGAGTACGTGCTGCTGCAGGACAGCATGCGCAACCGCAGCGACCGCGCGCTGCTGCGCGCCTACGGCGTGCGCAACGTGACGCCGCTGTGGGAAGGCCGGCGCGCGTCCGACCGCGACGAACGCTTCCGCCTGTTCCGCCGCGCCCCATAAACGCTTCCTCCAACAAGCCGCACAGTGTGCGGCTTGTTTTTTTCCAGCGTTGGATCAGCATGCTTTTCACCTGTGCGCGGCAAGTGTTGCCAATGTGAGAACCTGCTCGTAAAGAATGCGTGTTTGAGCGGAGTCAAATGCGGACCGGAAGCGCCCGTCACAATGTTCAAGTCGGTGACGACCACAAACCCGGATCGAGCAGACCCGTTGCACTCAACGCTGGAGAGGAGATCACCATGAAGAGCGTGACGTTTTCAGAAATCGTGCGCGTCCGGGAGCGCCCCGGGTTCCTGCGCCGGGTCGACACCTGGCGCCAGTCCCTGCCGTGGGCATTGACGCTGCTGGCCGGCCTGCCTGTACTGGTGCTGGTACTGCACCTGATCGACCCGGGCACGCCGCTGCCCTACCTGGTGCTGCCGGCCTTAGTGGGCGGAATGCTGCCGGTATTCATGCTGGGCCCGGGCCGCTTCGAGATGCGCACGCGCTTCGACGCCCACTACATGATCACCACCCTCGACGACACACTCGGCGCGCTGGGCTATCGCCGCACGGCGACCGACAGCACCAGCATCCGCTACTTCCGCCCACGGCCATGGCTGCGCGGGCAAGAAGGGGCGATTAATGTCGCGGTGCGCGAGCATGTGCTGGAAATCGTGGGGCCGGTGGGGAGCCTGCGCCTGCTGCAGCATCGGATCGCGCGCTGAGGTGCAATGCCGGTTGTGGTCGGCGCGTGGCTCCCGCTAGCGCTGTTCACAATTTCTCGTTCGCACTGGTCAGTTGTGCGCGCCATGTGCTAAGATGCGCGCCTGTTATTGGGCCTCTGTGGCGGAATTGGTAGACGCACTTGACTCAAAATCAAGCGCCGTAAGGCGTGCCGGTTCGATTCCGGCCGGAGGCACCACCCACTAGCAGCGTATTCCCCCGCAATTTGCAGTTTCTTTTGTAGTTTCAAGTACTTAGCGCCCTTAAGCGCGGTTCTTATTCTGTACTAAATCCCACCTTACACCGCTTATTTCCGTGTTGAGTTACGCACGATTTACGCACACAATTACGCATCTATAGAACGGGGTGTGTATGGCTTCGATCGCAAAACTCGGCAAAGGCTGGCGCGCCCAAGTCGCTATCAAGGATGTACGCGAGTCCAAAGTGTTCACTACGAAAGCCGAAGCTGTCAGCTGGGCGGCGAAGCGTGAGACTGAGATCCGCGAAGGTGCGACGACCGGCATTCAAAAAGGCAAGACCTTGGACGACGCGTTTAGGCGTTATGAGAAAGAGGTGTCAGTGCACAAGCGTGGGCATCGCCAAGAGATCCTTCGTATGGGCGCCATTGGCCGCACTGTGATCGACGGTACCGCACTCCAGGACAAGAAGCTTGTCGACATCACGTCAAACGTACTTGGCAAGTGGCGCGACCATCGTCTCAAGGTCGACAAGGTGCTTGGCTCGTCAGTCAACCGTGACCTCAACTTGCTGTCGCACGTCTTCGCTGCAGCGGCGAAGGAATGGAAATGGATCGCAATATCGCCAACGACTGACGTTCGGCGGCCAGCTGACCCGCCACCACGCGATCGTCTGTACAGCGACGATGAGATTGAACGAATCTGCCTTGCTCTCGGCTTCGACCAGGGACAGGCCGAGCCAGCGACGACGGGCTACCAGCGGACCGCCGTGGCATTTTTGTTCGCGATTGAGACAGCTATGCGTGCCGGCGAGATTTGCGGGCTTACAGCAGCCGATGTCACGGGCCGCACGGCCACGCTTCAGCAAACAAAGAACGGTACTAAACGTGCGGTTCCGCTGTCCCGTCGCGCCCTGGAGCTCCTCTCCCTTCTTCCCGAGGTCCCGCCTGGTGACACAATCTTTGCAATCTCTGCACCCTCGCTCGACGCGCTATTCCGCAAGGCTAAATTGCGCGCGATGATCGAAGATGGCACCTTCCACGATACCCGCCATCTGGCTATCACTCGACTAGCGAAGAAGCTCAATGTACTGGACTTGGCGCGAATGGTGGGCCATCGCGATCTTCGACAGCTGCAGGTATATTACAACGAAACGGCGGAGTCTATAGCGGGCAAACTTGACTGACTAAAAGTGTAAAAACGTTATGCCCTGCACGGAAGTTGAACACAGTTGTCCACAGCCTTAGAAAAAACCACGCTCTAGGACGCACAAATTTATTGCACATGTTAGTACTCGCTCACTGCGAGGTCCCCTTCTATCCGGCGATAGCCAAAAGTCAAGTCTGCGCAGACCTTAAAACCCAAAATTTTGGACATTTATTCACTTGCCTGTACTCCAAACAAGACAATACAATTAGTCTCAATCGAGCCAATGGCACTAGATCTAGTGGTTGTTTGCTTGAGGAAAGGTGGGGGCCTGAGCGATCTCGCGAACCGCTCAGCCCCCTTGAGAATTGACCCAGCCGCTGTGGAAGGCGGTTTAGCAAGTTGCTAGAAAGGCAGGGATCAAATATGGCTAAAACCCATATGATCAGGAGATCATGAAGTCAGCCGTCCTGAAGACTTTTGCAGTTTTCAGGACTCCATTTTAAGTCAATTATCCGCGCATGAGAATGATCATGTGCAAATTTGGTGAACAAAGGAGTGCATTATGGCAACACGAAAAATCGGACGGGATGCAGGAACTGGGCAGTTCAAGCCAGTCAAAGAAGCGCAAAAAGACAAGCAAGGCTCGGTAGTTGAAACGATCAAAGTGCCAGCGAAGCCGCCGGCCAAGAAGAAGCCTTAGTCCTTGGTGAGGCGATGGGGCTCAGGATTGTGATTCCTGTTGTCGTGGGTTCGAGCCCCATCAGCCATCCCAAAAATTCCGTAGTAAAAACAAAGGGTTACATGCTTCTGGCTTGTGACCCTTTTGTTTTTTGGAAGATTAGTTCCGAATTTTGGAAGATCGTTGGTGAGTTGTTGTCGCCGCATTCATCGTCTCTCGGAGCGATACGTTTCGCGGCTTTCCATTGGTATCTCTTCCCAAGGGCCCCATGTTTCCTTGATCCCGACCCATTGCATATCAACAACAGCGAGTCCCATGCCTCAAAAGTTGCCTGGACGTTACGCTTAAGGCAATATACTCTGATGTAGGTGAACGCTAACGGTTTGGAGATGAATTTTGAATAACGTAAACATTGACGTACCTGGTCGATCGATGGCCCTGCCTGTCGACAAGAAAGCGCTAGGCGAGTTTATCTCCGGGTTGCTAGGCCAACCGCAGAGCATCTACAAGCGCTTTGATCAGGCGTTTTGCGTTGATCATGACTGGTTTGTACATTTCTTCTCTTCGTTATTACAACGATTCCACCAACAAAATTCACCAGAACCGTTGTCATTTGAAGCGCGCATTTTTTACAAGGACAGGGTTGAACGGAAAATAACCAGCTGGCAAGCCTTCCAACACTTTTCTGAAACTCAAAATATTATTAGTGTGGGTGTTCGATTTAATCTAGCTCTGCTAATTCACTTTCCATCGAAAGAGATTCCGGAGCGTCAAGAGCTCATCGTGAACTTTCAGACGGTGAATACCAGAAAGATCCCTGGCTTGTTCGATCATCTGTTCGGGTTTACGACTCCATTGGGCATAATTGAGGTGGAGATTCGGCATACAGAACGGACTTGGGCGGACGACATAATCCGCTTGATCGAAACTGAAATTACCAATATTCAAGTACAAGAAATAAAATTACGTCATCATGCACGCAGATTTTTCGCTCCATTCGCGGTCTTTTCCTTCCCGGCCTCAATGCTTGCATCAGTCGCATACGGTAATTGGTCCGGGAGGTCTGACGGATTAACTGAAAGAGCCGAGAAGTTACTCATGTCGAGTGAGACAAATCTTCAGACGCTGCATGAGAAAGCAAATGTTTTAATGATAGAAGCGTCGAAAATTTCTGTCGGCCGCTGGGAGAGCTTCATTTTCTTGCTCTACGCTCTTGTAATCTCAGCACTGATTTATTTTTTCGGAATGTTTCTCGCTCAGCCAACGCCATCATTTGTGATTTTATCGAAAGCAGCAGAGAAAGACCGGAATCAGACTCTCGAACGACAGAAGCGGCGAGGACTTATTCTAATAGTCTCAACTGTTCTAAGCCTTGCGCTGGGGATTTGCGGAAATTTTATTTATGACTATGTTAAATAGCTGCTGCGCTAAAATATTCCCATCTTATATATGATGGAGCGCGCAGCAGATTTTATGTCGCGGTTTGATTACTCACCTCGATCTCGTTACGCGCTCGCAATCAAACGCTCGTGATGCATGGGCGCCTTCCCCTCTGTGTAAGTCAGCCTCGCTCGCAAAGTTACGCCAAAAGCTACTCCTAGATCGGCTATGTCGAAAGTCGAACCGACCACTCTTGAATGTAGGCCGGCCCTTTATCGCCCTCCGGCCGCTCTTCGCCTTTAAGCAGCATGCCGGCCCCGTGCATGGTGGTCAGCCGGGCTTCGTGGAGGATGGGGATCAGAGGGTCGCTCACCTGGCTGCTAGGATCTGTCACGCTGGCCTGGATGGCGCCGCCCATACCGTAGACCCTGAGCTCTCCCTCAACAGGCACTGCGCTGGCAATCTGGTGGTCAGACATGCGCTGGCCGCGCTCCCGCAATCGTTTGACTTTCGCATACATCGCGGGAGTGTAGCACCGTTGTTTTAGATCAAGCCTTAGCGCTATCGGCCCGATACCATCGCAGGATGAATAAACGAATTGAGCGCCTGACAGCAGCTCAGGTCGACCTCGCTGCGAATATTGCCGACGTGTTCGGCCCAGCCGCCGGCGTCATGTCGCTGCTCGGAGAAGGTATTCCCTCTTCCGTTATACAGCGAGTCATTATCGAGGGAGGTCCGCGTCGAGGGACTCGCCCATCATCCGCTCCATCATCGCCTCAAGTTCCTCCAGGCGCGCAAGCTTCTGAGAACTAATCAGATGCAACGGCCCTTCATCCTTGCCATCTTGGTGGATGGTAAGGACGTGGCCGCCGCCTGTCGCCGTAAGGATGTGGATGTCGAAGTCCATCATGACACCTTCTTCACCTTCTCGACGGTGCGCAGGGTGCCCAGGCCAAGCATGCCCAGCAGGATGGTGCTCATCTCGCTGAAGTCGAACTCAGGCAGAACGATCGGATGGCCGGCCATGGCCATGAACACGGCGGCGCTCGGACCAACCACGAACTTGAAAGCAAACGCCGAGGCGCACACCCAGCCGATGGCGGGGCGCCAGCCAGCGACGAAGATGCTCTGGTGTTGCGCCTCAGCCCTGTTCACTTCCATC
>JGI20283J13201_100123_pt1 | contig 37200 bp, 33 predicted proteins | sample Plalitdecfosmids_FD_13201 | JGI IMG/M metagenome (IMG submission 13201)
AAGCGGACCTACGCCTGTCCTTTACTTTCAACTACTCTAATTTACTGTTTAGCAAGGTTTATCGGATCACGCGAGCCAAAATGGGGTCATGTGCACCTGCCTCTCTATCCTCTACCTTGAGCAATCTTTAAAAGGGGCTTAACGCCTGTAGCAGCGGTGAAGCAAGATACGTGTTGCTTTTGTGCCTTCGGGTACAACAGACTCTAGCTTTGCTGAACAGCTTTTCTGGATGTCATAGTATGACGAAGTCCCCTTTGGACCAGCTGACTGGCCGAGCAGGATGAAATTTCGATACCAACGACTTAGCGTCCCACTGGCTCCAGTACCAAACTCCCGCTCCCTTCCACATCAAACTACAAGCCGTAACCTCGGAGTTAATATTAAGCAGCACTATCTGCAAGAGATCTAATGGGTCGAATCCTTTTCGTCGCCCTACTTTGAAGAACGGCTCAAAATCCTTCACAAGTTTGACGACACTACAGTAATTTGCCAACCGTTGAAAGCTTGCGGCGCCAGCTGCCGCCGCAGTCTGCACCTTTTCAAGCTGCACACAAGGGTAAGAGCAGTATGGACACTTTTCAGAGCTGTATATTAGAGTTGTCGCTGACCCCTAAGGCAGATAAACTTTTTAGCAGACATCAGGTCGTGAACTCAAAGCTTACCGTCGCCGGGGCCTTGCCCATGCTCCAGAACTCCAGACCAGTCATGCAACCATCCTTCAGGTGTCTAGTGGTAGAGAGAAGATCGTACTCTACATCTCAACCTTGTAGTGCTGCAAACTCCACCGCACTAAGGCCTTGCGTAGGCACTTATACCTCATCCTTAGCAGCCTCCGTGGCATGATTACCAAATGGTGTTGCCTTCCATGCCATTGAAGGTCATTCCAGCACTGATCGGAATTGACTAGATCACCGAGGCAGCAATACAAATTACATACCACGAATATCCAGCCTCGACACACAATCTTCCCGACCCAGCGCGGCACGATGCATCATCATCGCAACTTGAACTCGATACTGCCGAGTACATCATCTGCCACGTGGCGGTGCTCCCACAGTATACCTACTATCGGGCGGCCGCCCAACTGCTATCTCGATGCTTTGAAGACCCGGTCAACACAAACCCACCTACCCAGCGAAGATTTCACCATGTTCCGATGACTGTGGCTCCCCTTAGGGTCCCCACTTCCCCTCAAGTTGATTAAACAAAGAGCAGAGATTCTTCGTAGACGCTAGGTGGTCCGCGCTGTCCGGAACAACAATTCTCAGATGCCAACTGCTGATTACAGTTGGACCAGACACGGGACAAGCATAACAGCGTCATGATCGTGTAAAGAACAGACTTTCAACAATAGCAATGTCAAAAGCGTTACCGGCGGCAAGATTTCCCCGAACAGAGAGTTGACGAGAACTTGTTTGGTCTAAGCCAGGCCAAGACAGCAGGTTCATTATGCAACAATCAGCTCTTGTGAGTTGTGTCATTTTGTTGGTCAAGACGCTCAATGCATCGTGACTTCACAACACGCCTAAGTGTGTACGCGCTTCCTCCTTTCCTCGTCTCCAACAATTGTGTCTACGTCAGACCCCCACTTACCGGCCTTTTACACCTCACTTTACAATCCGTCTTACTTTCTTACTGCATTCTATTTTGGGTCTCTCGTTCTATAGAATCAAAAAGATATGAATACTCCGTAGTTCAACATCACTGCAATGCCGCAAAGTAGTGCACATAGAATATCTTATCTGATGCCAATATGATATGAAAATGGGATTTTCCATACTCTGTTCACATGCAGTGAAGGAGCAGATCTACTGGCCGCGCTTTTCCAATCTGTTCCGTCTTCCGCTCCTTTCCCGCCCTTTATCAAACGGATCTCTGTTGAATGACGCCACCCTGAAATTCCTGTTCAATTCCAATATTTGCGTTTGCGTTGCGCATTTGAGGTGAGTCTGTGGCTCACTTTTGCTATCAGCTGCCGCGCTAAGCATTAAATGATTTCAAACACCGCAAACCTTCTTTCGGTAGCAACACCCTTCCAAGCATCCCGTAACTCAACCGCATTGATCTTACACATCAACCGACCGCAAAAGGTTCACGCACAGTATACTGCATCGATTTTTGCCCTACTCGTCTATACTGCACCGTCACACCCTCAAGATGAGCTCTCCAACCACACCAAAAGCCACGGACACCAACCCAGCACCTTATGTTCCAATACTTCTATCGCCTAGGGCTCTCGGCCATGAATCTAAAGAGTACACTCGCCGCGCACCCACTGGATTCGGCTCTCGCCTTGCGAATGCCCGCAACCTTCGTCCGGACGAAGCTCCAGCAGGCCCTCCTGCTCTTTCCAACGATCTCCCCACAAGCGAAGTTGTAGGTTCTCTCACTACTCCTACCAGTCTTCTTCCATTCACTGGCAATGAGCCTGCCTTCAAGGTTCGGCCTAAGTATGGCGGCATCAAGGGCAGCTACATCAGCCCCTATGATAGCGGCGGTCAGGTGCCGGGCAACAAGCATCTCGCATTCTCCTCCACTACGGTTGAGGAATTCGAAGCCAAATATGGCACTGCTGCTCGCCTAGCTGTAAGAGCTGCAGAAGACGCGCAATCTGAAGGTAGTGTGGAGAGTGATCGCACTGCCACGCCGATTCCTCGTCGCACCTCTCCACCCGGTAAAATGACTGAGAATCTTCCCGTGGCCACTACGAACATTGAAGAGGTACCTCGGGTACCGGAAGACGTAAGTGACTTTGCTCATGACCTATCTTCACTAGGAGAATGCCCGCTAACACTATCAAATCAGGCTCAATATCGTGTCCTTTTCTTCGGCCCTTTCAAGCTTATCCGAACAGAATGCGCGTCCAAGAAGGATACCTTCCTAGGTATGAGAGACCTTGATGCATGGTTCTCAAGATACATGCATGAAGACCTTCATGAAGTCATCGAGCGCGACAAGATGTTGCCCTCGATCATTTACACCATCAGGATTAAGATGACGAGTGAGCATTGGCTCAACTACAATCAGGCGCTCGCGCACTTCGCCACCGCGCGCGACCTCCACAACCTCCTCTCACAGGGTAAGGAGAGTCTCGACCAAGTAACGAGAGTCCACAAGAACGAGGGCTTGGAGCAGTTGACTTGGCCCCAGCTCACCATTCCCGAGCTTAGTCTGGATGAGATGTTGGCAGTCCTTGTCCAGCAGAATCGCCTTGGTGTACCTTGGGACTTTGCGCGCATGAACCATCACCCCGAGCTAGTGCCGGAGGAGCTGGGTGGCTTTTTGAAGAACCACCCACTGTATGGTAGAAAAGCGTAAAGGATACCAGGGTAATTACACACTCCTATGAAACTCACCTGGGTGTATCAACTCCATGCTGCAGGGCCTGAACAGTACACCAAAAGACACCACGCTCACGGTATGCACACGCTCGAGCTGCACACGTCAACAAGCCCCGTACAACGAAGCCTAAATTCTATGGTATGGAGCATGGTAGGTGGGGTTACCAAGGTAGCATGGTGTTGGTTTGATGGTATAATGAGCGGGATTATGGCTTCACATAGTAGCTTTGTTGAATCAATATCTACGCACGTTGGAGGTTGTATGCATCTTTCTTTATTGAATGTGATAACTCGCCATATGGCTTATGTAAGAATTTCCATACGATACGCACGAGTCTACTTACCCAACAAGTCCGCCGTCACCCCATTTACGATCCAGCTCAGAGTTACCGTTTTCCCGAGGATGCTCCCTGGTAACTTACGCATCATTGATGATAGGTTCATGACATGACGTGCTGTGACGTAGAGAAGACTGTTGTCGTAGCTGGTCATCGTTTGACAGTGGCTGTCACCAAAATTCGAAGAAACTCTGTAACTGACAGATATATCTCATTTGCAAGCCCTGAATTCTCGCGCGTGATTGACCAGCTTCTCCGACACTACACTCCTAAATGTTCGTATTTGAGTCAGTTACTTGCGCAATTTTTTAAAGTAAAAGAGAAACAAGAGCTCGTTGTCAAGTGGTTCAAGACACTTGCAACATGAACCTTGTCAGTCTGGCCTACCTTTCGTCACCCTGGCGGGGAAGTGCACCGGGCCATCTCCGTAAGGCCTCACCTGCGAGAGACGTACGGTTGAATCGTACCGAGCTCATTTATTTTGCTGCTTTTTGGAGCATTTTTCACTCATATGCTTGATATGATTGCACTTGCTGGTCGGGTAAGAGTCGAGAGTCAGCTCCCAAGGTAAACCTGGACATGAACTCAAACTTCTGCTTCGACCAAGAGTAGTGGAGGAAAGATATGAAGGCTCAAAGACCTGATGCTCACTCGCGGTCAAATAATCAACATACTTGTATGACCTCACCTCATCGCAGGGTCTTCTAATACAGTCAGCCAGGTCGCCTAATACATCAACTGTTCTGACACTATTAAGGACACCATGAGCTACTAGAGGTTTGCAGAGTGAACAAGCTGATCAAGTCTCGTACCTATGACGCTCTCCGCAATCACGCTCTAAAAGATGTATCTGAAATAGTCCAATATCAATTAAAGATTGGTGATCCACTTCTTCTGCTTAGAAATATTCCAACGTGTGACGTTACGGCGCGCCATGACCTCGCTGATGCACTGCATTATGATCTGTGGACTGTTTGGAGACATCTCGAACATTACCGTCCTGTTCAGCAATAATCCTATCATAACAAGGAGAACGAGGGTCTGAAATTCTTGAATGGGTTTTGAGTTTAATGATGTACTCACAAGCGGTCCAGTGACTCAACAGCGCCTTGCGCTTTCAGTCGAACTAGAGTGAGGCAAATTCAGAGCATTTATTGCTATTTGACAACATTCTAGACTTGTCAAGGAGTATCAGAGGTTGTGCTGTGCTGCGCTGTGGCGTAACCTCAGCCATCGCTATCGAGAGAGCAGCCGCCGCTGCAATTCCTTTGTAGTATCTAATTAACTGCTTCCGAAACATGGCTGCAGGAAGACCTCACATAAGTCAAAAAGATCCATCATAAATACCACGAGTACGGGCCTTCGAGGACCTGGCGCAATAATACGATGCTCCGTGCAGTTGCATCCAGTACGCCCTTTGGCATTTGAACCTCAACCCGCGATGTAGAGTTGACACGGTGCAGTGCAAGTTATCTGGTGTTGAAGCTTATCCGATACATATCATTGCCGGTCCTTTTCTGCAAATTATTGTTGTGATGCAATCCTGATGTTGAGGTTCTCCCGCTGTCCGGCAAGTGTATCACCGCAAACCCCTCTTAATTTGAGCTCCAAACGTTTTCGTACACTTCACCCACAACACCAAAACCGCACAGAACTTAAATTTCCTCCGCATACGTATACACGCACGACCGTTGCATCCCCGATCACACCGTTACAAGCAAAGTGGGAACGAGGTCAGCAAATGGCTGGATCAGGATAATTATAACTTTACATGGGGGAGCCAGTGGCGGGCTCGTCTTCGGACTCCGAGCGGCTGATGGATAGACAATGGAGGAGACTGATGAGCTCGATGGGCAAGTGAGCTTGATGGCTCAAGGAGCTTGAAAATCTCAAGATGGTGGTGGATGTATTTACGCCCAAATCCTTGCCCTCAATCGAACACTCGAGCGGACCGCCGCATGCGTAGCCACCGGGCTGATTTTCGTCCCTCGAGTCGTTCAAACTCTCGATAGTTTTAACGGCTATCAAAATTATTGAAGCGTTGCGGGCAACGATGAGTCCCTTGTCCAAATTTCACGCTATCATTGCTACAGGTATGAAGCTTTCCAATGTTTCTGCCACTAATAGCCAGCTGCGCGCTCTCATGCGCAAGAACCTGCAAGACTGCAGCTTGCACAGAGTGAATGAGTCCGAACTTTGAGTCTCTACTTTCTCGTCTCTGAGACGTGCACTCAGCCCCTGTCCGCATTCTTCGCGACCGTCGCAACACGACTTGGCTCATGGGTCCATCACTCTGCCCTTAAGGTCGTCGACCCTACTCTTCGATCAAAAGACGTCACTCAGTCGCGATGACCAACGACTATCACTCCCTCCTCTAACTCCCTTCACCGCTGCGCTGCAAACGGAGGTTGGCTGGGAGGCCCAGGTGGAGCGTCAAGCCTAATCAGGACCTGTGAAACAAGTGGACAAGATATCAGATTAGTGTATCAGTTTACTCCGTACTCTGGAGCGAGGTGCCTACAGACTGGAACATATGCCAGGACCTGAGACAGCCTGCGATCTTGAGAGCCATGCGATGGTGGTGTCGGCTACTTCATGTTTACTTCCAGAACTTGCACATGTTCTCGTAGTAGTTGTTTCATTTCGCGAACCCAAGAAAGCGAGAGAGCTCACTTTAGAAGTCAGTACCAACAACAATACCGCCTCGATAGCCTTGTGTTCAAGAGCAAAGCTTTCATGGGCTCGTGGACATCTCCGCAACGTCGGAACTTTTAAATGGAAAGCTCGCCGTACAGAACGTGCATGGATCTGTCAAATCGTCTGAACTGCTGCTTAGCCGATAGCAACTACTTTGGTCATCTCAAAGGAGCCTGGCAGATATACCGGCAGGCGCTCCGATAATGGCGAAGCACAGCGATTGTAAGCCGCATTACGGTCCTTTCGACGGGACTAGAGACCCCACAGCGAAGACATCCAAGGTCTGAAAATCCTTCATCCATGCTGCCGCATACACCCCGCTTAAGACGTCTTTGGGATCTGCCGACAATTCCGTAGGGAGGAGACTACAATATGCGCAACATCATAACATATATGCGAGTTGGCAATCGCCTAGCAGAAGCACGAACAGCACATGAGCACACTGTTAGAACGATGGATCAGACGGTCATGTCGGTACGGATCGAACAGCAACAATGCTATGAACACATCTTCCATACTTCACCATTTCAGACCGCTCGATTGGCAAAGGAGGCGTCAAAACTGTTCACAATGACGGGAAGCTGCATCAGGCCAAACCGAACCGAAGTACAGGTGACAGGATCGGTTGACGGTCCTCGAGCTCGAGCTTAGACGAACAAAGACCATTTGGGCTTCTTGAGGGCAGTCTGAGCATGGAGGACTTTCTGGCAGCGAGACAAGCGTAACTAAATCAGCTGCGACAGGATCATCCTCTATCACACGTTCGCCGATGAATGATGTATACTAGGGCGGTGCGGGATTTGTTCTAGAGGTTCGGCGCAAAATCGAGATGTTCTAAAAGCTTCTGCGTCCCAGCAGAGGAGACGTGGGTACGTCGTTTGATGGCGAGCTCCACAGTCTCGTCCTACACCACTAAGACAGCTGGTTACAATCATCGGGATGCTTCAGATCGTTTCCCTTACGATCAGAACTTGCAGCTGACGCGCAGGAACTTGCGAATCTCACGTTCGCGATTTGACGGGACGCTTGAGTGCAGGTACACCCATCAACGACCCGGATCCGTCACACAAGCATCTCGACTCTGCACGGGTCATGAGTGGAACCATGTTCTTCTTTCCCGCTTTGCGCACTCCTGATGCTTACCTCCATAAGCTTCGTAAGAGTACAGCACCTAATGTCGAAGAGCGAGACTGACCCATTATGCAGTACATCAATTCCCTTTCCCCACTACGAACGGCTGTCGATACAGCAGAACGATTCCGATGGTAACGGCCAGCATATTAGGCGCGAACGAGCCGCGAAATCCACAAAGCGTTCGAGTTCAGCACGAAACGGCGTAATGAGTGAGGGACGATGAGCCTGATCTGCCGTCACTAAGAAACAACAATGAATGAGAAGATTCCGGACCACGAAAAGAGATGTTCCGGAAACAGGACTGCGTGGAACGCTGCTAGTTGCGATCCCTTGCCGCTCCACCAGCAAGGGATAATTTCATGCTTAGGAGAACGTAACCACACGCGACAGGATGCGGCCATCGAGATCATATCAAAAGTACACCAAGTAGGCGATCATGTCGACAAATCCTCCGCAAGGAAACGCAACCTCGGCCCATGATCGATGAGCGTCACGGCTATGCCACCATCTCAAAAACAAAAGGAGAGACATCTCAAACGTCGATTTGGGGCGCTGAACATGCTAGGCCCTGCACCTGCTGTTCATTACTTCTTCACAAGGGTGAGGCGCAAGTTACTCGTGCAGTAACGAGCATAGCGCCTTTGACTCAAGTCGTGCTTCCGCTTCTTGAGAACACGCTACCTCTTTCGAATCTATTGGCGCTGGAAGGCCTGAAGATTGAAGGTAGCTCAATCATCTTCGCCATTAAGAATAGCAGCTGAGTGGAAGTGCTTGGAGCGGACCATAATACCTCCAACTACCGACAAGTTGAATTGGCAATGTAGAATCTCTTCTTCTAACGCTTGGGGTCACATGCATGCGAAGCAAGCCTTTAGCTGTACGCAATATGATGTCGCGCCAGCTTGTTGCAAGGCTACTCGCGCTGGCAACCTGACGACGCCATTTCAAGCTCACCAAGTTTTGTTCGCGGAGAGTCACGCAAGACGGTACCACCTGGTGGCCGTTCATACCTCTGATGCCCCACGTATGGAAAGAGAGTCAATACAGTCTGCATCCTGCAGATTGCGTATCACCACGCGCGTCTCTTGGGCAAGTGGGCGACAATGAGTTGTCACAAACCGGTCTCCAATTCCACATCGCGGTCAGTCATCATCACCGTAGATTATGTTCACAATGGTTTTTTGCCCTCTGCCGAGGCACTTTGCGCCGTTTGCCCTGCAACGCATATGTCGACCACTGTTGAGTGAGGTACACTGCCCTTATTAACCAGTGGAGATTGCGCTTCAGGAATGGACACCTGGAGCAGGTCTCGCAGTCCTTTGAAGAGCCCCATTCAGCGCGTTTGATACTTCACAGCTCGTTCACATTAGCTTTGCAGCAGTACCAAAGGTTTGCATGCAAGCGCAAGGATGTGTTTGATGCTGCGAAGAGGCCGGGCTCAAGGATGAGACGATCCACCAACCAGGACCAGCTATGGTGGATGACCATCGATCCATCGGCGGCTTGTTCACAACGACTCCGAGATGATATCTCAACTGTACGCTCTCTTTTGCGGACGAAAGCGAAGACCTCACGACGAATCACCCAGCGCGTGAAATTCATCGAGCGAAAGATGACCCAGACGGCAACTTAAGATCAGCATTTCTTCCGCCCAGCACGTCTACATTGCGCACTTTCCGCACACAACACCACTGTGCTCTTCTCGCATACGGGAACAACCATCTTCTAGGTTCACACACCAGACAACCATACCCAAGAGAGGGCTGTTATCGATCGACGTAGAACGCGTGCTGAGAGCCTGCAGATCCGCGAAGCGAAGCGTTACTCATTGAGCTCAAGCGTGCATACCGCATGCTTCTCGAGAACAGCAACGACAGCCTCCAGCTCCACAGCTAATATGCTTCCATGACGCGCATTCCACCGAGGTTGTCGCACATTGCTGTGTTCGAGACACCTCTTGCAGCACGAGGATCAGAACAAGAAGCCGTAATCTTCAGCTCCTTCCGAACAACTCGGAGAAGACATATAGGATCACCAGATGCTAGACCATGGCCATCTTCACCAAGCGGCTCTGGACGAATGCTCAATTCGATGGGTCGTGCCAGACATCAATTTGAAGCATACTCCGACCATCCGACCGCCGAGAGTATACTTCAATCACATCGCGTTCACCAGACACGCATGGAATCGAGCTGCCACCGCAGATACTCAATGGGCGGCAACCATACCGAGGCAGCTCACCACCGTGTGCTGCCATGGAGCCGGATGATCTGCAAACCTCGAGATTGCACCAAACCTTCAAGCTCACACAATATAGAAGGCTGCGATCTTCCAAGTCCCGGCACCAGCGAGCTACAGCATACTCGTGTCAGCAAGATGCACTTTTTCGATGATATACCTTCTTAGATATCACCCCTCGATCATCAGTACACCAGCTGCATCCGCTACAAATCTCCGAGATGTCATATCGTCGGCACGGCCTTGTGAAAGCTTTTCGTATAGTCACCATCAAGAGCCAGTCTGAGGTCACACCCATCAGCCCACCGGCAGCTCTTCTCACTCGAAGAGTTTCTCATGCTGGTACATGCCTTTTCTCATTCCAGATGTCGCAGCGGGCGGTCGATGACTTCTGATCCTCGGAGGACATGTCAAGGATGTTTGCTTCTGGGAAACGAAGCTTCACACGAGATCCAAGAATGTCTTCCAAGACGAACGCCCACCGGCATCTGAAATCTGCAACGTGATCTCGAGCTCGTTATCCAAGCGGCATCTACGGAGAGTATGCAATTTGAACATGATCGGCATGTACACCACCACCATGATCATGCGAGCCAATCTTCGTCACAGTATGTGACAAAGTAGCTTGCGCTTAGCTTCGAACTGCCGAGTACGATTGTCGGACAGCGAATCGAAGTTCGATCCGCCTGGCTTCACACCGCCAGTCACTCGAAATACAAACCAAAAGGAACGGAGTAGTCTTCTGGCCACCGCCATCCGCCACCTTCCTGTTCCAAAACAGAATCTCATAAGCACCTCAAGCATGAAGTAGTTTGCGTAGTCACCACACATCCATCACCTCGTCAACCTGTTCGTATGTTCTGCATCACACACCATGATCGTCCGGCACCACAGACGAATTTCAGGTAGCATATCAATGCGACAAGCGGTGCACCTTCCTTGAAGCCTTCGCCATCAAGGAAGAGAGGGTTCTCACAGATCAGAGACCTAGCAGATCGAGCTGATGCTACGATGACACAGCTGTGAAGGTCCACAGGGTTGCGGATACGGCGTCTCTCAGAGAAGAAGAGACTCGGGATCGTGTGTGGCGGCAAGTCGAACCGCCGAAGCTTTTGCGCAACCACCTGACAAACAGAGTACGGCTTATGCACGTCGCTCCTATGATCGAGAGATCAAGGTCCCGGACGTTCGCACGATCGAGGTCGCGGTCGCTGTCGATGACGCCCTGGTTACAAGTTGTGGATGCACCAGTGCTAATGGCGAATGGTCGTATGTGATGCAGTATTCGTTTTCGAGATCGGGAACGCGTAGACGAGAAGAAGCAAGGAGACGATGATGACATGCAACAATATTCGAAGCTTGGTATAAGGTGACAAGACTGAGACAAGGGTGTAGAAGGAAGCTTACTCGAAACTCCATACCGGTCACCCTGTGTTAGTTCAACATCAGGCTATCGACAACGAAGTTATCGCGATCAAACACTCGGAGTCTCGGCTCCCATAAGCTTCGTACGTTGAATCGACGCGCAGTACGTTCGGGAGGTATGGCTTCAGCGCCTCATCGAAGACGAGCCAGGCCGAAGTTGAGTTGGGGGGTTTGAAACTGTCTTCGATCTGACCGCTCCTGGAGGAGTGCCGAGGCAACATCCAGGCGCGTTCGGTATCTCTGATCATCGTTGAAGTGATGGGGCAGCCATTGTTTCGCGTTGGAGCGTGTCGAAGATGTTGTCGGAGATGCTGAGATACTTGCCTGGGAGACGCAGGTTGCCTCTCATCTACACGGCATACACCTTGCATGCGTCGAACAGTCGTCAAAGTCGCGTTAGGAAGTGTCGAAGGAGTCACTGCTATATCAGTTCGCTTTACCATCATCGACGCATATCGCATGCCACCAGCCCCCGGACCACGTTGATCAAGCCCCCAGTACCACACCGCATAACACGTTATGCAACTCTCGAAGCCCACAAGCCCCCGAAACCACATGGCGTATCGTGCATCGCCGCCAGATACCAGCCGCCGCCGCGACCAGCTGCAACCCCCGAGCCCTTTCCTCACACGTCACTCCCACCCCATTCCACCCCGGCCTGAATGCCCATCAGCCGACGTGTCATTGGGGACCAAGAGTCCGCCAGCAGTATATACAGACCAGCGCCTCGGATCCCGAACGGATGCGAAACTAGCAACAATGTGAGGTTTTGAACTCACGTTGCCGAGTGGTTCCTCCGCTGCCTCGCGGCGTACGAGACCCTACTGCGTAGCCTTTTCTACGTTGGTGCTGGCTGGCTTGGAATTTCTGGCCATTTGTATCCTTGTTGATATAAGCGATTCAATACGGGGAAGGACGAGATGAGAGCTGATGTGAGGAGGGTGGGAGATGCGGAAGTATGAAAGACCGTGTTTTGACAAGACGTTGACGAAACTTGGTGAGATGACCGTGTTGGAGATGAGAATTCTCAGGTGAGCGATATTTGCGACGACTTGTTGGAAAAGAGCTGGAATGTGGAGTCTGGTCGAGAAGGGTTGGAGTGCTCATGTCGAGAGAAACAGAGTGCGGTCAAGTCGAAGAAGATTGGGAGTGGGTTGGTCAAGGTCGAAAGAAACGATGGTGGGATTCATACTTCCCTTCCAACGTCTCGCTAGGATCATCGTAGCTCAGTCCACCACCGCGCCAGTTCGTATGACATGCGATTTCCGAGGAATATCGCAGAGGGACCCGAAAAGTCGCGACAGGTTGTGTTACTACTACCCGACAAGACGTCAGGCACTGGGTATTGGCTTGCACCCAGTTGACAAGGCGTCATTCAATCGAAGTCCATCAACGTCCACTGGAATCGGAGGCAGCATCCTTATCGTATGACATAAGGCTCCGAAGATGCCATAGAGGTACCCGAGTTTGAGACCGCGACTTCAACCAGTTTCAATATCTGGAGCTGCTTCTGCGAGAGGCACGACTGAACATGGATGCTGGCGATGCGATGTGAGGATTGGTGTGTAAGAATGCAGGTGGCTATTCGCTCCCACTCGCGTTGTGGTCTTTGGTGTCTCCGAGGGCGTTGGTGACGATGCTGTCGTCGGCGATGCTGGATTGAAGGCGCCTTTGCACAACAGGGTCAGCGCATGTTCCGCGAGGGTCAAATGGCATGCAAGGGGCTTAGGCCACTTACTTTGAGGTCTGCGATAGTTGTCCACGCCTTCGATCATTGGTGTTGGGCGTCGAATGCTGCTGTCCGATGCGGCGGCATTCCCGCCATCACCACCAGGTGCCACAAGTGCGCATCCGCGTTGTGGGAGCTCAATCAAAGCGCCGCAGAGGATACTATGCCCTTGGACTGGCTGCTCCAGCAATATGAAGTCGCCCTCGGCAGATTTGGTCGAATGCGGGTAGGTTGAGCTGGCGGGAGTCGGGAAATGCGCGCCGAACAACTACGATGCCGCGCCGTGGTTTGCAGCATCAACAAAGATTCGCGGTGGGAATAGTTGACATGCTGATCAAGATGCGCGTAGTTTAAAGGCCACAGACTGTGGTGTGGTGTGGTTGTGGTGGGTGGGCGGAAGGTGGAGGGGCGTGGCTCCGACTCTCACCATGAGTTTTTGGTGTTGTATATCGCCAGCAGACGGGACGACTTTCAAAACACCATCACAACTCTTCATCCACCACACCGGTTCTCTTCGGAGTAGGCGCAATGGAATTGTGGGGCCCCAATTACCTAGCTCCCGGTATTGTAGCGTCTGAGAAGATGATCTTGATGGTGACCGGCCTCCGGCGTGCCTCGGGAGGAAAGCTTTAGCTCAGCAGCAGCTCCAAGCCACGGCAGCCAGCCCCACCATTCCCAGCGTGGACAGCCCTTCTCCTACATCCTTTCAAATCCAGCGACCATTCAGCAGCTCCTTAGAGCGCATGGCGAGCTTGTAAAGATAGGAATCATTCCCGCCATGCCATCCTCATGGCCGCCAAACTCTCCGCAGCATCGCAAGACCGCAGAACGCGCGACGCAAATATCGGACAACATCACAAGCAGACGTCACGAGAAGAGACGGCAGCTCCACATACCGCGACCATGCACAAGACAGCGGGAAGGCTGAGAGCAAGCAGCGGTGCTTGCAGAGCAACTAGCGATAGTGCATCATAACGCACAACTACAGTTTCCAGCACATCACACATAAAGTTAATGCCTAAGAGAGCGTCGCTTGTGTTGAGGAGACCGTCCAAGATGTCTGGCAGTCATGAGAGTGCCTTCTCAGCGGTACCATGATTGAGCAGCATCCGACGTGCAACTGCGGGAACACGAGTATTCAACGAAGAGTACACAATACGCACGGTGCTATACAATGCGGTTGATGCGCAGCTGACTCTGCGACGACAGAAGAGCGCTTATCATGGAACACCAGGGACGACAGGACGATGGTATACCAGAGGCTTCAGAGAGGCATGCCAGCCACACAGCTGGAGGAGTTTAGCTGTGGAGCCCTCAGTTAATAGAAGAGCACGAACTAGTGGCATTGGACGAAGAATGCCAGCGTGGTAAGACACAATTGACAATGCCAATAGCATCATTATAGATCGTACCGTAGGTTTGACATGTTTCTAGTCAAAGTCCATGTAAGTCAAATTCGATATCTGTGATGAAGTAGTCCCCAAGGCGTCATGCTTAGGCAGTTTTATGGGATTGCGATGTTGCAGAAGGCTCAAGTAGAAAACCACGCGACATGTCGCGATGTAAAAGTTCCAATCATTGGCGCGCATCATGTTCGCGATATGTGAGTATCAAACATCATATTCGAATGTCTGCAGTCCCGGTCTACATGTTGCACGTATTGTAGCTCAACTTTCATCTCAGATTACACTGTAACACTACCGTCATTTACTATCCATTCTTCGTGTGCACATCCCGCCCTATCTTTTAGTCTATCTTTCAGTTTCTGCGGTTCACATGCCCAGCATCGCAATACATCCGCAGCTTCATGCCTTCACGAGCGCATGTCACGCTTGAGATCTACGCGGACATCGGGCTATTAATCAACCGGTCACAGCCCAATATACCGTCGGCACATGAACAACATTAACCTCAATCAAGCAGAACAGCCGGCACTATAAACTTTCCGAGGCATACGCTAATGCTCCCCGCAACTCGTTTACGAAACCTTGTCAAACGCAATAAAGATACCTTGCTCGAGGAGTACTTTGGCTTTAACTGTGACGACTAGCATTGCAACGTCCGCATGCTGGTATGACTTAGTTTCCGTAGACCAGGACGGATGGAACAGTAATACCCCGGTTGTGCTGTGATCATGGGCGATATAATCTGGCACGCTGCTGGCAAGGTTCCAGCCTTTGTGCGACATACTCTGCCATCGACTGCAACGCTCCAACATGCGGTCTTTCGCCTTTGCAAGTATAGGCCTCCTAGCCTCAGCAGCGCATGCGGCCCTCCAAGTCGTGCCTGGTGCAACATGGACTGCTGTGAATTCTCCCAACTTACCTCGCATGTGAAATATCACCCTAACAACACTTCCAGACTAACACGGGCCAACACATACAAGCCCATGGCGGCGGCATCCTCAAAGTCGGCGAAAAGTGGTACTGGTACGTATGAACTATTCGCTTTGCTGCCCCGCTCTTTCACTCTCGTCTCCACCACCTGCTTGACCTTTCACATGTCAAGCTAACGCTCGTCCAGGGTTGGAGAAGACAAGACCAACGGCACAGCATTCATGAACATAAACTGCTACTCTTCTTCCAACCTCGTAGAGTGGACATATGAAGCCGCACTTCTTACACAAACCGCATCTGGCGATACGGGCCCTGGGCGCGTCATTGAGCGCCCGAAAGTTATGTTCAACAAGACAACCAACAAGTACGTGCTGTGGATGCATATCGATAGCGCGAACTATGGAGAAGCAAAGATCGGTGTCGCCACAGGCGATAGCGTGTGTGGAAAGTACACATATGTGAGGAGCGAGAGGCCGTTGGGGTTCGAAAGCAGGGACTCGGGAGTCTATGTGGATGATGATGGGAGTGGGTATCTGTTGACCGAGGATGTAAGTCCGGGCCACGAAAAAGGGGGTTGCGGAACTGGGATGGTTACTGACGATTCGCTGTAGCGACGCAACGGCCTACGCATAAATGCGCTTTCGGATGACTACTTGACGATTACGAAGAACGTGTATACGTGGAAAGAGAAGTACGAGAGTCCTGCTATTGCGAAGAAGGGCGGGGTGTACTTTATGTTCGCCTCGCAACTCACCGGCTGGGGTACGCTCTCCATTTCCACAGTGTGCTCGGAGTGATTGACTGATCCAAATTAGATCCCAACGACAACTACTACAGCACCTCTACTTCCCTCTCTGGGCCCTGGTCCGCATGGAAGAAATTCGCAGACTCGGGCTCAAACACGTATGCCAGTCAAACAACGTTTATCCTTCCCGTCGGCGATAGCTTCATGTACCTGGGCGACCGCTGGGTATCCTCCAACCTCATGCGGAGCACGTACATCTGGCTACCACTAACGATCTCCGGCACCACCGCGTCCATGAAAAACGCAGTGAATTGGGTTCTCAACCCCTCCACGGGCGCCATGACGTCCGGTGCGTCCGAGAACTCGTACGAGGGCGAGGCGGCCACGCTATCCGGCGGCGCAAAGTCTCAGTCTTGCTCTGGATGTTCGGGCGGCAAGTCAGCTGGGTATGTGGGCGGCAGCACGTCTGGCACTGTGGTGTTTCCGAATGTGCAGAGTTCGTCGGGTGGGAAGACGACGATTCGAATCAAGCACTTGAATGGAGACAAGAGCCAGAGGACAGCAGACGTCAGTGTCAATGGGAAGAGTGCGAGGGTCGCGTTCTTGCCGCATGGAGGAGGGGATCCGGCGAGTAGTGTTATCCATGTTGATTTGAGGCAGGGGAGTAATGAGGTCAGGATTGGCGGGACGGGAGGGTGGGGACCGGATGTTGATAGGATTATGGTGCCGCAGAGCTAGGACTTCGTAGTTGTTAGTGAATGAGAAGCGTTGAAGGACTTAACGCTTGGAAGGCATAAACTCATGACCATGTACAAAGCGATGTATGGCACATACAAATTGTAAATTTCAAACTTGCGATAGTAGTCCTTTTATTTTCAAGCCACAATAAAACGCCCGCACGTGGTTGAAGCGATGCATCTGCACTGTGCGCTAAGGGCACAAACTAGCCGGATATAGTAAGGTTGCCACAAACACATTACATGTTTGCCTATATCTCAGCTCCTTCTGCTCTCAACACTTCGAAAACCACCAACATGCCATTCCCGAAGCGCACATATCTACGCAAGCCTGGCATCGACGCCATGGGCCACGGCCGCTCAAAAACTGACGCTATCAACGCGGCCGAACACAATCGCACCAAGACCCGCATCCTTCAACTCCCCGGCGAAGTCCGCAACATCATCTACGGCTACACCATCTACTCCGCCCTCACGAGATTCTGCATCAACAGAAGCTCTCCTTCAGGCGAGGTTTTCCAGCTCCCCTTTACTCCTAAGATTGGCGTGCTCGGTCTCTCGATGTTCTACGTGTCGCGCCAGATCCGCTCCGAGGCACTGAGCTACCTCTTCGCAAACAAGGAGTTTATCGTCCTAGGGGTGAAGATGTTCACCGACCTAATCGGATGCGCTGGCGGCGCGGTCAAAGACTTGAAGATGCTCAACCTGATGCTGTTCCTCGACGCCGACAACCCCATTCCTGCCGCCCAGACTGATGTCTTCTTCCGCCTTCTCGAGCAAGCTGAATCGCTTTGGTACTTGAAGCTCGAGGTCGGCAACGTTGGCTTGCGTTCTAGTTCCAACTTTCGCTCTAAGGAAGGAAATTGGGTCTTCATGACGCGCATGGCGGCGTTCTTGACGGCCAGGCCCGACGTCGAGTTTCATTGGACTGCGTGCCATGTCACTGGTGGGATGGGCCTTGGAGGTCGGTCCGAGAGGGACCAGTGTATCAGGAGGCTGCTTGGGGAGGAGACCGAGGTCATGCCACAGGAGGTGGTTAGGCGGTATATGTGAGGGACTGGTTGAGTTCGTGAAGCCACGGCACGACGGACAACAGCTCTACATTCAGTTTATGGACACGCATGTGTGGGCCAAGGATCAAGTCACGGAAGATAGGGTTTCGAGGCGCTGCATTTCAGTTCGTCACGTATAATAAAGGCTCCCGAATCATAACCGTAGTCATGTCCGTTCCCTGCAGTCCAAATCTGCTCAGATCCCATACCTCCTCATGCTTAGGTACAAACCCAAATCTAGAATACAATGGCCGTCCTACTGTCGTCGACTCCAGATAAGTTGGTACTTGCGCAGTGTCTGCCATTTGCGTCCCCCAATTGAGGAGCATGGCACCTGCGCCGCGCCTATGGTGGTCTGGATCTGTTACGAGGATGTGCAGGACTGATTTGTGTTAGTTATGTTCCAACTGGCTCGGAAGGAAGGACAATTACGCGCAAAGGGCTTCGTGCCCATGAATTCTTTTCGAACTCTAAAAAGATAGTTGTAGAATTCTTGTGCGGCAGGTCTGCCTTCTTCATCGGCGCCTGGAACGGGCAATTGCCTTTGAATTTGCTCCTCTGTGCGTTCTTCCTTGTTGATGCGCCACTTTGCGCATGCAATCATCTTGCCATTGAGTGCAGTGTCGATAACCTTGAGGAAAGTAACATCCGGTTCTTCGCGCTGGGAAATGAGATGTTTGTCGGCGGACTTTTGGTGGAAATCGGATGGCAAAGGGGATGGCTTGAGGATTTTGGTCATGCCGCTACTAGCTAATTTGATTGATCAGGAGTTGTTGCGAGCTCAATTGTGACAGAGACGGACAGAATGCTTCAGTTTGGATGCGGACGAACTCCGCAAAGTCGGATTCATCGACCGGGTGCAGTTCGAGAGTCATATTCGCAGTTTGATCAGTGTCGTTAATGGGGGAGGATGGAACAATGAAGTCGTTGCTTTCAAGATCTCTCAACGAGGGAAGCGTAACCTTATATCTCATTTTGGTAGACTTAGAGAGAATCATGTTCTGCTATGCCTTCCTTCCTCGGCTTGGTGGGGTAGCTAACCCGTTCCGCATTTTCCATGCCGAACACCGATCGAGTTCGGCTGCGCCCTCGTTGTCTCAATCAGCAACGCCCTTCTTGACATTTTTGCGCCAACGGTGCAGCGATTCAGGGTAGTAAGCAGCATTCATTGCAACAGTGACTCAGACTTCGGGCGACACGCTACCGAAGCTTCACAGCCGAGGAGATCTGCTGTGTGTTGACGAGCCGAACGCCGTTTAGTCAACGCTCACGGCATGCGCTCACTGCCCTAGTCTACTGCGTGAACGTTTAATCCTAACGCAGTCCACGAGCGATGGATTTCCGGGAAAGGAGCAACTGGCAGGGCTGATTTAGTCTGCCCCTCACGATCTTGACCCACGCGATCTCACACACCACTACCCCGAATTCGATCACCTCACCGAGTTCGCCACGCTTAGGATTCTCAATGCATGAACGTTGCTGGACATCAAACAGCCAAGACTGGAACACTCGCTACCGCAGAGTTGGACGACCCAAGCCGCAAGCTTGAAACGTGACGCGATTTGAGATGTGCGGAACACTTTAGAAACACTGGCAAGCTGCGATGGATCACGAACATTATCGACAACTCTTTCGTACTCAGCACAAACCTTCACGAAAGAGCCGACACCCTGGCATTGAAGAAGAAATGATTTGATCGTCTATCAATAAGTCCAGCCCAAGTCCTGCAGTCATGCGATCACAACAAACACTGTCTTCAGCAACCTACAGAGTATGCGCTCCACCCCATCACCCCTGCAACAGTTCCAACACTGCACAGATCCAGCGCCTGCCAAGCGCCTCGGAACATTCTCAGCTGCCGAAACTACCGCCTTGACCGTAACCAAGTGTCGTTTACGGACAATTCTCCGCTGGCGGCCGTACATCATGTCGCACATCACCCGGGAAGATCCATCGAACCGCTGTCAGCTGCAGCCCTGTGAGATAAACCCGTCTTGGTTTTCAGAGTCCCTGAGCTTGTTTTGACATGGATTGCTGTCAGTAGCCTTAGATTGACCGCCCGTTGGCCTTAACTCTCCGACACAAGCTGCTATTTCAAAAGCTGCATGACGTTTGATAGGTTTCTCAGAGACAACGAGAAACGCGACAGATTACTACATGCCGCTTCATCTCCACCTGGCACGACATGTACCTCGGTAAGTCGCTGTATAGCGCCTCTGAGTACCTTTTTAATAAGAGGAAGACAGCGTCTCATCTCGTTAACACCCTACAAGATCCACTCACTCCATTCTCTTCGAACACAAAAGGCCGGTCCTCTACAGTTTAATAATACCACTATCTAGTCCTCTAATTACACACAATCACCATTATCACTCACTATGAAGTCCCTTATCCTCGCTCTCGCTCCCTCCATCGCCCTCGGGGCACTGACTTCTTCGACTCAGAACGATGTCACATCCGGTGGCGCCTGCAAGGCCATGACTGTGCTGTTCGCCCGCGGCACTACTGAGACAGGTAACATGGGCACTGTCGCAGGTCCTCCTTTTGTCTCCGCCATCGGGCAAATGATGGGAGGCGCTGCCAACGTCGCGGTTCAGGGCATCGAGTACCCGGCCGACATACCTGGCTTCCTGGCTGGAGGTGACAAGGCTGGTAGTACGTTGATGGCGCAGATGGTCGGGCAGGTTAGGGCGAAGTGTCCAGATACAAATCTGGTCATGGCCGGTTACTCGTATGCTTCATCCGTCTTCCCGCTAAGCTGACTGAGACTAACGACCATGCAGTCAAGGTGGCCAGCTCGTACACAACGCTGCAAACATGCTATCTGCACAGGACTCAGCCTTCGTTAGCAGCGCAGTTATCTTCGGCGACCCCAACAACGGCGACCCGGTGGGCAAAGTTGCTGCCGCAGACACGATGGTAGTGTGCCACACTGGCGATCTCATTTGCGCCGGTCAATCAGTCATTCTGGCGCCACATTTGACATATGGAAGGGATGGTGACAATGCTGCGCAGTTCGTGGTCAACAACATGCAGGCGGCGGGTGCGGCGGCGGGTGCGGCGGGAGCAAGGAAGGCCACCAGAGCTATCAAATTTGCCTCTTAATCATGATGATGCCGTCTGTGTGCGTGAGAGCAAAAAGAATGGATTGTTTATGCAATAGCGCGGGCAGAAGACGTACAAGCCCCTTTCACCATGACATTGCAATTGCATTCATATCTCAACTCTATACGCGCTTCCCTATGACCTAGCATTCTCTGAAGAACAAAAAGAAAACAACGTTGAACTCTTATGGAAATACTGAGACGTATTCGAACCGACGCCCTTGTCGAGGAATGACCTGGAGCAAAAGGTTCGGCCCGGTCCGGTTACCAACCCGGTGTTGCCTACATCCTTGTCGTGTTGTCGATACAGTAGCCGCCACAGCTTATTTACGCCCAGAGTCCTTGGAGAAAGCAACGCGTTGGTACATACCTACTAGTTCGAACTCTCCCAACTTTCCAAACTTGGTGGCCAACTGCCTAGGCCATATGGTGTGGCCTATTTGATTTGATAGAAGTAAGACCAACCAATTAGTATGTAAGGTACAATAGATTGTGGGGTGTAAGGTACCTTTGCGGTCCCGTAGAGGGGCGGTAGAGTGGGGCAGGGCTGGTGTTGTGATGGGTCACTGGCACGATATGCAGGGTTCGAGCGTTTGATAGGGACACAAGGACGGTGATATTGTAGTATCCTGAAAGTATGGGCAGAATGTATGCATAGCAAGATCACTGCCACGTTTGGAGTATCCGCTGAAGATGCTGAAAGACTGCACCACACCATCGACTCCTTCCTCGTTCTCTTATTGCTACTTGAGGATACACAGGATGTTTGAGGATCACCAGCCTGGAGAGATCATCGATAAGGTCCAATGTCGAGGTTCAACCAATTGTATTAGCCCCTTCTCCGTTTTGGGACAATGTGATGACTGGCAAACGAACGCTCTAAGTCTATTAGCACCTGTGCGCGCACTTTTGAACTTTCACTTCAACACCTTCTTACCCTCGAATGCACCACCTCATCGGATAGCCACTGTCCAGTGCTTCCACAAATCGACCTACGGCAAGGATGCACCCGATCGACTTTCTTTATTATTTGGCGTTGATGCTCGTCGTTGCGACCAAGGACATCTTTGCAAGAGATAGAATGCGCCAGTGCGCACGTTTCTGCACCACCCTCACGGAAGCCGAGAAAAGAAGCTTACGCCTTTATCTTGAAACTTTCAACAGCGCTACCAAGCTAGAAGACTATGGTGCTTGGATACACAACAATTGGAAGTACCTAGTCATTGGAGGTGCCCTGATTGTGGTCACTTTCTGCATCATCTTTGGCCTTGCCTTCTTCTACCGGCACCGCAAACCTGCTCGAAGAACTAGGCAGCGCAACAACCGCGTGCCTCTACAGGACCTACGCTTATATTGCTCAAAGTCTGAAGAACGCTCTTCACCTCTACAAGCCGCCTCGACGACAACATCCCAGCAGCCAGCTAGAGCCTCTCAAACCTTCCCAGCGCATCTGAGACTATACGGACAAGACCTTCGCGAGCAGGAAGAGAGTAGAAAGAAAGAAGGATCAGAGGCGAAGGCTGTATAGCCGGCTACAACTTTCGGACGAAACTGCTGGATAGGGCGTGCACCGAGGGCGTGGCCATCATGATGACCTGGGAACATCCGACTACGGACGACTGCCGTGGCGCCGTATCAAGCAAAGAGCGATTGACCATTGTGGTTTCGGACTCTTTAAAGCTGCGATTAATGTGCGATAAATGCTATTTCTTGTGCTTCGACTTCAATACCATGATGAGACGTTCACGATTTAGCGCGATTTCCCTGTTCCAAAGCTCGTGACACATCCATAGATCGTCTGGCAAGTGCCTAGTGACACCGGACGGCCCCGCTGAGCCGCAACACCAATTTCCACGGTACACTTGCGCGTGGTTGCATCTATAACCACAAACATGGCGTGTATGTACGCTCACAATGCCCTGAATTAACGATGATCGTAGTCTGTAAACGATGGAGCCATGCGCCCCGCCGCTAACTGCTGTCGCACATGTGAACACAGACTTGCTGAATGCTTTTTTCACAGTTGAAACCTTTCGTATCTATGTCCCCTTCCCCATCGCCTGTCGAATTCTGCAGGTGCACATCTCATATCGGCAGGAGGCGCCTCGGATATCTAGTGGTTCTTACTGTTGCTTTTGATCCGTGGTCATTATTGCTCTGGTGCAGAGTCAATACACCACTGAGCTAGGACGCGCAGACAAAACTCTCTTTTACTCACTGCTATAGACATCACTATGTTTTTGATCAAGTCTTTGTTCAAGTCGGCTTTTCCATCAACACTACATCTCAGCGACCACTCGACTTCTTCGTCTCAATCCTTTCCAGTGTCCGAGTCCGACAAGTATCCGTTCCCTACCAGCATCAAGCAGGTCGGGAGATCCGAGCACCGCAGCCCACCACAGTACCTTCCCGAGCCTGGCGCTAACGTGAAGGAGGTTCGATACTTCCTGTACACCTTGCTCACGAGCGAGCAATACCAGTGCGCAAGTCTATACCCTGAATGGGTCCTGGAGACTTGCATGGGCTTCGACGGCAACGGCAATGATTTGCGGAACCTGAGCTATCAGCAATTGATGCACCTGTGTCCCATTGTAGCTGTCGCCCCCGGAATCGAGTCGAAGAAACACAGACCCGGGCAATTTGTGCCAACGCGAGTCAGAGTCATGATTGGGGAGGTCATCGCCGGATATGTAACAGCGAGGAAGCGTAGAGAATCGCAAGTTGAGAAAACTCATCGCGATTGGCAGAAGAGTCAAGAAAAGATGCACCGCAAGACGTCGGCGATGAGGCCTTGCGCTCGCTCTAGACTTGCGCAATCAGTTGCGGACAATTCATCAGGAGTCTCGGGCCCAGCGTCGCCAGCTACGTATCTTGACTCTCCAGCTTTCGGAGCGCAAGCCATGTACATTCCTACGCCTAACTCGTGGATGTCGCCTGGCATCACTTCAGCTAACATGCCCGCACCGGAAGCATTAGGAGCACTATTATCAACCACGCCATACACGCCAGCTGGCCCGGCTACTGCATCGCGACTTGACGCACACTTCAGCAGAACTTTTCCAGGTTCCAATCAACGACGCTATAGATCATCCCGAAGCGGTCAGCATACTACTGAAAACAATAGCCCTCACGGCGTGCTGTTCTACAATCAACCACAAGCCTACAATCCCGACCGCCCGCTTGGACTGCGCCCCTTGACGACCACCACGGGGAGCGTCCGTTCTGTTCACACCTTGCCAAATCGTTGCTCCAACGTTGAAAACACGTACAAGTATCTCGGGCGATCGGCTCTGAGCGAGACTTGTGATGCTCCGCAACGGCGACCTTCCTCTCGCCTGCGCTCGAGATTTCCTTTGCCCGAGAGAATTTCGGAAGAGCATGAAGGACCCAGTGATTTCACCATGCCATACCATTACAAGCGATGTATCAGTACAGACAGCAACGTTACTTCTAATAAAACGACTACCAATAGAATCACGCCCGTACCTAGTTTCTTCGACTCCTCTTCTTCTCACTTGTCCTTCGCACTCGACACATCACCCCTTGAAGTAGCTGGCATCAAGCCCAAACCATCGAATTCGCAGAATGTAACAGCCGTGCAGTCATCTGTGCCACAAAATAGACTACGCGTTGCCAATGAGATGGGACGAGTGTCACCTCTCGATCTCTCGACTCCTACAATCGGGTGCTCAAGGACCAATGACCAACCTACTGTTTCAGTCATTACCCGACCTCGAGGAGCCTGTCTTGCCAGCAACGTCGAGCAAGAACCGAAACCAGATGCCCTCGAGGTTCTAGAAGCCGATTTGGAAAGACTAAAGGCTTTTCGCAGCGCGGATGTGGGCAGCGTACTGGATGTCGAACAACAGCATCTCACAAGGACGTCAGTGGTAACATATGATAGCCCAATGACTCCCCAAATGCAGGAGAGTCGACCTGTGATGCGTCATACCCGTTCAAGATCGACAAGCTATTGATCTCCTGCGACATCGTCTCGGCGACCTGCAGATCCTCAAATGGCCACCTTGTACCATGTTGTCGAGAACAGAGATCGTCGTATACAGGAACAACTCGTGGGGGAAGGAAGCAGGCGAGCGAGAAGAAATGATGGTTCACCTGGGCAGTGGCCGGGGCACTACGTGCAGAATCGCAGTTATCGCGACATATAGTTTTGATACATCAACGGATATAATGCGCCCGTACATACGTGTTTTGTTGTTTAATAGTCACGTACCTAAACGCTTTCATACTTGTAGAACTTGGTCGACCTCGTATCAGTCTATTGCTTACTTGTGAGATATGTGCTGGGCTGGTTTCTCGAGCTCGATGAAGATTGATAACAAGCAATTATTTAATTTCGTCTCCGCAAAAATTCTGAACATGCTTACACAGCACCTTACATGAGGTTAGCAGCTGGGGCTCTGCTGGATATTGCACTTGTTTTGCTGCTTGGGAGCGCCAGGCAGCTGTTGTGCTTGGTTACGCATTTTGACGCGGGTTTGAGACTTGAACTACCATCCTCTTCTAAATTAAGCCGCGTCATGTGTCGATTATGAAGTAAGTAAAGAGCAAGATTTTAGCGGCGAAGACTACGTAATGCTTCACAGTGATCAAGCAAAGGTAAGAGCCAAATATCTGAAGACGGCTTTCATTGATTTACCTTCAGCCAGCGGCAGTGGTTGTTCTCGACGTTTTCGTCACTACCCATCGCAGCCCACATCACCCACACTAAGATCAAGCGTTCCTTCAGGACTACCACATGAGAGGTAATCCTGAAAGGACGCCTGATATCATTGTTGGCGTGGTGGATTGAGATGTGCAGTGTCAAGAACACCAAGAACAACACACCGCCGCCGCAACTATGTCTACAATCTTACAAAAAAGTGTGTGGGCACCAAACACCGCCCATCACAGTCGTCAGCTCCTAAAACAATCTGACCTCCTCCTCCGAAGAGGAAATTTTTGTGAATCCAGTTCCTTCTTCTACTTCCACCAAGCTTCCAACACGGGCCGGTTGTCCCATGCATCTAGATTATGATGTCAGTGAATGTGAACGGGTCAAAGGATGAGCAATTTACTCACCAATTCGCACAGCTCCTTCCATGGTTTCTTTGTTCTGTTGCTCTTCCTGCTGCTGCCAAGAGGGCCAGCCATGGCATTTGACGAGCCATGAGCCAGCCCTGACTTTATGTTTCTTGGCGTCCTCAAGACTGTAGACAAATGTCAGTGGAAGGTTCATGTGTTACCTTGAAATGACTTACCCGCCAGTCTTCGTTGTGAAACTCAACAATCTGGTGAGGTAAGCACCGTCCTCGCTCACCCCAGTCGCCAGCAGCCAATATATCGTCGCGGTGCGTAGGTGACGTCCTCCATCTTGGGACCGGATTGTTGCGCATTCTCTCGTGCGTCGAGACTAGAAGTGTGAAGTCAGTGCATGTCGTAAATAGAACAACGATGAGGATGGACAGCTCACCAATGCTCGTCATCCTTAACATGAAGTTAAGGTGTAAAATCTGCAATGAAGTGTCGGTTCTGGAGAGTGCATGCCCCACCCGCGCAATGCCTCATTCATCAACATCCAATACAGAAAGTATCGGAATGGTGTGCTTGATGCCCTCCTTCGATGGAAGGTCCTGAAAGTGTCGAGTACGTGAATCACCAGATACCTGTCTAGGTTCGGTGCCGCCAGCGGCATATAACTTTTGACGCACGCGGCCGCCGGCGGCCATTATAGTCGCGACTCTCATGGTTCGTTCTTGGAAGTTTAGCGGACGTGATCGAGATGTGAAGGGACACTGTGACTTACTTGAATTTGGCTTTGAAGCCACGGGTTCCGAAGGTAGTCGAGTGGAAGAAACCCTCCCATCTGTCGAAATTTGGTCACTGAAGTTCTTGTGGGAGAGAACAGACTTGTGTGCTCACCTGGCCTAAGCAATGGCTCGCGCTGCCATCACGCTCGATTATGAGCGGAGGACAGCGAACATTTCGTCGATGCTGGCGACCAGCCTGGACGAGTAACGCCAAAGGAGCGCGGGATTGCGGTGGCGGATGGAGAGATTGTGGTGTTGTGGAGAGAAAAAAGGTGTGAGGTGAGGGGAGGTGTTGAGTCTTTTATATGGATTGTAAACAACGCTAAGACCGAAAGACAGACGCAGCTCGCGGTCCACAAGACTTGCAGTCCAGCAGACTTTTAAATTGTGTAGCGAGAACGAGCTGTGGGGCCAATGAAAGTGAGGGGCGACGCACGGGTCTGGTCACTTTGCGGCGCGTTTGGATGGTTCGAAATGGATTTCCGTGGCAGAAAAGCATAGAGAAGGGATTGTGTATTGACTGTGGAGGTGGGTCTTCGGTTGTGCTGGCGAACTGGATTGTTATTGCTACTCTAGTCCTTGAGGATGGAGTTTTGCGCTGGTGGCACTGCAATGCAGTGCCTGGTGGAAATGCGTGATATCGTGGTGAAAATGCGAGCAAAAACTGCAATGTTCATGTGAAAAAGGATCACCCTTAGCATATCGCCGATTAAATTTTCGGACTCAGAATAACCCTCACCAAGCCCATATCACACCCATCTCAAGCGCCACCAAAAGCAAGCAACAATGGACCGTCATTCCACTCAAGTCTACTACGCCCCATTCCCTCAGCTCGACACCAGCCCCAGTATGCCATCAAGCCCAATCGTGCCGTCGCGCGGCTTCCTCAATCGCAAGTCCACCACCGCCGACCTCATCACGTTGATCAGCATCCTCATGAACCCACCCGCGCAGCTCCCCGGAGCCGACTTCATCGTCATCGATCTTGCTTGGGCACGCCGCATAGTCGGAGCAGTGCATTTTCGCTCCACGTACAAGCTCACTTTGGCGGAGCCGGACAAGGAGAGGTTTCATAGCCACGGACTGCGCAGTGAGACATCCTCTTCATGGACATTTACTCTGCAGGTGAGAGAAACAAGGCTAATCAAGAGTGATCAGAGATGTACAGGAACTCATCCGATAAGTGCATGCTGAGGCAGATGGGGCTGGAGCTGGGTCTGCCGATGGTATGCTGGAGGGTACTCTGTGGAGAGAAGAAGGATGGATGTGTGGGCGATGAGCTGGTATGCTTGAGGGAGGAGTGGGAAGACGGAAGTCAAGCGAGGTCGAGGTTGGGCGTAGAGTGGATGAGATTTTGAGAGCTGAGAGGTTGACGGGCGGAGACTGAGGATTAGAGACACGGGGGATATGACAACAAGGAGGATGGTAAGAGTAAGAAAAAGAGCGAAGGCACGACATACAGAGCGAAGGTTAGAAGAGAGAGAAGGGTATCAGATACAACTATACAGACCGGCACAAATGGAGGCTCCAGCACTCCAGCTTTTCATTGCACCTCGCCCTCACTCTTCACCAAACTCTGCGGATGCGTAGGCGGTCCTTCTCTTCCCAAACTCCTTAGATCCGCAAGCAGCAACCTCAGATGATTCTGCCTATTCTGATTCGAGCCCCATGTCACTGCCTGCGAGTAGTACAAGATATCCCAAGCCTCGTCGCTCATGTTCTGGAGGAATGTAGGTAATGTGCGCGCCTTCTGGTAACTGCGCCACAAGATTCGGCGTATATCGTCGTTCGCGCCGATATATGCTAACTCGATGGCTTGGTTGAAAGACTTGAGGGCGGGTGAGATGTTAAAGGGAGGCAGGAGGGAAACGCGGAGGCGTGCTAGAGCTGCTGTGTGTTGCGGGTTGGAGCGCGCGGCCTGAATACGTTCGGAGAGAATAGTGGTGCGTGTTGGTTCAAGCTCGGAATAGGGATCTGGTGCGACTTCGTGAGCGATGGATGTGATGTCTGACTTCGCACGTGTTTGCTGTTCGATGAGTTGTTGAATGTACACGAGTTTCTCCATTAGCTTTGGATCTTCCATTATTCGGTCGACTTTGGCCTGAAGGTCAGCGGGCACATCTTCTTCAGGCTCTGGATCTCGTGCGGCAGGAGCTTTGGACTCTGCGAGTTTCTTCAGTTCCTCGGCGAGCTCCTCTGGGTCCATCTCCCTCTCAAAGTCGCCTTCTTGCTCAGCGGTGGGGTCTTCACTGAGGACTGCGTCGAGCTCGGCTTCAAGTTGGCTGTCACCACCAATGGACTTGAGAACATCGCGCATTTGATATAGTAGCTTATCCACGTCGCCAATGTCTTCGACTGTCGCAGGTGCGAGGTCCGCACCGTCAGGCCCTTCTTCGCTGATTGCTTCGTCGACCTCAGACTCAAACTCAGCCCACTCTTTCTCGAAGTCTGCATCGGTGTCGTCGTTGGCCGTGGCAGCCATCTTCTTCTGGAAGGCGGGGTTGTCGTTCAGCTTCGTCATTGCCCTTTCCAGGGTAGCTTGGAACTCGGGGCTATCGATGTCTTCTACCTCCGGCATCCTGTCAAGGACCTGCTGTAGTTCAACCTTGGCTGCGGCAGCATCAGGGTCGTTGATAAGATCTTGGAGTGCCTGATGCGTCGCCATGCGCAGACTTGCATTCAACTGCTTGCTCTCACGCTCTACCTCTTTCGCCTGCTGCTCTTCTAGCACCCGGAGCTCATCTTTGCTTCTGATGTCCTGCTTTATATCCTTCAGCTCCTGTGTCAAGTCTGCGAAGTTTGGATTCGAGATGAGGCTGTCGATGAGCCGGCGATTGAGATGCGCGTCGTCGTAATCTGGGTTTGTGGCCGATTCCTCAATCATCGCAAACATCTCCTTATCCTTCTTCCTGTCCTCTGCTGTAGCCAACCGGTCGATGAGTCGCCTTGGTGTTCCCTTATCCAGATCTTGCTCGTACCAGTTGATGACTGGCATATCGTCGGATTCGAGTTCGCGGTCGGACAATGGTCGCATTGAATCGTTATTATACTTCTGGGCGTGCATAGTCTTTGTAGTCGAATCGAATAGCTGCGAAGCCTGCTTTGAGTCTATTGGCGCATTGTCTGGCTTATCCAGCTTCGCGGCTCGTGTGCGTTTGCCGCGAATGACTAATTTGGTCATAGGGCGCGCGAAAGGACATGGTAGAGGCTGTGGTCGTGACAACGCCCGTAGTAAAGCCCTTGAGGGTACATATGCTCGTGACGGTGCCATTGCGGTGTTTTCGCCTGGACCAAATCGTGGTGTTGTTGACGTCGTTCAGACTTTTGGAAGACTGCAAACATTGCAAACATCCGAAGTCGCTTGGCACCCCCGAGAATGCCGCATCGCCGCCTAACTTGCCCCCAACCAACACCCAATGGATGGATGCAGCGCCTGTCCATCGCAAAATGTCGCGCATCGCGTGAATGTCGGGTGCACTTATACACCGGAATTATCTAGAGCAAACACCCGCACTTAATTGTGACCCTACCCACACCGCCACCGCTCTGTTTCGCTGCGAGGTAATTGCGGTTCGCAGCGACTGCGCTGAACACAACCACAGCATCAACACCAGAAACTCAACACCAGATACCTCGAATTGATCACTTATACACCACAGTCTTCGTGAAATGGATGGCACGCTCTTGAGGTTGAAGCCTGAAAGGTATTGCTTACTACAATCAGAAACAACCATCTCGGTGCTGCTCCAACAGGCGCACCGCTGGTAAGGTAGAGGAAGTAACTCTTACGATTCCTCTTAACAGTCTACTAAACCCGCATCGTTTCTTCCCATTCAATCAATACGGCCACTGTGAGCCTAGTCCCCGATGGCTACACCAACCACCGATTTCCTATCTTTGAACTTCAGAACAAGACTGCTAGAAATTGACACAACACGGCCCAAACAGTGCCTGATCTGTTAGATTGAACAACACCAAGCGCCGTGGCTTACTCGAACAACAATCAGTACACGAAGGCAGCTATTCCAAGCGCGATGACCGACGCAGACTGGACTGCCGGCACCTTCCCTCTAGTCCCAGCCCATCAGGTGCATCCCCAGAATTTGTATTCTCAATGCTGCCTATATCTGGGATGATGATTTTGAAGGCTTGGTGCTTGTACAGTAAGTGGTTCATGAAGAACAGCTTGCCTAATGCGCGCGCAACTCTGATCGTCGTGGTATTGAAGGGGCGGTCTGGTGTGCATGCGAAATCTGCAGGTGATGCGACATCGTAAGCATTCTCCCACACAAAATCGAACTCGTCCAGGAGGTATGGTGCATTCTCCTTGTCGAGGATGAGCTTTTTTGATGGTAGTCACCAATCGTTCATCCTTCCCAATCATCTCGGCGAGAGTTGGCCAGGTATCGTTGGACTTGCTCGAGGGCGGCGGCGGCGCTGTCATGTTGCGCGGCACATAACCGTAAGGCGCTATATCGGCCTTCGAGAAGTCGGCCTGGATCTCGCGAGCACTGACGAAATGATAGTTGACCAGGACCAGCGTCACAACCTCGTCTAGATTTCGATCAAGCCAGGACCTGATTGTCCAGAGCCAGTCGTACAAAGAACCGGCAGCCATGAACGTACATGAGGTGTGGCATAGGCGCAGCTGGCGAGCTTGTTATACTGGGTCTGTCGAAGCATGTACTTGCGCTGTAAGGAGTCGGACACCAGCATCGGGCTGTACCGTCGTATCGAAGAATTGGTTTCCGAAGGTCGAAAACCCGGTTGAGAAATCACGTACGAACGGCGAGTTGTGCGCGCCCAGGTACGTTATCCGATCATAAGCAACGGCGCAAAGGCTTGGAGAGTTGTTGCATGCTCGTTCAGCGGCTGCAACGAGGACACTCAGAAGCACGAACGGGAACAAGAAGAGTCGCATTGCGGCCGTGTCTTCCAGAGACAACGCGGATTTGATAACAGCAGAATACAAAATACTGACCCTTGCGCCAAGAAGGGAAGCCTTGTGTCAGTTGCCTTGGTGGGTCACAATAGAGGAAGCTGAGGAGCTGGCAGCCATGGCGAAGGGTCTGGTCATTGTACAGATTCTCATTGACAAATTCAAATGCTAGCTGTCAATAGTCGGCGATTGAAAGGATTCATGAAGTGATGGGCATATGTCACATAGAGCATGGCAACAGCATTAGCGTCAAGGTGTGAGTCTGCACATGCTTGAAGATGCCGCAACGAGCGAACAGAATATATCCCTATCAATCACCAAGCCATACCCGCGGTCTCGCCGCCATTATGCGGACCAACACCCTTGGGTCCCCTAGCCCCTTCTCTCTTCCCATGTTCTATACAATACGTTTGTGCGCTATTTTGTGCGATTGTTGCCTTTCTTATCATTATTGAGTAACGCAATTGTGTTGCGCTCACGGTCTGCTTCTGCCTTCACCAAACGCTGCCTCCGACCATAAAAGATATTCAACCCTCCGCTTCAATTCCCCTTTACAACACACCACAACACTCTTCAACTCACCTCAACAAGCATTTACCTGTCCAAGCCAGCATATACACTCTTCTCCATCAAGTAAGTCACCTCCCGCACATGACCAAGCCATTCCCTAACCCTCCAAGAAATCCTCTTCAACCATGCCATACTACACACCCCACAAAGACCCAATCCCATACCGCTCCAAGAGCGCTCCCTCCACCCTCGAAGGCTTCGACGCTGCCGCCGCACCCCCCTTCCCTTCAACCGGCATCCGCACGATCACAACCCAAGGCGACCCCGACCCGCAGCTCGGCGCCTTCGACGACGACATCCGCGACCCCACCGCTTTCCGCGACATTTCAACGCTCGTTGCCGCCCTTCTGAAGCTGCCAAACAGCAGCTACCGCGCCAAGGACGGCCGCGGCATTGTGCGGCTTGATCGCGTCATTGTCCGCATGGCGTGGGTGAAGCAGGTCGTGTCGGAAAAGCACTTTATCTTCGATCCTGCAAAGGGACGGTCTGTGCTGCGTGGTGACAGCAAGATACGGACGCATGGCTTGGAGTATGGGCTTCCGAAGAGGTATTATGGGTGGCTGTGTGGTGAGGAGGTGGATGGGACGGATTTTTATGTTGGAAGGGATGTTGTGTGGTTGGCTTTGAGTGAGCTTTATTGAGTGAGGGAGGAGGGCATGGGTGGAGTTTGTGGGTGTTCATTCTTTTTGGATCTTTGGTCTGGCACGTTTGGTTTTGGGGGTCGGAGTACCTCCTCGGTGCACTATTGGCTTTTCCTTACCGGTGTGTGAGGGCCTCTAGCCTTAGCTATAAATGCAGGATTGATTAGATGATGAGTGCGCCTGTGCTGTTGCAGTGATGCCTTGTAGGTGAGGTGGACCGTATGCGAGGCAATGAGCAGTATGGAGAAGGGGCAAGCTCTTGGTGTACCAGACATGATGATGTAGGGAAGGAATACGAGCAGGTAGTGCAGCTGGAATTAGAATGCCAACATATCAAAAGAAATGGCACTTACGCATGTAGGCAATCACTGCAAGACATGTAGATAAGGAAATGAGATCAAATTGACAAGCCTATGGGTATCTTTATCCAGTAACGCCAAAACAACCTCGCCACCATCATGAGGAAAGAGCGCTCAAGCAAGCTCTTTGCTCATGATGATATAATCCGCCTTAATCACGCGCTGCCTCACTTTCCTGTCCTCTGGGGAGCAGGAATCCTTGACGTAACCGAGCTTCTCGTACAACCGCCTTGCTCCCTCGTTCGCCGCAAAGACTGTGAGCATAGTCTTTGTAACGCCGCAAAGGCGCGACGCCTCTTCGAGGAAGCCGACAAGCTGTGAACCCAGACCGTGGCCACGCAGGAGCTTCAGCAGATGGATCTCGTACATGTAGGCGACTTCGCGGTCCTGCTTGGGCGGATCGTCGTTGGTGAACATGAAGGACATGAAGCCCAAAATTCTGCCAGAGTTCCCGGCGCCCAGCGTGCGCTGTCGAATGAGCAAGTACATCATCTCCGCATCTCCCATCTCCTTCTTCTTCTCCCACGTCTTCCAACCAATGCTTGAGGCCTTGTAGTCGTCGCCAGAAGTATGCTCCACTATCTCCAGGCAGGCCTGAAGCTCGGCCTTCTCCAGTTGAACAGCCGACTTGACAAACTGGAACTCCAGTGGGGTGTCGACACGTGAGACGCCGTATGCTGTCGATCCAATAGGGTTGTTTTCGAAGCGCGACTCGAATAGCTTCTTAACTTGGTCGGCGCGGATGCCATCGTACGGCACCTTGGCAGTGTCGCCGTGGTGGGACTCGGGCATCTTGTTGTCGACGTAGATGAAGCGCGCAGCGTCTTCTCCAAGACGCTGGTCGCGCTCAAGATCTGGCTCAGAACCTGGGAGTCCGTTGACGTACGCGTTCTTGTTGATGAGGTGCGATTGGCAGTCGTGTCCACCCCAAGGTATAGGGAGCGATGAGTTCGTCTGCAAAGCTGTTTTGGCCTTGTCGCTCCGCTTGGTGGCTCTCGCGGCGATGTCTTTTGGAAAGTTACTTTGCTGCTTGGGCTTGCTGACTCTGAACGTCTCGAGCTGCGGCGCCTTCTTGAGAGAGTGGCTCCTATCCTTGCTCTTGTTGACTTGAGCCAGAGAAGGAAGTGGGACAGCAAAGTCGGCCGCTACAGGGGTGGGTTCCGTAATTCCTCGACGCTGTTTCGACATTCCTGCGACGCTGTCTTTCGGGCGGATGGAGCGCTTTGACTCGTCGCAAGGCTTGTTTGGAGCCATTGCATGGTAAGTCGTGTGCAACACGGCTGTAAAGTGTGCGGGCGTGACGATGGTTGCTGTGGAAGTCGCGTGTGTCGGGAAGACGCGTCGCGGGGCAGTGGCTGTTCCTGCCTAGGACATTCACGGCCTAGCGAGGCATGGGATATTCTTTACGTCAGCGTGCATCAACGACAGAGCCGCATACACGTCGCAGGTTTACGCTGCCGCAGTGTGCATGAAATCTGTCTACTTGCCTCTTGTAACTTCGAGACGATCGTACTATTCAGAGCCTTACCCAGGAATGCTGCGCCGATATGCTACAGTAGCGTCCAAGCCGCCTTCCCGCCTGCGGGCACGAGGAAAAAGTCCAGTTGGGCTTGATCACGTATGTTCATCACTCTGTGCGGTCCATGTCAGTTCAACTGATGAACCTTCTACAAAGTTCATCCAAAGACAACGCGTGCTCGCCTTGTGGCGTGAGATTGTCAGAAGCATTGCAAACATCCCCGACAAAGGTGCGCGGCAAGATATGCGACAATTCGCCAGATCGGAATTCGAACAACACCGCAGCGTCACGGATCTGGTAAGCAACAATGCTGCAACCTCTCCTTCGACATACAGCTAACGGCATCCCTCAGGGCCACATTCGATATCTCATCTCTGTACGCCCCTAGTATCTTTGCGCCCATATTTCGAAGGCTGACAATTCCTCAAGTATGGCAAAACTCAGTTCCAGACCATGAAAGGCACTCTGATTAACTCTGGTGTGCTCACTGAATAGATGCATGTATTCTTCTGGTGTCCCGTCAGTTGTATTGTTCCAATTGCTATTGGCCCGTTACTAGAAGGGTTTTGTCTAGCGTCATGTCGTTTCCCCACCACCACGCTCCAACATTCAAGGCCACAACACAACCTAGCCCACCCTATGATCTCACAGATGCTCGAAGTTTATCAATAGGTATCACATGTGTAGTACGTCTTGAGTGATTTACTCTTCGAGTTGATCAGCAGTTTGTTGATGAATCCGCAGCAGTCCCAGCCACACGTGCAATATTCCGATTCACAAACCTATTCCGACCTTGATACCCTTATAAACAGCTGGTCAGATCTATTGCGATAGCACTGGGGTGTCTTCGCAACGTGGATGACATCAGGCCTCTCCGATAGGTTTCAATGGCAACATCCAAGATCAAGTCTGTATGCATCGTCGGCGCCGGACCAGCCGGATTAGTTGCTGCGAAAACACTTCTCCAAAATGGGTACCATGTATGTATCTTTGAGGCGGCTGATCGTATTGGGGGAATGTGGAGAGGTCGACCGGGAGAGCATGGCGACAAATGCAGCCCAGAGATGAGAACGAACCTGAGTCGGTTCACGGTTGCTTTCTCGGATCTAGCCTGGTCGTCTGTCAATCTCCCAGATGAAACAAAAGCATCGCCATCGACCAGGAAACCTCCGATGTTCCCAAAAGCCTGGCAAGTGGGACAATACCTGGAAGCATATGCCAGGAAGTTTCTCGCGGAAGGTATCATCAAGTATAATACACGCGTCACCAGTGCCAAACCTGTTGAACAGTTCAAGCGATGGGAAGTAACATGCGTTAGTAGCACAAATGAAGTTACCTCGCACACATTCGATTACCTTATCGTGGCAAGTGGCTTCTTTGGCCAAGCTTTGTCCTCCTTCGACACTTCGACGACCCGGTCAACCGCCATAAAACACTCTTCGCACTTCCGAACTATCTCAAGTCTGGCTGAGACGCCTGGGAAGGTTGTTGTAATCGGTGGTGGCATCAGTGGCTCGGAAGCTGCGGCGCAGGCAGCCTACCAGATTTCGAGCGCAAAACACTCTCCCGGCAAGTCGAAGGCTGCTCACTCCGACAGCACAGTCTACCACGTGATCAATCGCCCATTCTACTGTCTCCCACGGTATCTCCCACAAGACACCCCACCTCCATACGGACCCCCAGATTCGGCTCCGAAATTTCTTCCTCTTGACCTTGCTATGTATAATCTATCTCGGCGTGGTGAGGGAGACATTTCGGCAGCGATCTCCACAGTACCTTCTGACAAAGCGAAGAAAGGACATGAATTCATGCGCTTGGTCATCGGTGGCGATCAAAGTGACCTGGGGCACCCCGAGCTTGTCTACACGCCAGATCAGACACAGTATCCAGGATATACCGGCATTACTGATACTTACACAGAGTTCGTTAGAAGCGGTCTCATTGTCCCAGTACGAGGCTGGGTAGCGAACATTCAAGGAAGTGCCGATAACTCTGGACTCGATGTTACAGTTCAGCCTAAACAACCATGGGCTACGCCGAACAGTCAAAATAGCATCAGCATTGCCAGAGTTACTGGTATCGTCAATGCCACCGGCTACGAGACCAGCATCGACTTCCTCGATGGAAGCGTCAAAGCCCTCCTTGACTTCGACCCGTTATGCCCTCGTGTACCATTTCTACTCTCACGGGGCTCAGTCTTTGCGAGGAACATACCTACAATAGCTTTTATCGGCTTTTACGAAGGACCGTTTTGGAGCGTCATGGAAATGCAAGCACGACTCATCGCAGATACCTGGACGAAGGAGAGTACATTCAAGCGCGATGGCTATCTCTACCAGCACACAGAAGCAGAGCAAATTCGCCTCGCAATCAAAGAAAAATCGCTGCAAGTCCCACAGTTCTGGATGATGGATTATGTGGGACTCGTCGAAGAATTTGCTCGCGTTACAGGCACTGAGCGCAGTGACTCCTCATTCGGACATCAA
>JGI20283J13201_100109_pt1 | contig 37029 bp, 33 predicted proteins | sample Plalitdecfosmids_FD_13201 | JGI IMG/M metagenome (IMG submission 13201)
GTACAACGACACCTAGACCACCTTCGAAGTAACGGCTCAGCGCGCCAGCCAACCCTCTTCGATCAGCCAGGACTCCGCGAGGTCGGTCCACATCACGGCGTCGCCGTCACCGTCGAGGCGGGCGAGGTTGAGTCCGTGGCGCCCGCGCGGGAAGACGTGCAACGCGTGCCGCACGCCGGCGGCGGCCAGCGCCATCCCGAGCAGGTAGCTGTGCTGCACGGGCACCGCGGGGTCCTCGGAGGTGTGCCAGATGAAGAACGGCGGCGCGCCCGAGGTGACGAGCAGGTCGACCGAGGTCTCGGCGCGCAGCTCGGGCGAGGCGTCCAGTCCGATGAGGTTCTCACGCGACCCCTGGTGGCTGTCGAGCATCATCGACACGACCGGGTAGCAGAGCATCGCGAGGTCGACCCGTTCCTGCTCGGTGGCTCCCGGAGCGAGGGCGGCCATTCCGGCGGCGTGCCCGCCCGCCGAGAAGCCGACGAGCGCGATCCGGTCGGCCCCGGCATCCCGACGCGCCCGGATCTCGGCACGCACCGCGTCGAGCACCGCCGGATGCCGGGCGTCTGCGCCGACCGGGTAGCGCAGGAAGTTCGCCGACAGGCCGAGCGACTGCAGCCACGCGACGATCGTCGGCGACTCGTTGTCGCTGATGCGGGAGTAGCCCCCGCCCGGCAGCACGATCACGTGGTCGTTCGTCATCCCACCAGCCTAAGGAGGGATCCCGCGGCGGCCACCGCCACAGCGCCGCCGCGGGAGGTTCGGGTTACTTCGCGGTCGCGCGGGTGCGCAGGCGCGGCGCGGGGTTCGGCGCCTGCACCTTCGTGACCGCGTTCTTCGCCGTGGGCGCCTTCTTCACCGGCGCCGGGATGACCGTCGGCTTCGCCCGCGGCACGAGCCGCTCGAGCTGGGTGACGTGCGTCGGGTTCAGCTCTTCGAGGGAGGCGACGCCGAGGAGGGTCATCGTGCGCACCAGTTCCGACCGGAGGATCTCGATCGTGCGGTCGACGCCGCGGCGCCCGCCGGCCATCAGGCCGTAGAGGTAGGCGCGGCCGATGAGGGTGTACTTCGCGCCGAGCGCGACGGACGCGACGATGTCGGCGCCCGACATGATGCCCGTGTCGACGCCGATCTCGACGTCGCGACCGACCTCGCGCGCGACCTCGGGGAGCAGGTGGAACGGGATCGGGGCGCGGTCGAGCTGCCGGCCGCCGTGGTTGGAGAGGATGATCCCATCCACCCCCAGGCTGGCGAGGTGCTTCGAGTCCTCGAGGTTCTGCACGCCCTTGATGACGATCTTGCCCGGCCACATCGCGCGGATGACCTTCAGGTCCTCGTACGAGATGGTCGGGTCCATCGCCGCGTTGAGCAGCTCGCCGACCGTGCCCCCCGTCGTCGACAGCGACGCGAACTCGAGCTTCGGGGTGGTCAGGAAGTCCCACCACCACCACGGCCGCGGGATCGCGTTGAGAATCGTGCCCATCGTGAGCGCCGGCGGGATCGAGAAGCCGTTGCGCTTGTCGCGCAGCCGCGCTCCGGCGACCGGGGTGTCGACCGTGAACTGCAGGGTGTCGAAGCCCGCGGCGGCGGCGCGCTCGACGAGCCCGTACGAGATCGAGCGGTCGCGCATCACGTAGAGCTGGAACCAGTTGCGCCCGTCGGGGTTGGCCGCCTTGACGTTCTCGATCGACGTGGTGCCCAGCGTGGAGAGGGTAAACGGGATGCCCGCCGCCCCCGCCGCGGAGGCCCCGGCGAGTTCGCCCTGGGTCTGCATCAGCCGCGTGAACCCGGTCGGTGCGATCGCGAGCGGCATCGACGACGGGCCGCCGAGGATCGTCGCCGAGGTGTCGACGGTCTCGGCCGACCGCAGGATCGACGGGCTGAACTCGACGTCCTCGAACGCCTGGCGGGCACGCGCGAGCGACAGTTCCCCCTCGGCCGCGCCGTCGGTGTAGTCGAACGCGGCCTTGGGGGTGCGGCGCTTGGCGATGAGCCGCAGATCGGCGATCGTCAGCGCCGACTGCAGCCGGCGGTCGGTGGCGTCGAAGTTCGGCTTCTTGAACTTCAGCAGCTCGAAGATCTGCACCGGGCTCGGAACCTGTCGGCTCTGGCGCTGTGCTTTCGAAAGAGCGGGGATGTTGGGCATGATCTGTTCCCGTCAGTGGGTGGCGTCGTAGTGCGCGAGCAGGGCGGCGCCGGCGGCGTCGATGTGGGCGCGGGCGAGATCGGCGGCGGCGTCGGCATCCCCCGCCGTGACGGCGTCGAGGATGCGCTGGTGCTGCGCCGCGACATCCGTTCCCGCCATGAGGTGGTGGGCCTGCACCTGTCCGATGCAGAGTTCGATCTCGCCCATGAGCGCGGCGTGCAGGCGGGCGAGGCGCGGGCCCGGCGATCCGGAGACCAGGGCGCGGTGGAATGCAGCGTCCTGCGCGGCGAAGGCGCCGCCGCGGCGTGCGAGCTCGAGCAGCTCCCGGTGCGCGGCGAGGGCGTCGGCCGGGATCGTGCCGCCGTCGGCGAGGGATGCGGTGGCCGCCGACTCGATGAGCCGACGGGTCGCGAAGAGGTCGACGATGTCGTCGCGACCGAGCTCGGGCACCCGCGCGGCGCGGTGCGCCTCGCGACGGAGCAGCCCGTCGGCGACCAGGCGCTCGATCGCGATCTTCGCGGTCGGTCGAGCGACCCCGAAGCGGAGGGCGACGGCCGACTCGGTCAGCGCGGAGCCCGGGGCCTCCGACTGGTCGAGGATGCGTGCGCGGAGCGTCTCGAAGATCGCATCCGGCATCGTCGCCGGGGTCGTGAGAGACGCGCTGGTAAGGGACATTGTCGAACAATGTATCGGATTGTTAGACAATCCGCGAGAGCGGCCCCACTTCGATTCCGGGGGTTCACCCCACGGTGCCCGCCGCGGCCCGCTGCCACGGTGGACCCATGATCACTCGCGTCCTGGCCCTCAGCACCGCCGCCCTCCTCGCCGCCGTCGCCCTCACCGGATGCGTCCGCGCCGGCGGGCCGATGTCGACCGAGACCCGGGAGATCGGCGACGTCACCTCCGTCGTACTCGACACCGATGGCGATGTCGAGATCACCGAGGGAGAGCCCTCGCTCACGATCCACGCGCCCGAGAACGTGCTCGACGCGCTCACCTCCGAGGTCAGCGGCGGCGTTCTCGAACTGGGGCGGCGTCCCGGAGGGTTCACCTTCGGCTCGAGCGAGATCCGCTACGAACTGACGGTGGCGAGTCTCGACGCGATCGAGGTGAACGGATCGGGCGACATCACCTCGAACGTCTCGGCCGACACGCTGACGATCGACATCAGCGGCTCCGGCGACGTCACCGTCGAAGGTTTCACCGGCGACAGCGTCGACGTCGTGATCGACGGCTCGGGCGACATCGACCTCGACGGCACCGCGACCGCGCTCACGATCGAGATCGACGGATCGGGCGAAGTGGATGCCGACGACCTCGAGGTCGTCGACGCCACCGTCGAGATCGGCGGCTCGGGTGACGCGTCGCTGCACGTCACCGGCACGCTGACGGTCGACATCTCGGGCAGCGGCACGGTCACCCATCGCGGTGGCGCCGAGGTCGACGCCGACGTCTCGGGCTCCGGGTCGGTCGACGAAGACGCCTAAGCGGCGGAGTCCGCGCCGTCGGTCAGGTCGATCGGCTCCAGCGCGTAGCCGGCGGTGTACTTGCGCTTCGGGTCGAGTTCGTCGATGAGGGCGACGAGCGCCTTCTGGATGTCGGCGAGCCGGCGCACATCCCCCTTCGACACCAGCTCCATCCCGGCGTCGATCGACTGGAACCACAGACGGAACTCGTCTTCGTGCCGGTACCGCCGCACGAACCCGGCGTAGCCCATCACGTGCGGGATGCGGATCGCCGTCTCGGGCAGCGTCTCCCAGGTGAGCATGAGCTCGCCGATCGCCCGCTGCTCGGTCGTGAAGAACAGGAAGCCCTCGGAGTCCTCGCTGCGGCGGAGGGTCTTCAGCACGTCGTCGATGAGCCGCTGCACCGAGAGGTCGCGCCCGCCCTCGCCGCTCGAGGAGAGCACCGCCTGACGCCGGGCCTCGATCCAGCCGAAGTAGTGGGCGAACAGGAACGCGGTCGACGCGACGGCGTAGTCGCCGTGGCTCGCGTAACGCTTCTGCATCCCGATCCAGCCGGTCTCGACGATGTTGTAAATGCGCGACTGGAGTTCGGCCGCAGCCTGCGCGAGCGGTTCGTAGACCCGCTCGGCGGCCTTGATCGCCGACTGCTCCTCCTCGCGCTGCTCGCGCTCACGGTCCAGCTCGTGGCTGAGGCGCTGCGTGCGCACCGAGAAGAAGCCGGAGACCGCGACGCTGGCGACGCTCAACAGCAGCGCGAGGATCGTCAGCAGCGAGTCGGTCGTCATGGGACGAACTTAGGGCAGGCCGCCCTCGGGCAGCGCCGCTAGGGCAGGACCTCGGCCGCGACGCGTTCCAGGTAGCCGAGGTCGCGGTGGTCGAGGAACTGCAGGTACACCCGGTCGGCACCCGCGTCCCGGGCACGGGCCACCTGGGCGGCGACCTCGGGCAGCGGGATGCCGTGGCCCAGCGACGTCGCGAGCGAGAACCTCAGGTCGTCGCGACCCTCCGCCGCCGCGATGGCGCGCACCTCGGCGAATCGTGCGGCGACATCCTCGTGGCCGTAGGCGAAGAAGTTGTACTCGGTGCCGAATCGCGCGGCGAGCTGCGGCGTGCGGGAGGGGCCGCGGCCGCCGATGATGATCGGCACCCGCGCCTGCACGGGTTTGGGCAGCGCGGGGGCGGCATCCAGTCGGTAGTGCTCGCCGACGAAGTCGAAAGGTCCCTCGGCCGACCAGAGGCCGGTGATGACGCGCAGCTGCTCTTCGAAGAGACCGAAGCGCCGCTCCGGGAACGGGATGCCGTACGCCGCGTGCTCGCGCTCGTTCCAGCCCGCACCGAGGCCGAGTTCGACCCGCCCGCCCGACATGGCGTCGACGTTCGCGACCTGGATCGCGAGCACCGCGGGATGCCGGAAGGTCGCCGACGACACGAGCGTGCCGAGTCGGATGCGGGAGGTCTCCCGGGCGAGGCCGGCGAGGATCGTCCAGGATTCGCTCGGCCCCGGCATCCCGTCGCCCTCGAAGGCGACGAAGTGGTCGGAGCGGAAGAAGCCGTGGAAGCCGAGGGATTCGGTCGCCTGGGCGAAGGCGAGCTGCTCGTCGTAACTCGCGCCGTTCTGGGGTTCGATGAACGTGCAGATCTCCACGTCATCCATCATGTCGGCTCGGCGATCCGCGCGCGGTTTGTAAGGTCAGCCTTACCTGCGTAGGCTCGATCCTCGTGACCTCCCGACGCGCGTTCGCCCTCGTGGGCGCCGTCTTGGCGTTGGCGCTCGCGGGCTGTGCCGCGCCGGGGGCCGAGACGGGCACCCCGTCGCCCACCGTGGCCGACGACCGGCCGCTCGCCGAGCTCGACCTCGCCGCCGATCCGCGCACCCACGTCGGACCGAGCACCGCGCTGCTCGCGACCGAGGCGCTGGAACCCGTCGAGGACTCCCCCGCCCAGACCCTTCCCGCCACGGTCGTCTCGCACGACGACGGCGGCGACGTCGAGGTCATCGTCGACGACACGTCCCGCGTCATCGGACTCGACATGTCGGGATCCATCGCGGCGACCATCTGGGGCCTCGGCTTCGGCGACAACCTCGTCGGTCGCGACATCTCGACGACCTTCGACGGCGCCGCCGACCTTCCCGTCGTCACCTCCGGCGGGCACACGATCGACGCCGAGAGCGTGCTCGCGCTGCGCCCCACCCTGGTGATCACCGACGGCAGCATCGGCCCGCGCGACGTGCTCACGCAGTTGCGCGACTCCGGGGTCACGGTCGTGTTCCTCGACAACGAGCCGTCGTTCGCCGGCGCCGCGCAGCTCGCCCGTGACGTCGCGGACGCGATGGGCGTGCCGGCCACCGGGGAGCTGCTCGCGCAGCGCATCCAGGCGGATGTCGACGCGAAGATCGCCGAGATCGCCGCCATCGCCCCGGCCGCCGCCGACGACAAGGTGCGGATCATCTTCCTGTACCTGCGCGGCGGCTCCGGCATCTACTACCTGTTCGGCGAGGAGTCGGGCTCGGGCGACCTCATCCGCGGACTCTCCGGAGTGGATGTCGCCGCCGAGATCGGCTGGACCGGCATGCAGCCGATGACCGACGAGGCGATCATCGCCGCCAACCCCGACCTCATCCTCGTGATGACCGACGGCATCGAGTCCGCGGGCGGCATCGACGGCCTGCTCGCCGCGAAGCCCGCGATCGCCCTCACGGCGGCGGGGACGAACACGCGGTTCGTCGACATGGCCGACGGGGACATCCTGTCGTTCGGTCCGCGCTCCGCAGCCGTCCTGGACGCCCTCGCCCGCGCGATCTACGCCCCGTAACTCCTTCGCGGGTTGAGGAGCGCCCGGCTTCGCCGGACGCGTCTCGAAACCCAACGTCCGAGGTGCCCGGTTTCGAGACGCGTCCGCTGCGCGGGCGCTCCTCAACCCACGGAGCGGATCAGCGCGCGGGCTCGTAGCGACGCGGCGGGAAGGACTGCAGCACGATCGCGCGGAGCGCCTCGAGGTCACCGGCGACGAAGCCCTGGGCCCGCGCCTGCACGAGCACGTTGCCGATCGCGGTCCCCTCGACCGGTCCGGCGAGCACCGGGAGCCCGGTCGCGTCGGCCGTGAGCTGGCAGAGCAGCTCGTTCTGCGAGCCGCCGCCGACGAGGTGCACGACCTCCACCGACGTGCCGCTCAGCTCCGCGGCATCCCGGATCGAGGACGCGTACGCGGCGGCCAGGGATTCGAGGATGCTGCGCACCAGTTCCGCGCGTGACGCCGGCACCGGCAGGTCGTGCGCGGTCAGCCACGCCGCGATGCGGGCGGGCATGTCACCGGGGGCGAGGAAGGTCTCGTCGTCGGCGTCGAAGATCGGCACCTTCGTCGTGACGGCGGACGCCTGCCCGAGCAGCGCCGGCAGCGAGATCGTGGTGCCGTCGCGCTCCCAGTCGCGGATCGACTCCGACAGCAGCCAGAGCCCCATCACGTTGTGGAGGTAGCGCACGCGGCCGTCGACGCCGCCCTCGTTGGTGAAGTTCGCGGCGCGGCTCGCCTCGGAGAGCACCGGACGCTCGAGCTCGACGCCGACGAGCGACCAGGTGCCGCACGAGATGTAGGCGTAGTTCGGCGAGGTCGCCGGGATCGCGACGATCGCCGAGGCGGTGTCGTGCGTACCGACCGCGGTGACGACGGCACGGGTGTCGCCGATCCCGCGCAGGGCCGACGGCGCGAGGCCGCCGAGCTCGGTGCCGGCATCCACCAGTCGCGGGAAGATGCTCCCTGGCAGCGACAGCTGCGCCGCGAGGTCGAGGTCCCACTGCCCGTCGGAGACGCCGACGAGACCGGTGGTCGAGGCGTTGGTGCGCTCGGCGACGCCGACGCCGGTCAGCCAGTAGGCGAACAGATCGGGCATGAGCAGGAACGAGTCCGCGACCTCGAGCGTGCCCGACAGCCGGTCGGCGGTGAGCTGGAAGAGCGTGTTGAACGGCAGGTGCTGCAGGCCGTTGCGGCGGTACAGCTCCTCCGCCGACACCAGAGCGTGTACCTCCGTCACCCCGGCGGCGTTGCGCTCGTCGCGGTACGAGTACGGCGCGTTCACCAGCCGACCGTTGCGCAGCAACCCGTAGTCGACCGCCCAGGAGTCGATGCCGATGCTCGCGAGCTGCGGCTCCTGCCGCACGGCGGCGGCGAGACCTTCGACGAGGTCGCGGTAGAGCTCGAACGAGCTCCAGTGCAGCCCGTCGAGGGTGCGCACAGGCGAGTTCTTGAAGCGCGCGACATCCGTCAGCCGCAGCTCGTCGTGCCCGACGTAGCCGAGCAGCACGCGTCCGCTGGTCGCGCCGAGGTCGACGGCCGCGACCGCTCCCCCGCTCTTCGTGCTCAACGCCATGCCTCCATCATCGTGCCCGACGTCATCCTCGAAATCGGCGCGCTCAGCGCAGGAAGGCGGCGGCGACGCCCGCATCGACCGGGATGTGGAGTCCGGTCGTGTGCGAGAGGTCCGGTCCGGTGAGCACCGACACGGCGTTCGCGACGTTCTCGGGCAGCACCTCGCGCTTGAGGATCGTGCGCTGCGCGTAGAACTTTCCGAGGTCCTGCTCCTCGATGCCGTACGTCTTGGCGCGGTTGGCGCCCCAGCCGGCGGCGAAGATGCCGGAGCCGCGCACGACGCCGTCGGGGTTGATGCCGTTGACCTTGATGCCGTGCTCGCCGAGTTCGACCGCGAGCAGTCGCACCTGGTGGGCCTGGTCGGCCTTCGTCGCCGAGTAGGCGATGTTGTTCGGGCCGGCGAAGACCGAGTTCTTCGACGAGATGTAGATGACGTCGCCGCCCATCTTCTGCTCGATGAGGATCGGCGCGGTCGCCTTGGAGACGAGGAACGAGCCCTTCGCCATGATGTCGTGCTGGAAGTCCCAGTCCTGCTCGGTGGTCTCCAGCAGCGGCTTCGAGAGCGAGACGCCGGCGTTGTTCACGACGATATCCAGTCCACCGAAGGCGAGCACGGCATCCTCGACCAGCCGGGTGATCGCGGCGGCATCGGTGACGTTCACCTCGAGTCCGACGGCGACGTCGGTGTTCCCGATCTCGGCGGCGGCCGCCTGGGCCTTCGCGAGGTCGAGATCGGCGATGACGACGCAGGCGCCGTCCGCCGCGAGACGGGTGGCGATCGCCTTGCCGATGCCGGAGGCCGCGCCGGTGACGAGGGCGATGCGGGTCGCGTGCGACTTGGGCTTCGGCATCCGCTGCAGCTTCGCCTCCTCGAGTGCCCAGTACTCGATCGCGAACTTCTCGGCGTCGCTGATCGGGGCGTAGGTGGAGATGGACTCGGCCCCGCGCATGACGTTGATCGCGTTGACGTAGAACTCGCCGGCGACGCGGGCGGTCTGCTTGTTGGCGCCGTAGGAGAACATCCCGACACCCGGGACGAGCACGATGAGCGGGTCGGCGCCGCGCATCGCGGGGCTGTCGGCCGTGGCGTGCTTGTCGTAGTACTTCGTGTAGTCCTTGCGGTACGCCTCGTGCAGGTCGGCGAGACGCTCCTTGACCTTCTCGACGGGGGCGTTCGCCGGCAGGTCGAGCAGCATCGGCTTGACCTTGGTGCGCAGGAAGTGGTCGGGGCAGCTCGTGCCCAGCGCCGCGAGCTTCGGCGCATTCGCCGAGGCGAGGAAGTCGAGCACGACGTCGGAGTCGGTGAAGTGGCCGACCATCGGCTTGTCGTGGCTGGCGATGCCGCGGATGGTGGCGGCGAGGGCGGCGGCCTTCGCGCGGCGCTCGGCCTTCGGCAGCGCCTTGTTCTTCGCGACCTCGCGGCCGAACGGCGCCTTCTTGCCCTTCGCCGCGAGGTAGTCCTCGGCGGTCTTGATGATCCAGAGCGAGTTCTTCTGGGCCTCGGCGCTCGTGCGACCCCACGCGGTGATGCCGTGACCCCCCAGGATCACGCCGATCGCGGCGGGGTTCTTCGCCTTGATGTCGGAGATGTCGAGTCCGAGCTGGAAGCCGGGACGACGCCACGGCACCCAGACGACCTTGTCGCCGAACGCCTTCTTGGTGAGCTTCTCGCCGTCCTTCGCGGTCGCGAACGCGATGCCGGAGTCGGGATGCAGGTGGTCGACGTGGTTCGCGTCGACGAACGCGTGCATGAACGTGTCGATGCTCGGCGCCGCGCCGCCGAGACCGTGCCGGCAGAAGTCGAGCGCGCCGACCATGTCGTCTTCGTGCGCGAGGCCCTGGTACACGCCCTTGAGGGCCTCGACGCGGTCGAGACGCAGGGTAGCGAGTCCGGCCTCGGTGAGGGTGCCGAGGTCGCCGCCGGATCCCTTGACCCAGAGCAGCTCGACATCCTCGCCCGTCACGGGGTCGGGCGCGGTGCCCTTCGCCGACGTGTTGCCGCCCGCGTAGTTGGTGACACGGGGGTCGCTGCCGAGCTTGTTGCTGCGGGCGATGAGGTCCTGGGCGGGCGTGTTGGCCACGGGTCGACGTCCTTGTTAGATGTTGTTAGATCGAACAGGACGTGACTCTAGCGCAGTTCGGTGAGATCCCGGTAGGGGTCGAGGCGCTCGTCCGCCGGGTCGAGTTCGGTGATCAGAACATCGATGCGCGCCCAGTCGAGGCCGTGGGCGACCGCGGTGCGTCCGAGCTTCGAGGCGTCGAGCAGCAGGATCGTCTGCTCCGCCCGATCGGCGAAGACCTCCTTCACCTGCGCCTCCTCGAGCGACACCTCGCTCGAGCCGTCGGTCGACAGCGCCGAGGCCGACGTGAAGAAGCGCTCGTAGCCGAGGGATGCCGCGGCTCGGCAGGCGACCACGCCGACGAAACTGTCGGTGCGCTCCTCCAGCTCGCCGCCGATGAGGATCGACCGCACCCCCGCCCGTCGGCGTGCGGTGGCGGCGTTCTGGATCGAGTTGGTCGCGACGACCAGGTCGCGGGCGGCGATCTCGCCGAGCAGCACGCCGCTCGTCGACGAGGCGTCGAAGGCCACGGCGCCGGCCGCCGGGACGAGATCGAGGGCCTTGCGTGCGATGACCGACTTCGCGGCGGAGCGGGTCGACATCCGATCCCCGAACGGGCGCGGAAGCACCGGGGCCACCGCTCCACCCCGCACGCGCCGGGCCAGCCCCTCGGCTTCGAGGTCGTCGAGGTCGCGCCGCACCGTCATCGCCGAGACACCGAGCTGCTCGGCGACCGGGTCGAGCCGCAGGGCTCCGTCGCGGGCGAGGATCTCGAGCAGCCGCGCCCGTCGTTCCTCGCCGAGAAGGGTCGCCATGGCCGTCAGCGTAGCCGCGCTTGACGAAGCGGGCCGCGCGGCCTATCGTGACTGAACACCACCTGAATCGATTCATCGTCGATTCAGGTGGACCCCCCGCACTCGCCTTTCCGGAAGCAGACGACGATGTCCGACACTGAGCAGCACAGCGCCCCGCCCGCGCTCGAGCTGTCCCACATCGCGAAGGCCTTCGGTGCGGTCATCGCTCTCACCAACGGCACGCTGCGTCTCGAGCGCACCTCCATCCACGCCCTCGTCGGCGAGAACGGCGCCGGCAAGTCGACGCTCGTGAAGATCATCGCCGGGCTGTACCAGCGGGATGCCGGCGACCTCCTGCTCGACGGCGAGCTCGTCGACTTCCGCTCGACCGCCGAGGCGAAGGCGGCGGGCATCGCGGTCATCTACCAGGAGCCGACGCTGTTCCCCGACCTCTCGGTCACCGAGAACATCTTCATGGGGCGTCAGCCGCGCGGAGCCCTCGGCGTCATCGACCGCCGCGCGATGCGCACCGAGGCCCTCGCGCTGTTCGAGCGGCTCGGGGTGCGCATCGACCCCGACCGCCCGACGCTCGGCCTGTCGATCGCCGACCAGCAGATCATCGAGATCGCCAAGGCCATCTCCCTCGACGCGCGCGTGCTGATCATGGACGAGCCCACTGCCGCCCTCTCGGGCGTCGAGGTCGAGCGCCTGTTCGCGGTGGCGCGCTCGCTGCGGGATGAAGGCCGCGCCATCCTCTTCATCTCCCACCGCTTCGATGAGGTCTTCGACCTCTGCGACACCGTCACCGTCATGCGCGACGGCGCGTACATCGCGACCAGCCCGATCGAGTCGACCACCGTCGAGGAGATCGTGCGGCAGATGGTCGGCCGCGACGTCACGACGCTCTTCCCGAAGCTCGAGGCCGAGATCGGCGACGACGTGCTCGTCGTCGAGGGGCTCACCCGACCCGGCGTCTTCACCGACGTCAGCTTCTCGGTGCGTTCCGGCGAGATCGTCGCGCTCGCCGGACTCGTCGGCGCCGGGCGCAGCGAGATCGCCCGCGCGATCTTCGGCGTCGACGCGTACAGCGCGGGCACCGTGCGGCTGAACGGCCGACTGCTGCGCCGCAACGATCCCGCCTCCGCGATGCTCGCCGGGCTCGCGCTCGTCCCCGAGGACCGGCGGCAGCAGGGTCTCGTGCTCGAGTCGAGCGTCGCCCGCAACGCGACCCTCGCGATCCGGCGCACGCTCGCCAGATTCGGTCTCATCACCGACGGGCTCGAGAACGCGAGCGCCCGCATCTGGGCGAGCCGGCTCGAGGTCAAGACCAGCGCGCTCGACACGCAGGTGGGCACGCTCTCCGGCGGCAACCAGCAGAAGGTCGTCCTCGCGAAGTGGCTCGCGACCGACCCCAAGGTGCTGATCATCGACGAACCCACCCGCGGCATCGACGTCGGCACGAAGGCCGAGGTGCACCGCCTGCTCTCCGAACTCGCGCAGCAGGGGCTCGCCATCCTGATGATCTCGTCGGAACTGCCCGAGGTGCTCGGCATGGCCGACCGCGTGCTCGTCGTGCACGAGGGCCGCATCACCGCCGACGTCCCGCGCGCGGAGGCGACGGCCGAATCGGTCATGTTCGCCGCGACCCACTCCGAGGCGGCTGCCTGATGAATCCCGTGCTCTCCCGACTCGCCCGGTTCGTCACGGCGCGTGAAACCGGCATCCTGCTCGCGCTGGTGATCGTCGTCGCGATCACCACCGCCGTGAACCCGCGCTTCCTGTTCTCCGGCGACGGCTTCCGCGATCTGCTGCTGACCCCGTCGATCCTGCTGCTCGTAGCCGTCGGCCAGGCGATCGTCATCATCACCCGCAACGTCGACCTCTCGGTCGGCTCCACGCTCGGGCTGTCGGCCTACCTCACCGGCCGGATCTTCATCGACCTGCCGTGGCTGCCCTGGCCGGCGGTGTTCCTCATCGGCATCCTGTTCGGCGCGGCGCTCGGCCTCATCAACGGCGCGCTCGTCGCCTTCGCGAAGGTGCCCTCGCTCGTCATCACCCTCGGCACGCTCTACGCCTTCCGCGGCATCAACGTGCTCTGGACCGGCAGCGACCGCATCAACCCGTCCGACATGCCGAAGGACTTCCTCGCGCTCGGCACCTCGGCGATCGCCGGCATCCCGTACCTGACCATCCTCGCGATCGTGGTGCTCGTCGTCGCCGGCTGGTTCCTGCGCACGCAGCGCGCCGGTCGCGAGCTGTACGCGATCGGGTCCGACCCGGGCGCCGCCCACCTCTACGGCCTCAAGGTCACGCAGCGCACCCTCGCGGCGTTCGTCGTCTGCGGCGCTCTCGCCGGACTCGCCGGGGTGCTCTACGCCGCCCGCTACGGCACGGTGAACTCGCAGGCCGGTTACGGCTGGGAGCTGGATGCCGTCGGCGCCGCGGTCATCGGCGGTGTCGCGATCTTCGGCGGCAGCGGCACGGTCTGGGGAGCCGCGATCGGCGCCTACCTGCTGCTGACGATCAGCCGGGCGCTGCCGGTCGTCGGCGTGCCCGACTTCTGGCAGGGGGCCGTCGTCGGCGCGCTCATCCTCGGGGCGATCGTGCTCGATCGCCTGCTCGCCCTCCGCACCGCGAGACGGCTGAGGGATGTCCACGCCCGGGAGCGCAAAGAGGTGACGAGCTGATGAGCGACACGATTCTGGCCGACAAGCCCGTACGTACCTACCGCGACTACGGCCGCCCGCTGTGGCGCCGCATCCTGATGACCCACGAGATGGCCATCATCGGTCTGCTCGTGCTCGTCTACATCGTCGCGTACGTCTCGGTGCCCGGGTTCGCCGGGCCGCTCACCATCCAGTACCTGCTGCCGAACGTCGCCGCGGTGCTGCTCATCGCCCTGCCGATGACGCTGATCATCGTCACCGGCGAGATCGACCTCTCGGTCGCGAGCACCGCGGGTCTCGCCGGCGTCGCCTTCGGCATCGCGAACAACGCCGGCCTCGGCGTCGGGGTCGCGGTCGTCGTCGCCCTGCTCGTCGGGGTCGCCGCCGGGGCGATCAACGGCTTCTTCATCACGGTCGTCGGGCTGCCCTCGCTCGCGGTGACGATCGGCACGCTCGCCCTGTTCCGCGGCCTCGCCGTCGGTCTCGTCGGCACCGACCGGATCGGCGACTTCCCCGACGAGCTGCGGAGCCTCGTGCTCGACCGCATCCCGGGCACCCCGATCCCGAACATCATCGTGCTGTTCGTCGTGCTCGCGCTCGTGTTCGCGATCGTGCTGCACTTCACGCCCGCGGGCCGCGGCATCTTCGCGATCGGCCTGTCGAGCGAAGCCGCCCGGTTCTCGGGGGTGCGCATCGAACGCACGAAGTTCCTGCTCTTCGTCGTCAGCGGACTCGTCTCCGCCGTCGCGGGCATCTACTACGCGCTCAAGACCAACGTCTCGCTCGCCGACAACACGGCGGGGCTCGAGCTCAGCGTCATCGCGGCTGTCCTGCTGGGCGGGGTCTCGATCTTCGGCGGCCGGGGGGCGCTGCACGGCGTCATCGCCGGCGTGCTGCTCATCGGACTGCTCGGCAGCGCCCTGCGTCTCGTCGGGCTGACCAGCGACGTCATCAGCATCGTCACCGGAGTGCTGCTCGTCGCCTCCGTCGTGGCCACCAGCTTCTTGGCCTGGCTCCGCGTCAAGCGGGTCGTGCCGGGAGGGAAGAAGGGGTCCCCGGGACCTGTGCAGTAACAGGGACCCCCCGCAGCGCCGCACCCTCGGGCACGGCAACCTCACACTAGGAGAAACAACGATGTTCAACCGAAAGATCCGCGCGACCGCGGTCGCCGGCATCGCCCTCACCGTGGCGCTCGTCGCCACGGGTTGCGCAGCCGGCACCGGCGACACGGGTGGCGACGACGGCGGCGACGCCAACTACTCGATCACCTTCCTCCCTAAGAACCTGGGCAACGCCTACTTCGACACCTCCGACGCCGGTGGCGCCGAGGCGATCGAGGAGTTCGGCGGCACCTACGCCGAGGTCGGACCGGCCACGGCCACGCCCGACTCGCAGGTCAGCTTCATCGACACCGCCGCCCAGCAGGGCGTCGGCGGCCTCGTCATCTCGGCCAACGACCCCGACGCGCTCTGCGACTCGCTCAACACCGCGCGTGAGAACGGGATGAAGGTCGTCACCTTCGACTCCGACGTCAACGCGGACTGCCGCGACCTGTTCATCAACCAGGCCGACGCCGAAGGCATCGCCAAGATCGAGGTCGACCTCATCGCCGAGCAGATCGGCGGCGCCGGTCAGGTCGCGATCCTCTCGGCCGCGGCCACCGCGACGAACCAGAACGCCTGGATCGACATCATGACCGAGTACATCGAGTCGGACTACCCCGACATCGAGCTCGTCGAGGTCGTCTACGGTGACGACGACGACCAGACCTCGTTCGACAAGACCGCGGGCCTGCTCTCGACGTACCCGGAGCTGAAGGGCATCATCTCGCCCACCACGGTCGGCATCTCGGCTGCGGCGCGCTACCTCTCCACCTCGGAGTTCAAGGGCAAGGTCGCGCTGACCGGCCTCGGCACCCCGAACCAGATGCGCGACTACGTGCTCGACGGCACGGTCACGGCGTTCGCGCTGTGGAACCCGGGTGACCTCGGCTACCTCGCGGCCTTCGCCGCGAAGGCGCTCATCGACGGTGACATCACCGGCGCCGAGGGCGACGAGTTCGAGGCCGGCCGCCTCGGCAGCTACACCGTCGGCGAGAACGGCACCGTCCTGCTGGGCGACCCGTTCACCTTCAACGCCGACAACATCGGGGACTTCGACTTCTAAGTCGTACATCCCTCGAGGCCCGGCCGGCGCATCTCGCCGGCCGGGCCTTCCCAAGCTCTGCCCGTATTCCGCCGATGGAGGTGACCGCATGGCCGTGAGCATCAAGGACGTCGCGCGTCACGCCGGTGTCTCCGTCGGCACGGTCTCGAACGTGCTGAACAAGCCGGACGAGGTGAGCGCCGAGTCGCTCGCCCGAGTGCAGGGCGCGATCGACCAGCTCGGCTATGTGCGCAACGACGCCGCCCGCCGGCTCCGCGCCGGAGTGTCGTCGACCGTCGGCTTCGTGGTGCTCGACGGCCAGAACCCCTTCTTCAACCAGGTCGTGCGCGGCGCCGAGGACGAGGCATCCCGCCACGGCATCGCCGTCCTGGTCGGCAACACCGACGAGGATCCCGCCCGCGAGGGCATGTACCTCGACCTCTTCGAGGAGCAGAGCGTGCGCGGCGTGCTCATCGCTCCCTACGGCGACATCACCCGTCGGCTCACCCGGCTGCGCGAGCGCGGCATCCCGGCGGTGCTCGTCGACCGGATGAACGTCGAGGGCACCTTCTCCTCCGTCGCCACCGACAGCGTCGTGGGCGGGCGGATGGCGGCCGAGCACCTCCTCGAGACGGGTCGCCGCCGTCTCGCGTTCGTCGGCGGGCCGTTCGACATGCGCCAGGTGCGCGACCGCCTGGACGGCGCCCGCTGGGCCGTCGAGGCCAGCGACGTCGGCGCCGAGATCGAGGTCGTGGCGACCCGCGCGCTCACCGTCGAAGAGGGAGTGGATGCCGGCCGCCGCATCCTCGAGCGCCCGCCCGGCCAGCGCCCCGACGCCCTCTTCGCCGCCAACGACCTCGTCGCGCTCGGGCTGCTCCAGGCGCTCGTCGTCGACGGCTCGGTGCTGGTGCCCGACCAGATCGCGCTCATCGGGTTCGACGACATCGCCTTCGCCGCCGCCGCAGCCGTGCCGATCTCGTCGGTGCGTCAGCCGAGCCGGGCGATCGGGCAGACGGCGCTGCGCATCCTGCTGGAGGAGGCGGGTGACGACACCCTCATCCCGCGGCAGACGGTCTTCCGGCCGGAGCTCGTCGTGCGGGCGTCGACGGCTTCCTGACGACGGAATCCGCCGGTTGAGCAGTGCCGTAGGCGCGTGTCGAAACCACACCTGCGAGCTGCTCGGAGTTGGTTTCGACACGCCGCTTCGCGGCTGCTCAACCGACGGTCAGAGCGCCGCGAGCTGATCCTCGAGGTGGAAGACCTCGCGCAGGGCCGGCGCTCCCTGATCCGGCCGTGCCCCCTCCAGCGACACGAAGAAGTGCGCCGCCTCGGCCTCCCAGGCCGCCGTGCGCGGGTCGGCCGCCAACGCCGCGGCGGAGGCCGCGTCGTCGTCGGTCTCGTAGTAGCCGATCAGCATCCCGTCGTCGCGCAGGAACAACGAGTAGTTGCGCCTCCCGGCATCCGCGATCGCTTGCAGCATCTCGGGCCAGACTGCTTCGTGCCGCGTGACGTACTCGTCGATCAGCGACGGCACGACCTGCAGTTGGAAGCAGACGCGGGTCACGCGCCCCAGCCCGCCTGGGTGCCGCCGACGCGAGCGCCGGTGATCGTCTCGAAGTAGCCGCTGGCCGCGTAGGCCGCCATCGGGTCCTCCGGCAGGCCCCGCGAGGCGCGCCAGGCGGCGAGGTCGCCGCGCACGTCGGTGTAGAAGGCATCCATCAGCACCGCGTTGGCGGCGAGCACGTCACCGGCGGCCGAGGCCGCGTCGAGGGCCGCGGTGTCGACGAGCAGCGCGCGCGCCGTCATCTCCTGCACGTTGAGCACGGAACGGATCTGACCCGGGATCTTGTTCTCGATGTTGTGGCACTGGTCGAGCATGAACGCGACATCGGCGTTGCCGTAGCCGCCGCCGCGCACGACCTCGACGAGGATGCGGAACAGCTGGAACGGGTCGGCCGCGCCGACGATGAGGTCGTCGTCGGCGTAGAAGCGCGAGTTGAAGTCGAACGACCCGAGCTTCCCGAGGCGCAGCAGCTGCATGACGATGAACTCGATGTTGGTGCCGGGGGCGTGGTGGCCGGTGTCGAGACAGACCATCGCCTTGTCGCCGAGGGCTGCCACCTGCGCGTAGGAGGTTCCCCAGTCGGGAACGTCCATGTGATAGAACGCCGGCTCGAAGAACTTGTACTCCAGCACCATCCGCTGGTCGTCGCCGAGGCGTGCGTAGATCTGCTCGAGCGAGTCGGCGAGGCGGTCCTGGCGGGCGCGCATGTCGTCCTGGCCGGGGTAGTTGGTGCCGTCGGCGAGCCAGATCTTGAGGTCGCGCGATCCGGTCTGGTGCATGATCTCGATGCACTCGAAGTGGTGATCGATGGCCTTCTGGCGGATGCGGTCGTCGCGGTGGGTGACCGAGCCGAACTTGTAGTCCTCGTCCTGGAAGGTGTTGGAGTTGATGGTCCCCAGGCGGACGCCCTCGTCCTCGGCGTGCTTCGCGAGGTCCTCGTACGAGTCGACCTTGTCCCACGGGATGTGCAGCGCGACGCTCGGGGCGAGCGCGGTGTACTTGTTGACCTGGGCCGCATCCGAGACCTTCTCGAACGGGTCGCGCGGCACGCCGGGCGTCGTGAAGACCCGGAAGCGGGTGCCGGAGTTGCCGAAGGCCCAGGAGGGCAGTTCGATGGCCTGCTCGACGAGGCGGTCGGCGATGGCGGAGAACTCGGTCATGGGGGAGGACGTCCTTGTCGAAGCCAGGCGGAAGCCTGGGAATGAAACGATTCAACACCGACGATACGAGGGGATGCCGCCGCGGTCAAGTCGCCCGCGAGGTCAGCCGCTAACAGGGTGACGCGCCCGACACGACCTCCTAGGATCGAACGCGTGGGGGCCCGGGGGAAGAGCGCGCTGTTCCGTGACGAGATGGCGCAGCGCGGGTTCGACGTCGTGCCGAAGCTGCCCGCTCCGGGGCTGCCGGGCGTGCTGTTCCGCTCCGGATCGCGCGTCGAACTCACCGACGTGGTCGACGCCCGCGCGACGGACACCCCGTTCCTCGCCGGCACCGTGACCGGTCTCTACGCCGAGGACTCGTCCATGCCGCGCTCCATCGGAGCCGCCTTCGCAGCGATCCCCCTGCCGCGCCCGGTGCCGCACATCCTGCTGCTCGGAACCGGCATCGGGATGCTCAAGCTCGCCGGCGTCGCGCTCGGGACGAGTCAGCGCCTGAGCCTCGAGGGCGACTTCGACCGCACCTTCGCGCTCTACGCGCCCGAAGGCTACGAGCGGGACGCGCTCACGATCTTCGCGCCCGACCTGATGGCCCTCCTCGTCGACACGACCGCGGGGTGCGACGTCGAACTCGTCGACGACTGGATGTTCGTCTACACCCGCCCCGGTCGATTCCGGGATGCGGCATCCATCGATCGCGTCGCCGCGGTGACCCGTCTCGTGCAGGCGAAGCTGCACCGTCAGACCGGGCGCTACCGCGACGAGCGGGTAGAGAAGGCCGGGGCGACGGTGTCACCCGCCGAGCACGCCGCACGCGCGGGCCGCGTCGCGGCCGAGGGCGCCCGGCTGAAGACCCGCACCGGCCCCGTACAAGTGCTCATCGGCATCGGCACCAGCGCCTTCGTCGCGCTCATGATCGTGCGCTTCCTCTTCCCCGACGCCATCCCCTGGCTCCCCTGACCCCCTCCGGAAGGACCCCATGACCCTCGCGACGACGACCGCCGCCGGCCTCACCGCACGCTTCGAGGCGCCCGACGGCTTCAAGAAGTACATCGGCTTCCTCGGCGGCCGGCTCGCCCGGGAGGCCACCGAGATCTACACGACCGCGGAGCGCCGGGGCGCGGCGCAGTCGTACCTGCTCGACCAGCGGGAGCACGACGGAGCGCACTACCACCTCCGCGCCATCTCGATCGAGGGCGACCTCGACGCGCAGACCCTGGCGGAGCTGACCCGCGCCGTGCAGCTCGTGCCGCTCGGCACGGTGCGCTACGAGGGGATGCGCGGCGCGACGCTGCCGGATCCCGTCGGCGCCACCGACGACGCCCACGACATCCACGACCTCAGCCGCCTCGACGCGGGAATCGTCGTCTACCCGGTCACCGAGCTGTCGAAGAAGGGATCCTCCAGCTGGGCCCTCTGGGCGATCAAGGACGGCCAGACCTACCTCTACCCGATCGAGGACAAGAAACTCTGACCGATTCTGCTCCGCTAGGTTCGGCTCTATGACGCGGGCCCGCACCTGATGGTCGCCAGCATCCGCGACGTCGCCCAGCGGGCGGGCGTCTCGGTGGGCACCGTCTCCAACGTGCTCAACGACTCGCCGCGCGTCTCGCCCGACGCGACGGCCCGCGTGCGTGCGGCGATCGCCGAGCTCGGGTACGTGCGCAACGAAGCCGCGCGTCAGCTGCGGGCCGGGCGCAGTTCGAGCGTCGGACTCGTCGTGCTCGACGTGCGCAACCCGTTCTTCACCGACGTCGCCCGCGGCGCCGAAGACGAGGCGGCCAAGCTCGGACTCTCGATCATCCTCGGCAACTCGTCCGAGGACGCCGGCCGCGAGTCGGGATACCTCGACCTCTTCGAGGAGCAGCGGGTGCACGGCATCCTCATCTCCCCCTACGGCGACATCGAACCGCGGCTGGCCGAGCTGCGCCGTCGCGGCACGCCCGTCGTGCTGGTCGACCGCGAGAGCCGGGATGCCGGCGTGAGCTCCGTCTCGGTCGACGACCGGGCGGGGGGCCGCCTCGCGGTCGCGCACCTGCTGGCCACAGGTCGGCGACGGATCGCATTCGTCGGAGGGCCGCTCACGGTGCGGCAGATCTCCGACCGTCTCGCCGGCGCGCAGGCGGCCATCGCCGAGGTCGCCGGTGCCTCGCTCGACGTCATCACGACCGACGGGCTCACGGTGCTCGAGGGCCGTCGCGTCGGCGAGCAACTCGTCGCGCACGACTCCCGCCCGGATGCGGTGTTCGCCGCCAACGATCTCGTCGCCGTCGGACTGCTGCAGGCGCTCGTGATGTCGGGCGCGCTGCGGGTGCCGCAGGATGTCGCCCTCATCGGGTTCGACGACATCGACTTCGCGAGCGCGACCGTGGTGCCGTTGAGTTCCATCCGGCAGCCGCGGCACGAGATCGGCGCGACCGCCCTGCGCATCCTCCGCGAGGAGGCGGCCGAGCCGGAGCTGCCGCCGCGCCGCATCGTGTTCCAGCCGGAGCTCGTCGTGCGGGCCTCGACCCTCAGCTGAGTTCGACCGATCGCGTGGTCAGGATGTCGAGGCTCGACAAGCCGATCTCGATCGTCCACGTGCCGGTGGCGAGAGCCCAGGCGCGCGTGGCGACGTCGTAGTGCCGCAGGTCGGTGATCGGCACCTCGAGCTCGACTCGCTGTTCGGTGTCCGGCGCGAGATCGATCGACGCGAACGCGGCGAGGCGGCGATACTCGGTGGGCGCGGCCCCGGACGCGTAGACCTGGGGCACCGCCCGCGTGGTGCGGTGTCCGTCGTTGCGGAGACGTCCGGACACGACGATCCGGTCGCCGGCGACTGACGTCGAGTCGTGGTCCCACGCGACGTGGCCGTATCCGAGCCCGTGCCCGAACGGATACGCGATCTGCGAGGGCGCATAACCGCGGTAGCCCGAGGCGAAACCCTCGGAGTACTCGACGACGAGGTCGGGCCCCGGCCTCGGCGCCGGGGAGGAGTGCTCGTCCCGCGGCAGTGTGAAGGGCAGGCGGCCCCCGGGCTCGGACTCACCCGTGAGGATGCGGGCGAGGGCGGCCGCGCCACGCTCGCCCGGGTTGCCGAGATGGAGGATCGCGTCGACCTCGTCGCGCCAGGGCATCAGCACCGGTCCGGCGCCGGCGACGACGACGACCGTCCTCCGAGCCACGGCGTTGATCGCTCGGATGAGGTCGTCCTGCGGCGCGGGCAGGCTCAGGCGGTCGGCATCCATCGCCTCGCCCACCACGCGACCGACTACCACGACGGCGACCTCGGCACGTGCGGCGGCGTCGACCGCGGCGGCCGCCTGCGCGCCGACCGCCTCCCAGCCGACCGTGAATCCGGCCCGGAACATCTCCGGCGGCACATCCAACGCCGAACCCGTGCGGTACTCCAGCTGCAGACGCACGGTCTCGCCCTCCGTGAGGTCGACCGACGCCTGCAACGGGTACTCGGGACCGGCGACCATCGGGCTCGCCTCCCGGAAACCACCGAGCGCCTCCCCATCGCCGAGGCGGAGAGTGACCTCTCCCGCGAAGGTCACCGAGAGGCGATGCGACCCGGTCTCCCGCGCCACCAGCTCGACGTCCACGAGCGCCGACCAGGTGACACCGGGCTCGCCGTAGTGGCTCAGGCTCGCGACCTGGAGCACGGCCGGGACGCCATCCTCCGCGGTCACCTCGACCGTGAGAACCCCGCTCGCCGAGTCCGCCGCGGACACCGGGCGCAGCGGCACGTCGGCGGCATGCGGGTCCACCTGCTCGACGGCGAGACCGCGGGCGCGCAGGGCGTCCCCCAGGTCGGGCACACGTCCGGGGGAGAGGGCGACCCCCGCCGACCCGCCCGTGATGAGGAGATGAGCCAGGTCGGTCGGCGCGATGAGGGCGACGCGCCCGCCGGAGCCGAGGGGGAGGATGTCCGCCTCGTTCCGCAGGAGCACGGCGCCTCGGATCGCGATCTCCTCGGCCAGACGCAGGGCCGACTCCGTGCCGAGCCCGGCGGCGTCGGCGGCCACCGCGGGGATCACGCCGCTCGCGACGCGGGTGATCCGCTCGGCCATCGCGGCCCGGTGCGCGGGCTCGAGCGCGTGGATCATCTCCTCCGTCCGGCCCGACGCTCCGTCGAGACCGGGGAGGTCGAGACCCGCCTCGAGAGCGGCCTCCGGGTCGCGCACCGCGAGCATGAAGTCCGGAACGGTGACGCCGTCGAAGCCCCACTCGGCACGGGGCAGATCGAGCAGGCGGGCGTTCTCGGCGACGTAGAGCCCGTCGAGCCGGTTGTACGACGCCATCAGCGCTCGCGCCCCGTGGTCGACGACCGCCCGGCGGAAGGGGGCGGCATAGAGCTCGCGGAGCACCCGGTCCTCGATGCGGACGTCGACGGCCGCGCCACGGCGGAACGGCACCCCCGAGCCGGTGCGCATCCATTCGAAGTTGTTGCCGACGAAGTGCTTGAGCACGGCCAGCACACCGCGCGACTGGATGCCCGCCACGGTCCGCCCGCCGAGCTCGCCGGTGAGCAGCGGATCCTCGCCGAACGACTCGGCGGAGCGACCCGCCCATGGGACGCGCAGGATGTCGAGACCCGGCCCCAGCAGCACGTTCGCGCCCGCCGCGATGGTCTCGTCACCGAGGGCCTCCCCGTACCGCCTGGCGAGGGTGCGGTCGAAGGTCGCGGCGAGCACCAGACACGACGGGAAGGCCGTGGCGCCGTCGGCGCCGCGCACGCCGTTCGGCCCGTCGGCGAACGCCAGGCGCGGCAGCCCCGCAGCCTCGGTGTCTCCGAGCAGGAGTGCGGTCTCACGGGCGGAGGAGGGCGGAGCCATGGTGGTCAGCGATCCTCGAACTCGTCGAGGCTCCACTCATCTCGCCAGACGATCGTCGGGCGGTCGCCGTCGAACACGAGCGGGAGCCACACGTAGTCGGCGATCGACGTGTCGACTTCGGCGAACTCCTCCATCGGCTCGTCGCTGTCACGGCCGGGCGCGAAGTGCTCGATGAACGCCTGCTGGGCCTGTCCGCCATCGGCCGTGTAGCGGGGCAGCCAGCGATCACCGAGGGCGATGTAGAGGTCCTTCTTGCCCGGGTGGCGGAAGATCGAGGAGATCTGCGTGTGGAACGAGGTGCGCGATGCATCGGTCGGATGCAGGTCGCCGAGCACCTCGTACGGTCCGTGGTAGCTCGGGGCCACCGCGACCTCAGAGGGGTTCGGGTAGTAGCCGGTCGTGCCCGACGTGGCGAGATAGTGCTTCCCGTTCCGGGCGAAGTACGCCGGCGCTTCCCGCACGTACGGCGGCTGCGGCTGCGGGAAGTGCGTCGAGTAGTAGCCGGTGACGTCGGTGAAGTCGTCGGTGAGGTCGGCGCAGATCAGCTCCGAGTGCACGCGCTCGAAGTAGTAGTAGCCCTTGCCGTCGTGCGGATCGACGACGAGGTCGAAGTCGCCCGCGCTCATGCCGAGCGGGCGAAGCCAGGTGCGCGCGATGGTCCAGGGTCCGCGGATGTCGTCGGCGACGAGCACGGTGGAGCGTTGGATCGAGCCCTTGGTCATGACCTTGATCCAGCAGACGAACTGCCGGGTGCGCTCGTTGAAGATGATGTGCGGCCGGTCGGCGAGCTGCTGCGGGTGGAGGGGCGATTCGGGGTCGTCCTCGTCGGGGGCGATGAGCGACCCGAGGTCCTCCCAGTTGTAGAGGTCGGTCGACGTGTAGAACCGCACGCCCCAATGCCAGATCCCGCTGCCCGGCGTCGAGCGCTCTTTGTTCTCGCCGTACCAGTAGTACGTGCCGTCGACGTGGAGGATGGAGCCCCCGTGGGTTTGGATGCGTTCTCCCGCGGTGTCGAGCCAGATCTGGCCGGGAGCGAACGACGTGCGTCGGTCGGTGGTCATGCAGTCCTCCTTCGGATGCGTCGCGTCGAACCGTCTCGACCGGCAGGAGCAGTTTGAAGCGCTTCATTTCCAATGTCAAGCTCAGCTGTCGCAGCAGCGGAGGAGCGGCGAGGTATAGGGTTGAAGCGCTTCATGCTCTTTTCAACTCCCAGTGTGGCGAGCGATCAGAAGGACATCGGGATGTCGACCTCCCCGCCCCGGCGCCGTGCGTCCGTCACGATGGCGGATGTCGCCGCCGCCGCGGGTGTCGCGATCGGCACGGTGTCGAATGCGCTGAACCACCCGGAGCGCGTCACCGAGGAGTTGCTCGCGCGGGTCCACCGTGCGATCGCCGAGCTCGGCTTCGTGCGCAACAGCGCAGCTCGCTCGCTGGCCGCCGGGAACAGCAGCACCGTGGGATTCGTGCTCGTCGACCTCGCGAACTCGCTGTTCGTCGACATGGCCCGCGGAGCGGAGCGCGCGGCTCAGGACGCGGGGATGTATCTCGTGCTGGCGAACTCCGACATCTCACCCGACAAGCAGGCGACCTATCTCGACCATTTCTCTCAGGAGCAGGTGGCGGGCATCCTGCTCACCCTGGTCGCCGGGGATCGCAGCGGTCTCGACCGGGCGCGGACTGCCGGGCGCCGAGTCGTCATCCTCGACGCCGATCGCGTCGACGACTTCTGCGTCGTCGGCACCGACTACGAGCAGGCCGGGTACCTCGCCGCGCAGCACCTGATCTCGCTCGGGCGCACGCGCCTCGCGTTCGCGGGTGGCCCGATCTGGATGAGCGCAATCGGCGACCGTCTGCGTGGCGTGGAGCGGGCGGCCGCGGAGACACCCGGCGTGACCGTGACCCACCTCGACTCCGCCGAGATCCAGGCGGAGGACGGGCGCCAGATCGGCTGGCGGCTGGCGGACCTGCCGCGGGCCGAGATCCCCGACGGGATCGTCGCCGCGGCGGATCTCGTCGCGCTCGGACTCATGCAGGCGCTCGTCGACCGCGACATCCGTTTCCCCGACGACATCGCCCTCATCGCCTGCGACGACAACAAGTCGGCGTACGACTCGCTGATCCCGATTTCGACCGTCGACCTGCCGGGCTACCAGATGGGGCTCTCGGCGATGCAGCTGCTGCTCGAGGAGATCCAGTCCGAGACGCACACGCACCGCCGGGTCATCATCGAGCCCCGCCTGACCGCGCGGGAGAGCACCATCGGCCGGGTCGCCCGGGGCACCTCCGCCGACTGACCCCCGGCCGGAGCCGATGCCGATCCGCACCGCCTCAGGCGGCCGTCGCCGCGGTGATCGTCGCCACGAATCGGTGAGCACCCGAGCCCACGTCGCGCGTGCTGCCGTCGGGGAGTTCCACGACCGCGGTGACGCCCACGGGGACCGTCGCGTCGAGCGTGAACTGGTCGCCGACGCGCGTCCAGGACACCGCCGCCGATCCGTACGGCGTCTCGAGCCGGGCCTCGGCGGAGTCGAAGTGCTCGCCGGGCTGCGGCGCGATGCGCAGGCTGCGGTATCCGGGGGAGGCGGGGGCGAGCCCCGCGAGGGTGCGGTGCAGGAAGTCGACGACCGCTCCGAGGGCGTAGTGGTTGAACGACGTCATCTCGCCGGGGTTGACGGTTCCGTCGGGCAGCATGCTGTCCCAGCGCTCCCAGATGGTGGTGGCGCCCATGGTCACCGGGTAGAGCCACGACGGGCAGTCGCGTTCGAGCAGCAGCCGGTACGCGACGTCGATCTGACCCGTGGCCGCGAGGGCGTCGCAGATCAGCGGCGTACCGACGAACCCGGTCTGGATGCGATACCCGCCGCCGCGGACGAGGTCCGCCAGTCGCCGGCCGGCCACCGAGCGCTGGGCCGGATCGGTGATCAGCTCGAACGCGATCGCGAGTGAGAGGGCGGTGGGAGTCTCCTGCGTCATCCGGCCGGAGTCCGTCACGTACTCGCGGCGGAACGACTCGGCGGTGCGCCGGGCGATCGCGTCGTAACGCTCGTGATCGGCCGATCGACCGAGAAGCAGAGCCGCGCGGGCGGTCAGATCGGCCGAATACGCCAGGTACGCGGACGCGACGAGGTATCGGTCGGTGATCCCGGCGCCGGGATCCTCGGGGGGAGCCGCGGGGTCGAGCCAGTCGCCGAGCTGCATCCCGTCGCGCACGAGCCCCGAGGCATCCGCCTTCGAGACGAAGTGATCCACCCACAGCGCCATGCTCGGGAACTGCTCGCGCAGGACGCCCAGATCGCCGTTGCGCTGGTACATCACCCAGGGCACGACGACGGCCGCGTCTCCCCACGCCGCCGACGACTCCCGGGGGAAGCCGCACTCGACCCACGGGACGAAGTTCGGCACCCACCCGTCGGCACCCTGCTCGGCCGCGACGTCACGCAGCCAGCTCGTCAGCGTGCCGCCGCTCGAGAACAGGAAGGATGCCGCGGGCGCGAACACCTGGATGTCGCCCGTCCAGCCGAGACGCTCGTCGCGCTGCGGGCAGTCGGTCGGCAGGTCGACGAAGTTGTCGCGCATGCTCCACACGGCGTTCTCGTGGAGCCGGTTCACCAGTTCGTCGCTCGACGAGAACCAGCCGGTGCGCTCCATGTCGGAATGCACGACCTGCGCGCGCACGGCATCCGGGGTGAACTCGCCGGGCCAGTTCTCGAGCTCGGCGTAGCGGAACCCGTGGATGCTGAAGCGCGGTCGCCACGACTCGCCGTCCGCCGCTCCCGACAGGCGGTAGGAGTCGACCGACGGCGCCGAGCGCAGGGGGCGGATGGCGAGTTCGTCGTTCTCGAGCACCTCGGCGTGATGCAGGACGACCTCGTGGCCGGCCTGGCCGGCGACCCGGATGGCGAGCCACCCCGCGATGTTCTGGCCGAAGTCGAGACGGATGCGCCCGTTCGGGCGGTGCTCGACCGACGTGGGCGCGAGTTCCTCGATGACGCGGACGGGCACGCCGATCGCCGGTTCGAGTCGCGCCGGGAACTCTCCCCGAGGCAGGACGACGGCGAGAGGCCAGCCGGAGTCGTCGAAGCCCGGCCTGCTCCAGCCCTCGGGAACCAGGCCGGCGTCGTAGTGCTCCCCGTCGTAGAGACTCGCGGCCACGACGGGTCCGGAGGACCACCGCCAGCGGTCGCTCATCGGGATGACCTGCCGCCGGCCGTCCGCGAACTCGACCTCGAGCTGCGCGAGCAGGGCGAGATCCGCGCCGTAGTTGTCCCAGATGCCGCCGTGGAATCCGATGCGCCCGCGGTACCAGCCGTCGGAGAGTTCGGCACCGACCGCATTCGGCCCCGGCGTCAGCAGCTCGGTGACGTCGTAGGTCTGGAAGCGCAGGCGGTGCCGGTAGCTGGTCCAGCCGGGGGCCAGCTCCTCGTCGCCGACGCGCTCCCCGTTGATCTCCATGCGATAGATCCCGTGGGCGGTCGAGTAGAGCCGGGCCGCGACGACGCCGCTCGGGATGTCGACATCCGTTCGCAGCAGAAAGCCCGGTCGCACGCCCTCCGCGGGTGCTGACGGTGAAGGTGACACGAAGTCGGTCGACCAGTCGGCCTGCTCGAGAAGGGCGGCCTCGATCGCCAGAGGCTCGCTCCACGGCGTCCCGGTCTCGTCCGAGAGCCAGGCGCGCACCCGGACCTCGACGCGCTCGCGCGACACGAGGGGTGCTCCCGGCCAGTCCACGAAGACCTGTTCCCCGCTGTCGACGCGACCGGTCGTATTGACGCCGTCGCGACGGGTGACCTCGATCTCGTAGCCCGCCTGGACGAGCTCCCCGCCGTCGGCCCGGAGGACCCACGACAGACGGGGGCGGTCGACGCCGATCCCGAACGCGTCGGGACGCAGTTCCGCCCGGAGGCGGGTGACGCCCGCGGTCATCCCTTCACCGCGCCGGACGCGAGTCCTCTCATGACCTGCTGGTTGAGGAAGAGGTAGATGAGGAGGGTGCCGACGACGTTCACCGAGATGCCGGCGAACATCGGCCCGTAGTCGATTGCGCCGTACTGCCCGGTGAAGTTGAGCAGCCCGACTTGTACGGTGCGCAGACGGTCGCTGTTCGTGAACGTGAGCGAGATCAGCAGGTCGTTCCAGAAGAAGAAGAACTGCACCAGCCCGACCGTGAAGAGTCCGTTGCGCACGAGCGGCACGGCGATGAGCCCGAAGATGCGGAAGACGCCGGCCCCGTCGATCGTCGCCGCCTCGAAGATCTCCCGCGGGATGGCGCGGAGGTAGGTCGCCATCAGGAACACCGTGAGCGGAAGCCCGAGCGCGGTGTACGTGATGATCAGCGGCCACAGGGTACCGGTGAGGTGCAGACGGAAGTAGATGGTGAACAGCGGCAGCAAGAGCATCTGCGCCGGGATCATGATGCCCGCCAGGAACAGCAGCAGGATGGGGCCGCGCCCCTTCCACACCATCACTTCGAGGGCGAAGGCGGCGGCCATGCCGAGCACGAGCACGAGGGTGAGCGACGGCACGACCGCGAGCACGCTGTTGAGCATGTAGCGCCCGAGGCCGCCCTCGACGAAAGCGGAGACGTAGTTGTCGAACGACCACTCGCGGGGGATCGACCAGAACGGCTCGGTGAGGAACTCGCTCTGCTGCTTGAACGAACCCAGCAGCATCCAGACGAGCGGGTAGACCACGATCACGAGCAGGAACGCGATCGCGATCTGAAGAGGGAGGCGGCGGAGCGCGCGGACTGCGCGGTTCTTCCGCCGATCCGGCGTCGAGGAGGTCAGAGCGGTCATGGTCAGCCCTTCGTGACGTCGCGCCGCGAGGAGCGGAAGATGAAGATGGTCACGAGCAGGCAGAGGATCGCCAGCATGAGCGCGACCGTGCTGCCGTACCCGAACTCGCCGTAGCCGAACGACGTGCGGAACATGTAGAGCGTGAGCGGCGTCGTGGCCGTGCCCGGGCCGCCGTTGGTCAGCGCGACGACGGTGTCGAAGACCTTGAGCGTGCCGTTGATGCTGAAGATGATCGCCGAGAGCAGCACCGGCAAAGACAGCGGCACGATGATGCTGCGCACGAGGCGCCAGCCGCTCGCGCCGTCGAGGCGGGCGGACTCGATGATGTCGTCCGGGATGTCGAGCAGGCCCGCATAGAGAAGGACCGCGTAGAAGCCCATCGAGCGCCAGAGCTCCATCAGGACGATCACCCAGAACGACGAGTCGGCCTGGCCGAGCCAGTCGATGCCCGGGATGTGGAGGATCTCGAGGAACGAGTTGACCGGGCCGGTCGTCGGTGCCGCCTCGAAGAAGCGGCGGAAGAGCAGCGCGACCGCGACGGTGGGCAGGATGACCGGGAAGAACACGACGGTGCGTACGAGTGACGACGCGCGCCGCAGTCCGAAGACGTAGAGGAGGGCGAGCGCGTAGCCCACCGCCACCTGGAGCACGGTCTCGACGACCGAGAAGCGGAGCGAGAAGAAGACGGCCTCGAGGGCGGTCTTGTCCTGGAAGAACTCGACGTAGTTGTCGATGCCGACGAACTCGAACCCGCGCACGAGGTTGCCGTCGAACAGCGTGTACCCGGCGGACCAGAAGATCGGGACCAGCATGACGGCCGTGTACACGAGCAGCGCCGGGCCGAGAAGGATGAGGATGGCGCGCTTGTCGCCGAGCACCTTCTGCATGGGGAATACCTCGGATTTCGTGGAGCCGGGCGAGGCCGCGTGCGACCTCGCCCGGCGAATGGTGCGGAGAGACTAGCCCTGGTTGGCGTCCTGGACGAGCGCCATGAAGTCGGCGCCGCTCAGGGTGCCGGTGGCGAGGCCGCCGGCGTTGGTCTGGCTGACCGTGGTGCCCTCGGGGGTGAACTTCGCCTCGAACCAGAGCACGGAACCCGACGCGTTCGCGATCGTGTCCTGAACGACGGAGGTGAGCTCGGAGACCTCGGCGTCACCCGACACGGCGAAGCCGGTCACCTGGCCGAACTCCTCGAGCGCCTGGTCGCCGTAGTTCTGCGCGATGCAGGCGAGCCAGGCCTGCTGGTCCGCGCCGTAGTTGGCCGTCGTGATCATCACCGGGATGCCGGCGTTGGCCGGAACCTGGTCGGAGCTGCCCTTGCCACCCTCGACGTCGGGGAACGGGAGGAACCCGATGTTGTCGACGCCGATCTGGTTCTGCGCCTCGTCGTTGAAGTTGGCGAGAGCCCAGCTGCCCATGTAGAAGAACGCGGCCCCTCCGGTGAGGAACTGGCTCATGGCGGTGTTGTAGTCGATCGAGCCGGCGGCCGGACCGAAGTAGCCGGCGGCACCGAGCTCGGCGACTGCCTCGGCGCCCGCGACGTACTCCGGGTCGGTAAGGCTGGCGTCGCCGTCGGCCACCGCCTGCAGGGCGTCCGGACCGAGGTCGCGCACGATGTAGTCGCCCACGAGGCGGCTGACCGGCCAGCCGTCCTTGGCGGCGGCGGCGAACGGCTGGATGCCGGCAGCCTGCAGCGTCTCGGCGGCGTCGACCAGCTCACCCCACGTGGTCGGCGGTTCGATGTCGTTGTCGGCGAGGTACGCCTCGTTGTACCAGAAGCCTTCGATGTTGAACTCGGTCGGCAGCGCGTAGAGCCCGTCGACGCCGTAGAGCGACTCGAGCAGCGATTCGGCCGCGGGGAGCACCGCGCCTTCGACGCCCAGCTCGGCGAACGCGTCGGTGAGGTTGACGACCTGTCCGTTGTCGATCAGATCCCGCATCAGCGACGGGGTGCCGGCGGCCATGCTGACGTTCGACAGGGCGTCTTGCCCGGCGAGCAACTGCACCTGCTGGTCCCACGTGGTTCCGTCGACGGCGTCCGGGGTGAGCGGAGCGGCCTCGTTCTCGGTCGCGCACTGGTCGGCCGCGAGGCTCTCCAGAACGCCGACGATGGTGGTGTTCTGCGTCTGACCGAGGTAGGTCAGCTCGCCGGTTCCGCCGTCTGAACCCTCGGCGGTGCACGCCGAGAGCGCGAACGCGCTGACTCCGACGAACGCCACGACGGGCGCGAGGCGCCTGAAGCGCCGGGCAACTGTGGTCACGATTCCTCCTTGAATGTGAAGCGGCACTTCGCTTGAAGCGCTTCACGCAGGAAGATACGCCGAACCCGCGACGACTGTCAACCACCGTCGATCCTCGGATTTACAACATCCATTTGATCAGGAGATTTGCGAAGCAACCGAGTTCCGATCAACGGGAGGAGATCAATGAAGCGTTTCAGTCACGCACGCGGATCCCACTTCCTAGCGTCTCCCGCGGGATCGCGGCAAGGGTCTGCCCCGCGCTGAGTGTCGGATGCCAGGATCGGCCTATGACGATCCCTCAGCAGCCTCAGCCGTACGCCGAGCCGGCCGCTCCGGCGTACCCGACCGCCGTCTCCCGTCCCGGCCGTTCACTCGCCGGCGCCATCGCGGTCTTCCTCGGTGGCTACCTTCTGCTCGCGGGGTTCGGCGGCTTCCTCGGCCAGACCGCGCTCAGCCTGTTCGCGACCCTCGCCGACCGCCCCGGTCCGCAGTACCCGCTGGCGACGATGGTGCTGGCGTTCCTGCAGTTCCTGTTCGCCTTGATCGTCATCTCGGTGGGCCTCCTGCTGGCCCGCACCTCGGCGACCTCCGCGCTGATCGGCATCATCGTGGTCGTCGTCGGAAGCCTGCTGACGTTCACGTTCCTCGGGCTCCGGTTCAACGGTCTTCTGCCGATCCCCGGCGGGCAGGCGGGCATCCCGTTCAACGCCGTCCTCGTGAACTCGTGGTTCGCGATCGTGTTCTTCGGCGGTGTGGCCTGGCTGATCGCGCGCAGCGCCCGGATCGGCTGGCTCGCCCTCCTCGCGACGCTCATCCTGATCCCGCTGCCGATCGCCTTCCAGTTCGCCAACCTCGAGAGCGGCATCATCCAGATCGTCATGTACCTGCTGAGCGGCATCGTGGGTGCCGTGCTCATCCTCGCCGGTCGCCCCCTCCGCGACTGATCGCGCGGCGGCAGTGACCGTCGCACGGCGCGACGTCAACCGAAACACCGCCGCAACATCCCCGCCCTAGGCTCACACCATGGGCGACCTGTTCGACGGCTACGGAGCCACCGCCACCCGGCGGCGCCGCGGCGCTGCGCCCTGGGACGAGATGTTCGGCGACATCGCCTCGGCCGGGCCCGACAACACCCGCGACGCGTACCGCGACATCCATTCGGCCCTGTCGCGGATGACGCAGGAGGAGCTGCGCGGCCGCACCGAGGCGCTCGCCTCGTCGTATCTGGCGCAGGGCGTGACCTTCGACTTCGCGGGGGAGGAGCGGCCGTTCCCGCTCGACGCGGTGCCGCGGGTGATCCCGCAGGCCGAGTGGCTGAACGTCGAAGCCGGCGTCAAGCAGCGGGTGCTGGCGCTCGAGCGGTTCCTCGCCGACGTCTACGGCGAGCAGCGCGCGGTGAAGGACGGCGTCATCCCGGCCGGGCTGATCTCGTCGAGCGAGCACTTCCACCGCGAGGCGGCGGGCATCGTCTCGGCCAACAACGTGCGCATCCAGGTGTCGGGCATCGACCTCATCCGCGACGAGAAGGGCGCCTGGCGCGTTCTCGAGGACAACGTGCGGGTGCCGTCGGGCGTCTCGTACGTCATCTCGAACCGTCGGGTGATGGCGCAGACCCTGCCCGAACTGTTCATGTCGATGCGGGTGCGTCCCGTCGGCGACTATCCGGTGCGGCTGCTCGGCGCCCTGCGCGCGGCGGCGCCGGAGGGTGTCGAAGACCCGACCGTCGTCGTGCTCACCCCGGGCGTCTACAACTCCGCCTACTTCGAGCACACCCTGCTCGCCCGCCTGATGGGCGTCGAGCTGGTCGAGGGACGCGACCTGTTCTGCTCCGGCGGACGGGTGTGGATGCGCACCACCGCCGGCCCGACGCGCGTCGACGTGATCTACCGCCGGGTCGACGACGAGTTCCTCGACCCGCTGCAGTTCCGCGCCGACTCGATGCTCGGCTCGCCCGGACTCATGCTCGCCGCGCGCCTCGGCAACGTCACGATCGCCAACGCGGTCGGCAACGGCGTCGCCGACGACAAGCTCGTCTACACCTACCTGCCCGACCTCATCCGGTACTACCTGTCGGAGGACCCGATCCTGCCGAACGTCGACACCTGGCGGCTGGAGGATCCGGGTTCGCTCGAGGAGGTGCTCGACCGGCTCGACGAGCTCGTCGTGAAGCCCGTCGCCGGTTCCGGCGGCAAGGGCCTCGTCGTCGGACCGGACGCCACGAAGGCCGAACTCGACGAACTCCGCATCCACCTGAAGGCCGACCCGCGCGGCTGGATCGCGCAGCCCGTCGTGCAGCTCTCGACCATCCCGACCCTCGTCGAAGACGGGATGCGGCCGCGCCACGCCGACCTGCGTCCCTTCGCCGTCAACGACGGGTCGGATGTCTGGGTGCTCCCCGGCGGCCTCACCCGGGTCGCCCTGCCCGAGGGGCAGCTCGTCGTGAACTCCTCGCAGGGCGGCGGCTCGAAGGACACCTGGGTCGTCGGACTCGCGCCGCTGCTCACCCTCGAGCACGACATCTCGGGCCTCGTCGCCGACCAGGCCGCCGTCACCACCTCCATCCCGGTCATCACTGCCGAGTCGCACCTGCAGGACCACAACCCCGCCGACTCCCCGCGACAGGACCAGCAGCAGCAACAGCAGCAGCAGGCAGCCGAATGCTGAGTCGCATCGCCGAGAGCCTCTTCTGGATCGGCCGGTACATCGAGCGCAGCGACGGCACCGCGCGCATCCTCGACGTGCACCTGCAGCTGCTGCTCGAGGATCCGTGGATCGAGGAGAACCTCGCCTGCCGCTCGCTGCTTTCGGTGATGGGCACCGAGGTCGACGACGAGGCCGAGGTCACCCGGGCCGATGTGCTCACGATCCTCGCGGTCGACCGCAACCAGCCGGCATCCATCGCGTACTCGCTGGGCGCCGCGCGCGAGAACGCCCGCCGCGCGCGCGAGGTGGTGAACACCGAACTCTGGGAGGTGCTGAACACCACCCGGGCGCGGATGCCGCGCAAGGTCGCGAGCGACAAGGTGCACGAGTTCTTCACCTGGGTGCGCGAGCGCTCGGCGCTCGCCGTCGGCATCGTCGAGTCGGCGACGAACCGCGACGAGGCGTACCGGTTCTTCACCCTGGGGCGCTCGATCGAGCGTGCCGACATGACCGCGCGCCTGCTCGCCACGCGGTCGCTGACCGAGGCGTCGGGTCCGTCGTGGACGACGATCCTCCGCAGCGTCGGCGCCTACGAGGCGTACCTGCGCACCTACCGCGGCATCCCGAGCATGCAGAAGGCGGCGGAGTTCCTGTTGCTCGACCGGCAGTTCCCGCGCAGCATCCTCTACTCCGTGACCCGCGCCGAGCAGCAGCTGCGCGAGATCGAACCCCGTGCCGACCGCTTCGGCGTGAGCGACCACGCGCAGCGGCTGCTCGGCCAGATCCGCAGCGAACTCGAATACCGCGCGATCGCCGACCTGGTCGGCGACCTGCCCACCCACATGGATGCCGTGCAGCGCACCACGACGAGCGTCAGCGAAGCGATCCGCCAGCGGTACTTCCCGACGAACGACGTCGCGGCCTGGGTCGGGGAGAACACGTGAAGCGGCTCCGCATCAAGCACTCGACCGGCTTCCACTACGAGGGCGAGGTCACCGCGTCGTACAACGAGAGCCGGATGCTGCCGGTGAGCGCCGACGGCCAGCTGGTGCTCTACTCCAACCTCGAGGTGCTGCCGATCTCGAGCCACCACTCCTACGTCGACTACTGGGGCACGCGGGTGTCGTCGTTCGAGATCCTCACCCCGCACTCGGAGCTATCGCTCACCGCGACCTCGCTCGTCGAGGTGCGCGATCGGGATCACCCGGAGCACCGGCTCGAGTGGACGGCGCTCGCCGACGCGATCGAGACCGCCACCGAGTACGTCGAGCAGCTCGGTCAGACGAACCGCACCCGTCCGCCGGCCGAGGTCGTCGAGCTGGCGCGGGAGATCGTCGCCCGGTCGGAGTCTCCGTGCGAGGCCGCCCTCGAGATCGCCCGGGAGATCGGGCGGCGGATCGAGTACCTGTCCGGTTCGACCACGGTGTACACGACGGCGGCGCAGGCCTGGGAGCAGAAGAAGGGCGTCTGCCAGGACATCACGCACCTCGCCATCGGCGCGCTGCGCGCGGTCGGCATCCCGGCCCGCTACGTGAGCGGGTACCTGCACCCGAAGCCCGACGCCGCGATCGGCGAGACCGTCACCGGCGAATCGCACGCCTGGGTCGAATGGTTCTGCGGCGCGTGGAAGGGCTACGACCCGACCAATCTCATCGACATCGGCGACCGGCACGTCACCGTCGGCCGCGGCCGGGACTACGGCGATGTCGCCCCGCTGCGCGGCGTCTACGCGGGGCCGTACGGGTCGAAGCTGTTCGTGACCGTGGAGATCACCCGCGAGGCGTGACCCCGCCCCGGTGTGCGGACGTACTAGCCGCGACCGCCGTTGGCGATGGCGACGAGGCGGTCGAAGCCCTCGTTGAGCTCCGTCCGGATGCCCTGCCGCCGTGGGTCGGCGAGATGCCACTCGACGATCTCCCGCGCCCCATCGGCGAAGGGGATCGTGGCGGTCCACCCGGGTACGAGGGTCTTCACCCGAGTGTTGTCGAACACGACCGAGTGGGCCTTGTCACCGAGAAGACCGGGGCCGGAGTCGGGCAGAACGCGCGCGACCGCCTCCGAGGTCACGTGCACGATCTCGGGGGTCACACCGAGGGCCGCGCCGAGCAAGCCGGCGATGGCATCCCAGGTGAGCACCTCGTCGCCGGTGATGTGGATCGCGGAGCCGAGCGCGTGCGGGTTGCCGAGCAGGCCGACGAATGCGCGCGCGAAGTCGCGGGAGTGCGTGAGAGCCCAGAGCGACGTGCCGTCGCCGTGGATGACGACGGGCACGCCGCGGCGCATCCGGTCGAGGGTCGTCCAGCCGCCTTCGAGCGGGATGGACCCGCCGTCGTAGGTGTGCGAGGGCCGCACGATCGTCATCGGGAAGCCCGACTCGCGGTAGGCGGCGACGAGCAGGTCCTCGCCGGCGATCTTGTCGCGGGAGTACTTCCAGAACGGGTTGCGCAGCGGAGTCGACTCGACGATCGGCAGCGCGGCGACGGGCTTCTGGTACGCGGAGGCCGACGAGATGAACACGTACTGCCCGGTGCAACCGGCGAAGGTCTGGATGTCGGCCGCGACCTGCGTCGGCAGGAAGGCGCGGAAGTTGACGACGACGTCGAACTGCTCGTTCCCGATCGCGGCCCGGATGCTCTCGGGATCGGAGGCATCCCCGATGAGGGAGCGCACCCCGTCGATCGGCGGACGCGTCGAGCCGATCCCCCGGGTGAGGTGCGTCAGCTCGTCGCCGCGGGCGAGCACCTGGTGACTGACCGAGGCGCTGATCGTGCCGTTGCCGCCGAGGAAGAGGATGCGTCGCGCCGTTGACATGTGGCCAGGATAGCCCTGCCGAGTTTTCGAGAAAGCGGTTTCACGGTACCGTGGGATCATGTCCACGCCAGCGCCGGCTCCCGAGGAGCCGACGCCCCGGAGCCGCTGGTTCCTGGACATCTCGCCCCTCCGCGAGAGCCCCGCGTACGCCCGGTTCTGGACGAGCGGCGTTGCCGGAGGCATCGGCACCCAGCTGACGGCGGTGGCCATCGGCATCCATGTCTACGCCCTCAGCGGCTCGACGATCGCGGTCGCCCTGGTCGGCGGTTTCGCCCTCCTGCCGATGATCGTCATGGGCGTTCTCGGCGGCACCATCGTGGATGCCTTCGACCGCCGGTGTTCCTAGGCTGTTTCCTG
>JGI20283J13201_100199_pt1 | contig 36991 bp, 31 predicted proteins | sample Plalitdecfosmids_FD_13201 | JGI IMG/M metagenome (IMG submission 13201)
CCTGCAGACCGACCAGGGCGATCAGGTCCCGGATCGCCGCGGAGTCCGTCTTCCGGTGCGACACCTCGTACGCGAGGGCGAGGTTGCCGATCACGTCCCGCCAGGGCAGCAGCGCGGAGTCCTGGAACGCGACCCCGACCTTGTGCTCCTTCCGCGCCACCTCCGGGTCCGCGCCGTGCAGCAGCGCGGTCCCGGCGGTGGCCTCCTCCAGGCCGGCGAAGATGCGGAGCAGGGTCGACTTGCCGCAGCCGGAGGGGCCGAGCAGGGCGGTGAACTCGCCCTCCTGCGTCGTCAGGTCGATGCCGTCGAGCGCGCGGACCGCCTTGGCGGCGGCCCCGAACTCCTTGACGACCCCCTCCGCGACGAGGCCGAGCTTGCCGTCGCCGCTCACGCCTTCCACTCCCCCGCCGTGCGGAGGCGGACGATCTCCTCCTTCAGCGCGGTGCTGCGGCCGGGCCGCTCGTTCGCGAGCGTGGCGCCGTCCTCCCAGAAGTCGTCGACCGAGCGGCCCTCGAGCTGCCCGCGGCGGGTGTGCACGTCGATCGCGTAGTCGGGGATCTCGAACGGGTGGTCCGAGCTGTTGATGAGGTGCATCGTCAGGTTCGCGTACTCGTCGCTGGTGCGGTCCTTCGTCCGCTCGGCGAGGAAGCGGATGGCGTGCGTCGCGAACAGCCAGCGGTCGCCGAACGAGCGGTCGAGGCGCGTGTGCATGTCGTACAGGGCGTTGACGACGACCGGCTCGCTGAAGCTGCCGTCGCCGACGTCCTCGCAGCTGATCACGCAGAGGCGCGACCACATCATCTCCTCGAGGGAGGCGCTGCTCTCGAACATCTCGCGGCCGAGCAGCAGCGCCAGTTGTGTGTCGCCGCGGCGGATGCTCTTCTGCAGCGCGGAGATCAGCTCGTCGGCGGCGTAGCCGCGCTTGCTGGTGACGAGGGTCCAGGGGTCTTCGGAGAAGTGCACGGGCATGGCGATGGTTCCTTGTGTCGTGGTGTGCGAGGGGTGCCGGGGCGGCGGGCTCGAGCCGTCGCCGCCCCGGCGGATGCGGGAAGAAGGGTCAGCCGACGGTCGGGCCGTCCTTGTAGATCTCCTTCAGCAGGCTGGTGTCGAACAGCTTCGGCAGGTCGCCGGGGATCTTCTCGGTGGTGAGCGTCTTCACGTTCTGGTCGATGCCGGTGCTGCTCATCGACAGCAGGCCGTTCTCGTCGGTCTCCGACGTCTTGATCAGCGGCACGAACGCCGCGGCCTGCAGCTGCTGCTGCTTGAGGTCGAGCTTCTGGTTCTTGCCCGGGCCGTCGACGACGTACTGCGCCGCGGCGTCCGGGTCGGCCAGCGCGTCCTGCCAGCCCTGGACGACCGACTTGAGGATCCCCTTGACGGCCGCCCGCTTGCCCGAGTCGGCCAGCGCCTGCTTCGTGGTGAAGAGCACGTCGCCCCACACGTGGTAGCCGTAGTCGCTCATCGGGAAGACCTTGGTGTCGATGCCCTGCAGCTTCAGCGTCACCGGCTGGTTGTTCGAGAACGCCTCGAACGCGTCGCACTGCTTCGCGACGAGCGGCGACGGGTCGAAGTCCGCGTTGACGTACTTGACCTTCGACTTCTCGATGCCGTTCGCGGCCAGGATCCCGTCGGTGATGGCGACGCCGGAGGTCTGCACGCAGAACTTCTTGCCCTCCAGGTCCTGCAGCGTGTTCACCGGCGAACTGGCGAGCGACATGACGCTCATCGGGTTGACCTGCAGGGTCGCGCCAATGATGACGAGGTCGGCGCCCTCGTTCACGGCCTTCGCGATCGTGTCGACGGAGCTGAGGCCGACGAGCGCCTTGCCGCTCGCGACGAGCGGCTCGACGGTGGTGCTGGGGCCGCCGGGGTTGATCGTGACGTCGACGCCGTTCTTCGCGTAGTAGCCCGCCTTCTGGGCCATGTACGGCCCGGCGTTCTCGACGTTGGCGATCCAGCCGAGCTGCAGCGTGGCCGCGGTCGGGGCGGCGCTGCCGCCGGCGGACGAGCCGCCGCCGGAGGAGCAGGCGGACAGCGCGAGGACGGTCGCGAGGCCGCCGGCGAGGGCGACGGCGCGCCGGGTCCGGGATGTGCGGAGGGAGGACAGAGGAGCGGTCATGAAGGGCCTTCGCTGGAATGAGGGCGTGCAGGAGGGAGGCGCAGGGGGACGTCGAGCGGCGTCGGGGCACGGCGGTGCGGCCCGGCCACGAGCAGCGGGACGGCGCGCGGGAACGCGCGGCCGCCAGGACGGGACGGACCCGCGACGCGGGGTCCCGGCATGCGGGAACCACCGGTGGAGCACCGGTGGGAGCAGCGATCAGCGAGCCGCGGACGGGGTCCGCGGCGCGGTCAGGACTCGGCCGGAGCGCGGCTGTTCGAGAGGCGCCACGAGCCGCAGTCCCCCTCGGGGAAGCGGTGTGCTGGCATGTCGGCCTCTCGATCGGCGGCGGGCTGGCAGGACTGTATCCAGCCCGCGGCCGCCCCCGGCAACCCGGGCAGCCGATCGTTACACGCCGGAAACAGGTTGTAACAACCGGTTCACAACCTGCGCCCTAGCCTGGCTGCACGGCGCCACGGAAATACGACATGCGGTCGACGAAATCTGTCGACTCGATCGTAATCGCGACATTCCAGCCGAATTCGATGTCGTGATCGATCGGAGTTCCTGCATGTCCTATGCCCTGTACCTCGCCGGCCCGGAGGTCTTCCTCCCGAACGCCGCGGCCGTCGTCGACGAGCAGCGGCGCATCTGCCGCGCACTCGGCCTGACGCCCATCTCGCCGATGGACGCGGGCGACGAGGACGGCGACCAGACCCTGGCGCCGGCCGACCGGATCTTCGCCAACAACATCGAGATGATCGAGCGGGCCGACGCCGTCGTGGCGAACATCGACCCGTTCCGCGGCCCCGATCCCGACGCCGGCACGGCGTTCGAGGTCGGCTACGCCCACGGCCGCGGGAAGCCGATCTACGTCTGGACCGAGGTGGTCGCCTCCGCGTCGGCGCGGGTCGAGCAGCACTGGAGCCCGCTGCACACCAGGGAGGACGGCATGCTCGCCGACCGCGACGACCTGCTCGTCGAGAACTTCGGAGGACCCGTGAACCTGATGCTCGTCTCCCCCGCCACGGTGGTGCTCGGCTCGTTCGAGGAGTGCATCCGCCGCGTCGCCGCCGATGTCGCCGCCCATGTCTGACGCGCGGACCATCGCCGAGCTGCTCGAGCAGCAGCGCACCGGTGCGACCACCGCGGCGGCGCTCGTCGCCGACCGGCTCGCCGCGATCGCGGCCGACTCCACCGTCCACGCGATGGTGGAGGTGGACGCGGACGGCGCCCTGGCGACCGCCCGCCGCCTCGACGCGGCGCGCGCGGCCGGTGCTCCGCTCGGGCCGCTGCACGGCGTGCCGATCACGGTGAAGTCGTCGTTCGCCGTCGCCGGCCTGTCCGCCGCCGTCGGCACCGAGGAGTCGAGGGTCCCCGCGCCGTTCGACGCGCCCGCGGTCGCGCAGCTGCGCGCCGCCGGGGCGGTGATCCTCGGGACCACGACCGTGCCGCCGATGCTCGACGGCTTCCACGCCGACAGCGCGCTCGGCGGCCGCACGGCGAACCCGTGGGACCCGAGCCGGACGCCCGGCGGCTCGTCCGGCGGCGCCGGTGCGGCCGTCGCGGCCGGCTTCTCGTGGGGCGACCTCGGCAGCGACCTCAGCGGGTCGATCCGGGTGCCGGCCGCCTTCTGCGGCGTCGCGGGCCACCGGCCGTCGCAGGGCGCGATCTCGAAGCGCGGCCACCTGCCGTGGCCGCTCGAGACCTTCGTCGAGCCGCCCCTCTCCTCCCCCGGGCCGATCGGCCGCACCGTCGACGACGTCGAGCGGCTGTTCGAGGTCCTGCTCCGGACGGATCCCGAGGCCACGACCGTGGCGGCCGCCACCCTGTCGACGCTCGCGGGCCTGCGGATCGGCGTGTGGCGGGACGAGCCGGACGCCGCGTGCGACCCCGAGGTCGACGCGGTGCTCGACGACCTCCTCGTCCGGCTCGAGGCCGCGGGCTGCCTGCTCGTGCCGATCGGCGGCACCGTGCTCGGGCGGCCCGAGTCCGCTGCGCTGTTCGACCGCCTGGTCGCCGCCGAGATCGGCTTCGGCGGCAACGACCCGACCCCGCTCGTCGACGCCTGGACCGACTGGGACGCGCAGCGCCGGATCCGCGCCGAGTGGGCCCGCGCCGTCGCGCACGTCGACGTGGTGATCGCCCCCGCCGTGCCGGTGGTCGCGCCGCGGCACGGCGCCGTCCAGGCGGACCCCGGGCTGCGCGCACGGATCACCCGCTGGAGCGCGATGACGAACCTCGCCGCCGTGCCCTGCACGATCCTCCCGGTCGGCGTCGACCCGCGGCACGGCATGCCCGTCGCCATCCAGGTCATCGCGCCGTTCGCCCACGACCGCGACGCCCTCGCCGTCGCCCGCCTGCTGCAGGCGGCCGGCATCGCGCCGCCGCTGACCCCGGCCCCCGTCCCCTCCCCGCTCGACCCGAAGGACCTCTCCGCATGACCGAGCCCCACGCCATCGACCTGCTCATCCAGAACGCCTACGTCGTGGCGTTCGACGACGCCGGCACCGTGCTCGCCGACGGGGCGATCGCCGTCGACGGCGGCGACATCGTCGAGATCGGCCCGACCGCGGACCTCTCCTCCCGCTACGCGCCCCGGGAGCGCATCTTCGCGGAGGGCAAGCTCGCGATGCCCGGCCTGATCGACTCGCACCTGCACACCGCGCAGACGATGATGCGCGGCCTGTTCGCCGAGCTGGCCGCCCAGCACGCGATGCGCCAGCCGATGTGGCGCGAGTACCTGATCCCGTTCGAGTCGAACATGTCCGAGGACGACGTGCACCTGTCCGGGCTGCTCGCGTACAGCAACCTGCTGCGGACCGGCACGACCACCTTCTTCGACGCGGGCGGCCCCCACCCGCTCGCGATGGCCCGCGCGGCCCGGGAGGCGGGCATCCGCGGCATCGTCACCCGCTCCACCGTGGACCTGGCGATCGACATCCCGGAGTCGATGCTGCTCACCACCGACCAGGCGGTGGAGGAGAACATCGCGGTCGTCGAGGCGCTGGCCGGCGACGACCGGGTGACCGGCGCCATGGGCCTGCGGCAGATCATGAACTGCAGCCCCGGCCTGATCACCACGATCCACGACGAGGCCGCGAAGCGCGGCGTGAAGGTGCACACCCACCTGCTGGAGGGGATGGACGAGATCGACTACGCCGTCCAGCAGCACGGCAAGCGGCCGGTGCCGTACCTGGTCGACCTCGGCGTGTTCACGGAGACGCTGCACTGCGCCCACTCCGTCTACGCGTCCCCGTGGGACCTGCGGCACTACGTCGACGGGCCGTCGGTCGGGCACTGCAGCAACAACTACCGCTTCGGCGTGCCCCGCGCGCTCGAGATGTGGCGGATGGGCGTCGCGATCGGCCTCGGCACCGACGGCGCCGCGACCAGCCAGGGCACCCTCGACATGTTCCGGGTGGCGAGCATGGTGCAGCTCGGCCAGCAGCACATCTACGGCGTCCCGGTGCACGACTTCGAGATGCTCGAGCCCGACGAGGCGCTGCGCATGGCGACCAGGGGCGGCGCCCGCGCGCTCGGCCTCGGCGACCGGATCGGCGCGCTGGAGGCGGGCAGGGCTGCCGACCTCGTCCTGCTGCGCCTCGACGGCCCGGACGCCGCGGTGACGGTCTCGCCGTTCGCGTTCCTGGTCGACGCGGCCACGGGCCGCGACGTCGACACCGTGCTCGTCGGCGGCGACGTGGTCGTGCGCGGCGGCGAGGTCCTCACCGTCGACCAGGCCGTGATCCGCTCGACCGGTGCCGTCCGCCAGCAGGAGCTGGTGGCGGCGCTCGGCTGAGCGGCGTCAGCCCTTCCGCTCGCGCGACGCCACGAGCTCCCGCTCGATCTGCTCCAGGCTGCGGTTCCGGGTCTCGGGCAGGATCCGGAACAGGATCACGAAGCCGATGATCCCGAACGCCGCGAACATCCAGAACACGAACGTGGCGCTGAGGGCCGTGATCAGGCTGAGCACCACGAGCGAGATGACCAGGTCGAGGCCCCAGTGGGTCACGGTGCCGAACGACTGCGCCTTGCCGCGCACCCGGTTGGGCAGCACCTCGCTGTTGATCAGCCAGATCCCGATGCCCAGGCTGGCGCTGAAGGCCGCCTCGTAGACCGTGAGGCCGACCACCAGCAGCACGCCGACCAGCGAGTCCTGCGGGAACAGGTACAGGGCGCCGATCGCGACGAGCACCACGACGACGACCCCGATGCCGATCAGCAGCGTGCGCCGGCGCCCGATCGCGTCGACCGCGAACAGGCCGACGATCGTGAAGAGCAGGAACGCGCCGCCGATGCCGACCGAACTGAGGATCGCGGAGGAGTCGCCGAACCCGGCCTGCTTCAGGATCGTCGGGGCGTAGTAGAGGATCGCGTTCACGCCGACCAGCTGGTTCGTCGCCGCCACGACGACGCCGATCAGGATGCCGCGCCGGATCGGGCGGCTCTGGAACAGCGAGCGGTAGGTGACGGCCTGCTCCGCGCTGACCGCGCCGCGGATCTCGTCGAGCTCGCGGTCCGCCTCCTGCTCCGTGGGCCGCACGCGCACCATCACCGCCCGGGCGTCGTCGTACCGGTCGCGGGTGGACAGCCAGCGCGGGCTCTCCACCAGCGGCAGCAGGCCGATCAGCATCACGATCGCGGGCACCGCGGCGAGCCCGATCATCCAGCGCCAGCCCTCGATGGGCGCGAACGCGAACCCGACCAGGTAGGACACGAAGATGCCGAGCGCCACCGCGGCCTGGTTGAAGGAGACCAGGCGGCCGCGCAGGTGGGCCGGCGCGATCTCCGCGATGTACATCGGGACCACCAGCGAGGAGGAGCCGACCGAGAGCCCGAGGAAGAACCGGGCCACGTAGATCAGCGGCAGCCACGGCGACAGGGCGCTGACCAGGGCGCCGACGACGTAGATCGCGGCGATGATCAGCAGCGTCGGGCGCCGGCCGAGGCGGTCCGTCACCGGGCCGCCGATCAGCACCCCGATCACCGCGCCGAGCAGCAGGATCGCGACGAACGTCTGCTGGCCGCCTTCGTTCAGGTGGTACTCCGGCGTCACGTAGAGCAGCGCCGCGGAGACGATGCCCGTGTCGTAGCCGAACAGCAGCCCTCCGAGCGCGGCGACCACGGACGCCCAGGCGACCAGTCCCTTCCGGTAGCCGCGGGCGGGGTGCGTCGTCGCCGTCATGTCCGGCCCTCTCCGGGCGGCGTCCGGGGCCGACCCGTGCTCGACGGTAGGCATTCCGTGCACGCTCTTCCGAACCCGATCGCGTCCTCTCGGCGAGATTTCGGCTCGATCTCGGCGGGATGGGAGGCGACGCCCAGAACACGCTCTGCTGTGAGGCTCCAGCAAGAGGGCGGTCGCTCCTCCCGGCTCAGCGGCCGGGCGCTCCCTCCCCGACCTCGTCCTCCGCGTCGGGCGGACCCTGCACCTCGAGCGCGGCGCGCTGCGCCTCCTCCACGGCGGAGCGGAAGTCCCGCTGCAGGCCGTCGAGCAGCAGCAGCGTCGCGCCCGCGTGCACCCGCTGCGCGAACGTGCCCGTCGCCGCGACGCGGTCGAGCGGTGCGCGGGACGCCTCGCCCAGCGCGACGAGCGAGTCCGCCAGGGTGCGCCAGCACTCACGGCTGCGGCGCCCGAGCTCCGTGGCGAGGTCGGCCGCGAGCGGGCCCCGCTCCCCCACCGGCGTCAGGGTGACGGCGGCCCGCCAGGCGGCGCGGGCGACCTCGTCCTCCTCGTCGTGCAGCAGCGCGGGCGTCACGGCGGGCCGCGCCTGCGGGTCGCGCACCTTCGACAGGGTGTGCAGCGCCTGGCTGCGCGCCTGCGGGAACGGCGACGACAGCTCCGCGATCAGCGGCGGCACCGTGACGTCGGCGGGCAGCCGCGTGATCGCCCACGTCAGCATGTCCCGCACGAAGAAGTCGGGCTCGACGCCGCAGCGCTGCACCAGCACGTCGACGAACGCCGGGTCCGGGGTCGACCCGGCGGCGAGGGCGGCGCGCAGCCGCGCCGACCCGTCGGGGGCCTGGAGGAACCGGCCCAGCTCCTCGGCGTTCACGGGCGCGGCGGTCGAGCGGGTCGGGCGATCACCCCTCCATGGTGCCCAAGACGCCCCGGGACCGGCACCCCCGGGCCGCAGTGCGTCACAACCGCCGTTCACCTGGCCGCTCGACGATGTCCGCATGTCGATGGCCGAGCCGTTCATGCCCCACCCCGAGCAGCCGGGGACCGCGTTCGACGAGCACGAAGACGCCCCCGTGCGCGAGGAGCACGGCGAGCCCGCGGAGGCGAACGAGACCCTGACCAGCGCAGGGCAGGCCGCCGCCGAGCGCGACGACGACGCGAGCTAGCCGCCGGGACTTGCCGCACTCAGCCGGGCGGACCACAGTGCACGGGTGACCGCACCGCAGCAGTCTCCGGAGGCGGAGCGCCGGCTCGACGACCTCCGTCGTCGGCTCTACCGCGCCGATGTGACCGACGCGGACGTGCAGCAGTACCTCGCGCAGCGGGGCGAGCCGTCCGACCCCGAGACGCTGCTCGCGCCCGAGCCGCCGCCCCCTCCCGCGCCGCGGTTCGGCCGGCCCGCGAAGGTCGCGGCGATCGCGCTCGCCGCCTGCGCCGCCGTGCTCGGCGTCCGCCTGGCGCAGCCCGCCGAGGAGCCGCGGCCCGAGCCGACGCAGGTCCTGCGGGACGCGGACGGCGGGCCGCGCTTCGCGATCGACCTGGCCGGCGTCTCGGGCCCCGTCACGGTGCGGACCTCGGTCCGGGGCACCCCGGTGGTGGGCCAGCAGTTCGAGGGCCACGGGTCCGCCGTCGTCCCGGTCGACCCCTCGCCCGGATCCTTCGCGGGCGGCCGGGCGATGATCGTCCTGACCGCGGCCCAGTCCGCGCCGACCGAGTGGCGGGCCGTCCGCCTCATCACGAGGAACGACTGGACCTCCTACCCGGTCGTCCTCGCGCACGGCTCGGCCGACCCGGGGATGATCGTCGCGACGCCGTCCACGTTCGTCTACCCGGGCGCCCCGCCCGCGCGGATCGCGGTCGACGTGCCGGAGGGCATCCGCTGGACGCTCGTCGTCGCGGCGACGGACGGGCTCGGGCCGAGCGTCCGCTGACCCGCGCCGCTCAGAAGCGGGTGTCGGGGTCGAGCCCGCGGACCGTCTTCGTCTGCGGCAGCCCGCAGCGCGCGCACTCGCGGCGCAGGACGACGTCGATGCGGTCGGGCAGCTCGCGGCCCTCGTCCACCTCGCCGTAGAGGTGGATCCGGCGCTCGTCGAGGATCTGCCACCGCGTCCAGCGGTGCCGATGCCGGTCCGAGACCGTGCCCGCCCTGGTGGGGACGACCTCGCCCTGCGCGGTCGCTCCGCCGGACACGACCGTCACGACGGCGAACACGACGAGGGCGATGAGGACCACCACGCCGAGGACCTCGAGCACGACCACGGGCACAGTCGACCAGGGCCGGCCGAGTGCCAGCAGTGCTACCGGCGGCCGCCGGCTCGTGCGAGACGGGCGCGTTGACCCGACCGGGGCGTCACCGCCCTCAGGCGACGCTCAGTACGGTGCCGGGGTGCCCGTCGCGACCGACTCGACCACCGCCGAGCTGCGCGAGGCCGGCCTCGCCGCCCGGCGCGCCCTGCCGCTCGAGGCGCACGCGGAGCTCGCCGTCGCCGACCGCGATCCCGCCGCGATCCTCGCCGAGCAGAACGCCAGCCGGGAGCCGGACCTCGTCGAGCTGCGGATGGAGCGCACCCTGGCGGACTCCTTCGCCTTCTACCGCGGCACCGCCGCGATCATGGCGACCGACCTCGCGCACACCGCGTCGACCGGGTTCGAGGTCGTGGCGGACGGCGACGCGCACCTGCAGAACTTCGGGGTGTTCGCCTCCCCCGAGCGCACCCTCGTGTTCGACCTGAACGACTTCGACGAGGCGGGCGTGGCGCCGTGGGAGTGGGACGTGAAGCGCCTCGCGGTCAGCGCCCACCTCGGCGCCAGGTCGCTCGGCGCCGACGCGGAGGGGTGCCGGGTCGCCACGGAGGCGTCGGTCGCCGGGTACCGCGAGACGATCGCCGCGCTCGCCTCCCTCACCGTGCTCGAGCGCTTCTACGTCCGCAGTGACGAGGACGACCTGCGCGCTGCCCTGGGCTCCCGGCGCGGCGCGGCGCTCGACCGGATGGTCACGAAGGCCCGCCGCCGCACCTCCCTCCGCGCCGCCGAGCGGCTGACGGAGGTGCTGCCGGACGGCCGCCGCCGCTTCCTGGAGGACCCGCCCGTGCTGGTGCACCGGCCCGACTCGCAGCCCGGGCACACCGAGCGGCTGCTCGACACCTACGTCGAGTCCGTGGATCCGTCGGTGCGCGAGCTGCTCGCCCGCTTCCGGATCGACGACGTCGCCCGCAAGGTCGTCGGCGTCGGCAGCGTGGGCACCCGCTGCTACCTGATCGTGCTGCGCGGCCCGGACGGCGAGCCGCTGCTGCTGCAGATCAAGCAGGCGGTGCAGTCGGTGCTCGAGTCCCACGGCCACCGTCCGCAGCCGGCCCTGCCGGCGGTGGGCGCCCCTGGCCGGGAGGGCGCCCGCGTGTTCTCCCACCAGCGCGTGCTGCAGTCGGTCGGCGACCCGTTCCTCGGCCACTTCGAGGGCCGCTCGCACGACTACTACGTGCGCCAGTACCACGACCAGAAAGGCGCGATCCGGCTGGCGGATCTGTCGCCGGAGGAGTTCCGCGCGTACGTGCGCACCTGCGGCGCACTGCTCGCGCGGGCGCACGCCCAGAGCGCACCCGCTGCCGCGATCGCCGCGTACCTGGAGGACGGCGCCGAGTTCGACCGCGCCGTCGCCACCTGGTCCGCCCGGTACGCGACGCAGGCCGACGAGGACTTCGTCCAGGTCGGCGCCGCCTTCGCCTGAGTGGCCCCGGACCCAAATCCGGGCGGTTCCGGCGCATCCGGGCGTCCGGGAACGCCCGGATGCGCCGGAAGCGCCCGGAAGGAGCGCGAGCCTGTCCCGCTCGGACGGCTCAGCGCGACGTTCTTGACGGAACCATTCGCGCGCCATCCACTGCTCGGCGGCCGCTGCCTGCTGCGGGAAGGCGGACAGCCGCGGCCCCGATGTTGTGCCGTCGCGCCGGCGCCACGACTCGGCCCGGACTGGGGATGGAAGCCCAGGTCGGGGCCCGAATAGCGTCGAGTCCTTCCTCACCGCCGACCCCGGAGCACCGATGGCCGACATCCGGCACTTCCCGTTCACCAAGCACCTGCGCTCGAACCCGACCAGCTACATCCTGCACACCCGCAAGGGGCGCCCCGCGCACCAGGGGCCCGGGATCGCGTTCTACTTCCGGCCGCTGAACGCCGCGATCAGCGAGGTGCCGATCGCCGAGGCCGAGCTGTCGATGCTGTTCCGCGCCCGCACCGTCGACTTCCAGGAGGTGTCGGTGCAGGCCACCGTCACCTACCGCTTCGGGGACCCCGCGGTCGCCGCCGAGCGCATCGACTTCTCCATCGACCCGTACCGCGGGCAGTGGATCGGCAAGCCGCTCGAGCAGGTCGGCACCCGCATCACGGAGCTCGCGCAGCAGTACGCCGTCGAGCACATCTCGACCGTGCCGCTCGTCGACCTGCTCAGCACCGGCATCCCCGTCGTCCGCACCGTGACCGCCACCGGCCTGGCCGCCGACGCCCGGCTCGCGGAGACCTCCGTGATCGTCATCGCGGTCCGCATCGTCAGCATCCGCCCGCAGCCCGATCTCGAGAAGGCGCTCGAGACGCCCGTGCGCGAGCAGGTGCAGCAGCAGGCGGACGCCGCCAGCTACGAGCGCCGCGCGATCGCGGTGGAACGCGAGCGAACCATCGCGGAGAACGAGCTGCAGTCGAAGATCGAGCTCGCGACGCGGGAGCAGAACCTCGTGCAGCAGGAGGGCGCCAACGCCCAGCGCCGCGCCACGGAGGAGGCGGCCACGGCCCGCATCGCCGCGGTGTCGGCCGCCGAGCGCGACCGCGTGCGCAGCGAGGCGGAGGCCGCGCGGACCCGCGAGCTCGGCGCCGCGCGCGCCGACGCCGAGACCGCGCGCCTCGCCGCCTACGCCGGCGTCGACCCGGCGATGCTCACCGCGCTGGCGTTCAACGCCGTCGCCGAGCACCTGCCGAGCATCGGGACCCTGAACCTGACGCCCGACGTGCTGACGCAGGCGCTCACGAAGCTGGGCGGCACCGCCGAGCCCGCGAAGGACTGACGCCATGGCGCTCGCGCCCAGGATCGTGATCGTCCACCGGCGGTCGGAGCTCGACGAGCTGATCGACCGGCACGCGACCTACGGCCAGGCGGAGTTCTTCCTGAAGTCGCGCGGCCGTTCCATCGCGGACGTCCAGGCCCGGCACGACGCCGTCGCGGCGGCGCTGACCACCGTCACCGACGCGGTGCCGGACGGCTTCCGGCGAGCATCGGTCGAGCGGTCGGAGCTCGACCGCTACCTGTTCGCGCCTGAGGACGTGATCGTCGCCGTCGGCCAAGACGGGCTGGTGGCGAACGTCGCGAAGTACCTCAGCGGCCAGCCGGTGCTCGGCATCGATCCGGAACCCGGCATCAATGCCGGGGTCCTCGTCCCGTTCGCTCCCGCCGAGGCGCACGCGCAGATGCTCGCGATCCCCCGCGGCCGCGCCACGATCGCCGAGCGTGGGATGGTCGAGGCCCGCCTCGACGACGGCCAGAAGCTCATCGCGCTGAACGACCTCTACGTCGGCAGCCCGGGTCACCAGTCGGCCCGCTGGACCCTCGCCGACCCCGCGCGCGGCGAGGAGCGGCAGTCCTGCTCCGGCCTCATCGCGGGCACCGGGACCGGCAGCACGGGCTGGATCTCCTCCATCGCCTCCGACCGGCACCTGGCCGATCGCCTGCCGTCGGCGGACTCGAACGACATCGCGTGGTTCGTCCGGGAGGCGTGGCCGTCCCGCGCCACCGGCACGACCCTGAGCTGGGGCGTCGCGACCGCCGAGCAGCCGCTCGCGCTCACCGCCCAATCGGACCTGCTGGTCGCGTTCGGCGACGGCATCGAGCGCGACCGCCTGTCGATCGGCTTCGGCCAGCGCCTGACCATCGCGCCGTCCTCGACCCGCCTGCGCCTGGTCACGCGCTCGCGCTGAGCCGTCGGACTCGAACGCCGCCCCTCGCGAGACCCCGTACGGTCGGAGCATGAGCACCCTGACCGAGGTCGGCGACCGCGCGGACTGGCGCTGCTGGCTGTGCGACGAGCCCGTGGACCCCGACATGAGCGTCAACGACCCGCGCGGCCCCAGCATCGACGCGGTCACCAGTGCGAAGCCGAAGAAGGGTGCGCCCGCGCAGGAGCGCCTCGCGCACCGTGCCTGCAACACCCGCAAGGGCGCGGTGAAGGCGGTCGTGCCGTGGCCGTCGCACCTCTTCGTCGTCGACCCCGCGCCGATCGTCGAGACGGTCGAGCGCCTCTCCCGCAAGGGCGGCCGCGAGGTCGTCGCGCGCACGCCCACCCGCGACGACGCGGAGCAGGCGAGCGAGTGGCTCCTCGACCGGCTCTCACGGCTGGCGCCCGACCTCCATGCCTCCACCGTGATCACGCCCGGTGGCGGGCAGTTCCTGCTGGCGCTCACGAGGAGCTGACCAGGGACCGCGTCGTCAGTTCGTTCGACAGGGCGGGCCGTGGCCGGAGCAGCCGCGCCCGCTGGCGTCGGCCGGGGACCGATCCCGCAGAGCTGCCCGGACGCTCCACTCCCCCGGGTCGCATCGGCGACACTGCTGGTGTGGTCGAGCCGCACGAGGGAGGGACGAGCGAGCAGCTCGACGCCCTCCGACGCGATCTCTACCGGCCCGGGTCGTCCGAGGCCGACGTCCAGCGCTACCTCGACCAGCGGAACGCTGCTTCGCCCGGCGAGCCGGTCGCCGAGACCCCTCCGCCGACACGGCCGCGACGCCTGCTCGCCCTGTACGCCGCAGCCGGGCTGGGTCTCACCCTCGTCGTCGGGCTGACGGTCGCACTCGACCACCCGCAGCCGCCGTCGGTCACCGCGACGCCGTCTGCCCGGCCGACGACCGCCGGGCCGACCCTCGTGATGGACGTCGGCGACGGCCAGACCCTCGCCGTCGCAGCTGGAGCCGTGACCTCCTCCGTCGCGACCCCGACCTCGGTTCGCGGCACCCCGGTGGTCGGGCGCCTGTTCGAGGGCACCGGCAACGCAGTCCTCTCGGTCGCCGCGCCGGCGGATCCGCTGAGCGGCGGCAGCGCAGTGGTGCTGGTCAGCTCGACAAGCCGGGTCCCCGTCGCGTGGCGCGCCTTGTCGAGGCTCCGCCTCGGCCGCGCGATCTCCGAGCCGCTGGTGCTCGGCCGCGGCATCTCCGCGGATCCGTCGAGCGCGCCGGTCCCTCAGACCTTCCGCTACGAGGCCGAGTCGTGGCCGGCCCGCATCGCGGTCGCGGCGCCTCGAGGCGTCCAGTGGTCGGTGCTGGTCGCCGTCGCGGGCGAGGAGCGGATGGGGCACTGAGGCGGATGCGCCGCGAGCTGCCACCGCAGGGAGCAGGGAGTGATCGGAGTCGGGGGTCGCACACCACGCCGAGGTGCGGTGAGCTCCGAGACTGACGTCCGGGCGGGCGGCACCAGCAGGACCGCATCTGGGCGGCCGCAGGATGTGCCCGTGACCGATGCGCCCCAGTTCTTCGTGGTTCCCGACTTCACGACCGAGTCCGGCGTCGTGCTGCCGGAGGCGCGGCTCGCCTACCGGACCTTCGGCTCGCCGGACGCCCCGCGCGGTGCTGTGCTCGTGCCGTCCCACTTTATGGCGGGCTCGGCGGACAACGACTTCCTCATCGGCGAGGGCCTCGCGCTCGACCCCGAGGAGTTCTTCGTGATCGCCACGGAGCTGCTCGGCAACGGCGTCTCCTCCTCCCCCAGCAACACACCTCCCCCGTTCGACGGCCCGCGGTTCCCGGTCACGACGATCAGCGACACGGTCGAGCTGATCCGGCGGCTGCTCGTCGAGGAGCTCGGCGTCGAGCACCTCGCCGCGGTCGTGGGCTTCTCGATGGGCGCGATGCAGGCGTTCCAGCTCGCGGTCAGCGCACCAGGGCTCGCCGACCGCGTGGTCGCGCTCGCCGGGACCGCGCGCTGCTACCCGCACGGCGTCGCGCGACTCGAGGGTCAGCTCGCAGCGCTCTTCGCAGATCCCGCCTTCGCGGCCGGCGAGTACACGCAGCAGCCCGCCACCGGCCTCGGCGCGTTCGGCACCGTGTGGGCGGCGTGGCTGTACTCGCAGCAGTGGTGGCGGGACGAGCTGTGGCGGGAGGCGGACCCGGACGCGACCTTCGAGTCGACGATGGCCGATTTCCGCAACGACTTCCTGCCCGGCGCCGACGCGAACGACGTCGTGCTGCACTGCCGCACCTGGCAGCGCCACGACGTCGGCACGAGTCCGGGATTCAACGGCGACACCGCTGCGGCCCTCGCGTCGATCGAGGTCCCGGTGCTCGTGATGCCAGGGGCGACCGACCTCTACTTCCCGGTCGGCGACGCGGAGCTGGAGGCGCGGAGCATCCGGAGCGCCACCTTCCTGCCGATCCCGTCGCTGTGGGGCCACCCGGCGGGCGCGGGCGAGAGCCCGGCGGACGCCGCGTTCGTCAACGGCGCGGTGCGCCGGTTCCTCGCCGGCGAGCAGATTTCGTATGCGGAGGCGGAAGATCTGCAGTAGTCCGCCTAGCGCGGCGCGCCAGCGAGCCGGCCGACGGGCGCAAGTCGTCCGCGCTCAGGCCGGCCAGCTCCCGTGAAAACGGCGCGGCCCCCGAGGGGCAGCTACACCCGCGCGACCGGTTCGAGGGAGGCGGCGCTCAGCAGTTCGAGCCGGTTTGCGCTGTCGACGGCCAGATGTTCGACCCCGTCTGAAGTATGTCCGCGAGGTGGGCAGTCGGGCTCGCAGCCGAGTGGTCGACGGGACTAGAACGGACGGCGCGGTCACCCGCACACGAAGTAGCTGAAGCAGGTCGGCCATCCTGGGGAACTGCAGCGGGCTACGCACGCGACCGGTCGGCGTTTGGTTCGCCCAGTTTCGTCCACCCCGGTTCAGGATGTCTGTCGTGCACACCAACGTGAAGACTCCGCTGGAGATCTTCAGCCTCCCTCAGCAGCTGAACATCCCGCTGTTCCAGCGGGCGTACGTCTGGAAGGAGGAGGACCAGTGGGCCCCCTTCTGGCAGGACATTCGGCGACTTGCGGAGTACCGCCTCTCGGGCTCGGCCGCGCCGGCGACGCACTTCCTCGGCGCGGTCGTCGTGCAGGCGGACGGAGCTCAGCTCGGGTCGGTTCCAGTCACCAACGTGATCGACGGGCAGCAACGACTCACGACGCTGACGCTCCTCATGGACGCGATCGCGGCGGTGGCCGAGGAATTCGGCGCGGACCCGATCGTCCTGCAGTTGCTGACGCTTACGCACAACCAGTCGTATGTGCCCGGCGAGGCTGCGACCCCGAAGCTGCGCCACGCGAACCGGGACCGCGAATCGTTCGAGTTGGTGATCAACGCAGAACCGCCCATCGACTACTCGCTCCTGCCGACGTCGCTGATCGTCGACGCGCATGCCTACTTCGTCCGCGCTGTTCGAGCGTGGGCTGAGAATGGCCCGACGGCGCCGGGCGCTCGGCTCGAGCAGCTCCGTCTTGCGGTCAGTCAGGACCTGCAGCTGGTCGTGATCGATCTGACGGCTGACGAGAACTCGCAGGAGATCTTCGAGACGCTCAATGCTCGCGGGACGCCGCTGACGGCCGCTGACCTCATCAAGAACTTCGTGTTCCAGCGCCTTGCCGCTGAGAAGGTCAACACGTCCCAGGCGTACTCCGAGCGATGGCCGTTCGACACGAAGTTCTGGGAGAAGGAAGTCAGCGTCGGTCGGTACCTGATCAGCCGGAGTTCGTTGTTCTTCAACCAGTGGCTGGTCGCGCGGGTTGGCGAGGAGGTCGGTCCTCTCTCGACGTTCACCCGGTTCAAGGCATACGTCGATCGCGACTCACCGGCCACCAGATGCCGTTCTTCCAGAACCAGCGCGCCGGCTCGCTGGGGCATCGCATCTCGGGACTGGCGGGGATCTTCGGCGCGATCGCGCACCGCCTGTTGCAGGAGGTCACCCCGCCGCTGATCACCTTCGTCGGGGCGATGCTGATCTTCGTCACGATCGACGTGGCGATGGCGGCGATCCTCGGGGCCGTGTTCATCGCCGTCACGGCCACGCTGATCCTGCTCGGCCTGCGCGGACACGTCCACCACAAGGCCTTCGCCGAACATGCCGGCACCGTCGGCGGCGAGCTGATCGACCTGATCGGCAACATCTGGGTGGTGAAGGCGTTTGCCGCACGCGACCGCGAACTCGAGCGGCTGGAAGGTTTTCTCGACGAGGAAGCCAGTGCGCAGCGCCGTGGCTGGTTCTTCGTCGAGCGGATGCGTGGTCTGCACGACATCGCGCTCGCGATCCTCGTCGGGGGTACGCTGATATGGGCGATCGGGCGCTGGTCGACGGGCGCGATCTCGACCGGCGACGTCGTCATCATCAGCACGATGACGTTCCGCATCCTGCACGGTTCGCGCGATCTCGCCATGGCGCTGATCGATACCAGCCAGCAGTTCAGCTATCTGCGCGAGACGCTCGATATCATCGGGGTTCCGCAGACCCTGAACGACGCGCCCGATGCGGCACGGCTGCGGGTCGGCGAGGGAACCGTCCAGCTTGCCAACGTCACCTTCGGGTATGACCCCCACGAGCCGGTGATCCACGATCTGACGCTGACGATCCCGGCCGGCCAGAAGGTCGGAATCGTCGGTTCGTCCGGGGCCGGCAAATCCTCGCTCCTCCAGTTGATCCAGCGCTTTCACGATCCGCAGATCGGCCACATCGCGATCGACGGGCAGCGCATCGACCAGGTCACCCAGGAGTCGCTGCGCGACGCGATCGCGGTGGTGCCGCAGGAGGTCCTGCTGTTTCACCGGTCCGTGATGGATAACATCCGCTTCGCTCGTCCCGATGCGAGCGACGCGGATGTACACCGCGCCGCCGAGGCGGCCGGTTGCGACGAGTTCATCCGCCGCCTCGCGCACGGTTATGACAGCATCGTCGGAGAGCGCGGCGCCAACCTGTCCGGCGGCCAGCGCCAACGCATCGGCATAGCCCGCGCTTTCCTCAAGAATGCGCGCGTCGTGCTGCTCGACGAGGCGACGAGCGCGCTCGACTCCGAAAGCGAACTCGAGGTGCAGAACGGGCTCGACGCGCTGATCCGCAACCGCACCGTCATTGCGGTGGCGCATCGCCTGTCCACGATCGTCGGCTTCGATCGGGTGATCGTGGTGGATCGCGGGCGCATCGTGGAGGACGGGCCGCCCCAGCAACTGCTCCGGCAAAAGGGCGGCGCGTTCCGTCTATTGTGGGTGATGCAGGTCGAGGGGCTGGAGCGATCGTCGAGCTACCCGATGGATTTCGCCGCTGCTGGCGAGCGGCTGCGAAGCGCCTCGATGGAACGCGGCCGCCAGTTGCGCGGCGCCATCATGAGCGCATGGTCCAACGTTTCGGAGCGCGATCCCCGGTAACGCCCTCGCGGCGACGTTCGCCGCGACTTGGCCCGCACTGCTGACGACATTCTCGTAACCGGTCCCCAAGATCGTCGCAGAGGCGCGCCCGCCGGGTTCGCGCCTGACATGATCGCCAAAAACCGACATCGATGTCAGAAATGTTTTGACACAAACGCGGGGTTTTGCTTTTGAGGCGCCAAGCTCGTGACAGACGGGCGATCTCGGAGGGAATTTTCGATGACGCGGCAAGTACTTGCTGCGAGCACGGCGCTCGCGGCTGCTCTCGTGTTTTCATCTGCTGCACATGCTCAGGCAGATGCCACCACACAACCTAGCGCGGCCCCGGCCGGGCCGACGCCGGCGGCACAGCCGTCTGACGCGACGAATGATTCCGGCCAGATCCAGGATATCGTCGTCACCGCCACGAAGCGCGAAACCAGCCTTCAGCGTACCCCGATCGCGATCTCGGCGTTCAGCCAGGCGACGCTCGACCGGCAGCAGGTCCGGGACGTGACCGGCCTCGCCAATTTCGTGCCGAGCCTGCACTTCGCGCAACAGGGCGACCAGGGCGCGATCCTGCTGACGCTGCGCGGCATCGGCAACGACGCGGCCTACACCGAAGTCGCCGATCCCGAGGTCGCGATCTATGTCGACGGCATCTATTCGCCGCGCGCGCAGGGCGCCTCGGTGTTGATGTACGACATGGAGCGTGTCGAGGTGCTGCGCGGCCCGCAGGGTACGCTGTTCGGCCGCAACGCGACGGTCGGCGCGGTCAGCCTCATCACCGCCAAGCCGCAGCTCGATGGCTTCCACGCCAGCATCGAGGCGGTCGGCGGTTCCTACAACCGCTTCGGCACGCGCGGGATGATCAACATCCCCGTCACCGACAATTTCGCGCTTCGCGCCGCGTTCATCACCGATCGCCACGACGGCTATATCGATTACCAGCAGGCGCCCAACGTACCCGGCGTCAACCGCTCCGCCTTCGTGACGAGCGGCCAGAAATATTATGCCGGCGACCAGAAGTCCGCCCGCGTTTCCGCGCTGTGGGATATCGGGCGGTTCAAGTGGAACCTGTCGGGCGAATATTACAAGGACACCGGCTCGCCCGTGCTCGGCCTGTTCCAGACGCCGCGGGCGGGGCAGAAGTTCTGGTCGGCGCTGGTCGATACCGCGCCGCAGACCGACCGCTATTCGTGGGGCGTCCGCTCCAACATGACATACGACCTGTCCGACCATATCGAGGCGGCGTACATCGCCGGCTTCACGCGCGTCGGCGGCACAGCGGATTCGGATGCCGATGCCGGTGCGCACCCACCGTTCAGCAATCCGGACGGCACGCTCAACCTGCCGAACGACAGCTTCGGCGAAAACAACACCGCCTTCTCGCGCTATGATTTCTGGAGCCACGAGCTTCAGTTGAAGTCGATCGGCGCCAACGCGATCGACTGGATCGTCGGCGGCTATTACAGCCACGAGGTCAACAAGATCCGTTTTGATATCGACCAGCGCAACGGCTACCGCGACGGCACGTTCAACTGGGCCGGCAGCTTCATCCAGGCCGACCGCGAAATCGATTCGCGCGCGGCGTTCGGTCAGGCGGTGTGGCACATCACCAGCAAGATCAACGTGACCGGCGGCTTGCGTTACACCAGCGACGAGAAGCGCGACATCGGCGGCCGTAACGTCACGTTCGGGGGCTGCCCGGGCACGCTGGCGGCGGCCGCGCTCGCCGCGTGCCAGGCGGCGGTTCCGAACCTGCCCGGCATCTTCGCCGTCGACCTGCATCAGGCCGGCAACGCGCAGGATCTGGTCAATACGCTGAACGCGCAGACCGCGCAGTACGGCAATCTGTGGAGCATCTCGAACAACGATGCCTATGGCAAATGGAACAAGCTGACGTGGCTTGCCCGTGCCGATGCCCAGATTACCGATGGCACTTTAGCCTACGGCAGCGTCAGCACCGGCTTCAAGTCGGGCAACATCGAGGACGGCGGGCTGCTCGCCGGGCCGGAGACGCTGACCAACTACGAAGTCGGCACGAAGTCGCGGTTCTTCGACAATCACGTCACGCTGAACCTTGCCGCGTATTACGAGGACTTCAAGGGCTATCAGGTCAATCAGGCGGTCACGACCCGCAACGCGGCGGGCGACATCATCGGCAGCCAGATCATCACCACCAATGCCAAGGGCGCGAAGGCCTACGGCTTCGAGGCGGAGATGACCGCGAACCTGACGCGGACGGACCGGATCAACCTGTCGGGCACGTACCAGCACACCGAGTTCAAGGATCTGTTCACGGTCGACAACCGCATCTACAACAACACGCCCGACAACATCGAAAACCTGAAGGGCAACCAGTTGCCGCACGCGCCGCATTTCTCGGCGACGGGCACGTATGAGCATGATTTCGAGCTGGAGAACGCCGCTCGCATCACGCCGCGGTTCACGCTCCACTATGAAACCAGCAGCTGGCTGACCTACTTCAACGGCGACGTCGCCGCGCGCTACCCGACCGCCAATCAGGCCGGCAAGGGTCTGCTCGGCACGGCGTTCGACAAGCAGGACGCGTTCGCGCGGATCGACCTTGGCCTGAACTATACGGCACCGGGCGGGCGCTACGAGGTCGAGGCGTTCGCGCTCAACCTGACCGACCACCGCATCCGCACCAGCTCCGGCGTGTCGGGTACGGTGGGCACGAATGGCCTGTCGACCGTCTTCCTGTCGAACTACGAGCCGCCGCGCACCTGGGGCGTTCGCGTCCGCGCCAAGTTCTGATCGCCCCCCCAGTCTCCTCCCAGGGAGCCTGACTGCGGCCACTGCCCTGCTCTCGGCAGGACAGTGGCCGCCATTTTCTAAAGCGCTATGGTGTCGGGCATTTGAGCTCTGATCCACACAGATCGACGGGCGGATTGGACACGATGACAAGACGGATCGTGATCGTTGGCGGCGGAACCGCGGGGTGGCTCAGCGCTGCCTATCTGGCGCGTGCGTTGCCACGTCCGCCGCACGCAAACGGCTGGGCGATCACGCTGGTCGAAAGCGTGGATATTCCGACGATTGGCGTCGGCGAAGGGAGTTTCCCGACGCTTCGCTCCACCATCGCGACGCTCGGCCGCAGCGAAGCGGAGTTCATCCGCGCCAGCGACGCGACCTTCAAACAGGGCGTGCGTTTCACCGGCTGGGCCGGCCGCGCCACGCCGGGACATGCCGGCGACGACTATTTCCACCCGTTCAACCTTCCGCTCGGCGGCGACACGCCGGGGCTGTTGCCGTTCTGGCTCGATTCCGCAGGTGATCCGAACCGCCCCGCCTATGCCGACGCCGTCACCACGCAGGAGCGCGTGATCCGCGCCGGCAAAGGCCCCAAGCGCGCGCAGGACCCCGATTTCGGCGGGCCGATGAATTACGCCTACCATTTCGACGCCGCCAGGCTGGCTTCATGGCTGCGCGAGGTCGCCACCGCCAACGGCGTGCAACGGATCGAGGCGACGATCGCCTCGGTCGAACGCGACGCGACCGGCAATATCGCCTCGGTGACGCCGGCCGGTGCTGCACCGGTGCCGGGCGACATCTTCCTCGATTGCTCAGGGTTTCGCGCGCTGCTGATCGGCGAGACGCTGGACGCGCCGTTCCGCGACGTCGGCGACATCCTGTTTAACGACCGGGCGATTGCGATGCAGGTGCCGAGCGCGCCCGACGCCCCGATCGCGCCGTACACGCTGGCGACCGCGCACGACGCAGGCTGGATCTGGGACATCGGCCTGTCGGGGCGACGCGGCACCGGCTGCGTCTATTCGAGCCGCCATATGTCGGACGATGCGGCGGAGGCGGTGATCCGCAAATACAACGACGTCGACCTGCCGACGCGTCTACTGCGCTTCCGCACCGGCTACCGCGAGCGGCAGTGGATCGGCAACACGGTCGCGATCGGGCTGTCCGCCGGCTTTTTCGAGCCGCTGGAATCGACCGGGATCATGCTGATCGAGGTCGCCGTGCGGATGGTCGCCGACATGCTGGCCGGGCCGCTCGACGCGGCCGCGATCGCCGGCGCCGCGCGCACCTTCGACCGGCAGATGACCGCACGTTTCGCCGCGATCATCGAGTTCCTGAAGCTGCATTACTGCGTCAGCCAGCGCACGGACACCGCCTATTGGCGCGACAATGTCGACCCGGCGAGCTGGCCTGAGGGGCTGCGCGACAAGCTCGCACAATGGCGGCACCGGCTTCCGTCGCGGTTCGACTTCGTGGCCGATCACGAGACGTTCCTGCCGCCGAGCTGGGCGTTCATCCTTCACGGTCTCGGCTATGCGACCGAGGCGGGGCGCGGCGCGCTCGAAGCGATGCCGCGCGAGGCGCAGGATGCCATCGCGACGTTCGGCAAGATCCGGCAAGCCGCCCAACAGGCGGTCACGCACCTGCCCGACCACCGTTCCCTCGTCATGCACTATCACCGAGCCCGTTGAGAGGTCCTATGCACGCCATCCTTACCCCGAACCGTTTCCTGCTGCTCGCCGGTGCGGCGTGCGTAATCTCCGCTGCCGCCAGCGCCAAACCGCCGGAACCCGCGCCGTGGCTCAACCGCAAGCTCAGCGCGGAGGCCCGTGCCGACGCGCTGGTGCGCGCGATGACCATGGACGAGAAGATGCGGATCGTCCGCACCTGGTTCCCGCCCAAGGCGCAGGGGATGCCCGGCGCGCCGGATGATCTCATCCCCTCCGCCGGCGAGATGGTCGGCGTGCCGCGCCTCGGCATCCCGACCCTGCGCGAGAGCGACGCCAGCCTCGGCGTCGCCAATCAGGTCGAGCAGCGCAAGGGCGACACCGCGACCGCCCTTCCCGCCAGCCTCGCCACCGCCGCCAGCTTCGATCCCGAGATCGCCTATCAGGGCGGCGTGATGATCGGCGCGGAGGCGCGCGCCAAGCGCTTCAACGTGCTGCTCGCCGGGGGCGTGAACCTGACGCGCGACCCGTGGGGTGGTCGCGACTTCGAATATCTCGGCGAAGACCCGCTGCTGACCGGCATCATGGGCGGCGCGCACATTCGGGGCGTGCAGAGCAATCACATCGTATCGACGATCAAGCACTTCGCGTTCAACGCGCAGGAGACCGGGCGCATGATCGTCGATGCGCGGCTCGACTGGGCCGCCCTGCACGAAAGCGATCTGCTCGCGTTCAAGCTCGGTATCGAGGGCGGCCACCCGGGTTCGGTGATGTGTGCGTACAACCTCGTGAACGGCGACTGGGCCTGCCAGAACAAGACGCTGCTGACCGATATCCTGCGCGGGCAATGGGGCTACAAGGGCTGGGTCATGTCGGATTGGGGCGCGGTCCATTCCACCGCCAAGGCCGCGAACGCCGGTCTCGATCAGGATTCCGGCGCCGAACTGGACCGCGAGGATTTCTTCCGCGAACGCCTGAAGGCGGCTGTCGCAAGCGGCGAGGTTCCCAGGGCGCGCTTCGACGCCATGGTGCGCAACGTTTTGACCGGCGTGATCGAAACCGGCCTGTATGACGACCCGGTGCCGGCGACGAACCAGCCGATCGACACCGACGGCCACGCGCGCGTGGCGCAGAAGGCCGCTGAGGAAGGCATCGTCCTGCTGCGCAATGCCGGCGGGATACTGCCGCTTGCCGCGACCGCCAAGCGCATCCTGGTTGTCGGCGGCCATGCCGATGTCGGCGTCCTGTCAGGCGGCGGCTCGTCGCAGGTCCGCTCGACCGGCGGGGTGCCGGTCGAGATCCCGCTGAAAAGCGGCCCGGCGGCATCGTTCGCCCGCACCACCTGGCACAACAGTTCGCCGATGCGCGCGATCCAGACGCAGAACCCCGGCGCCCGCGTCAGCTATGTCGATGGAACCGACACCGCGGCCGCAGCAGCCGCGGCAAAGGCGGCGGATCTGGTGCTGATCTTCGCGACCCAGTGGCGCACCGAAGCCGAGGACGTGACCACGCTCGCCCTGCCCGACAACCAGGACGCGATGATCGCGGCGGTGGCGGCCGCCAACCCGCGCACCGCCGTGATCGTCGAGAGCGGTGGCCCCGTGCTGATGCCGTGGCTGGACAAGGTGCCGGCGGTGCTCGCCGCCTGGTATCCGGGCCAGCGCGGCGGCGAGGCGATCGCCAACATCCTGTTCGGCAAGGTCAACCCCTCGGGTCGCCTTCCGATCACCTTCCCCGCTACGGACGCGCAGGCGCCGCGCCCGCAGCCGGTCGGTCTCGACCGAATCGCGAACGACGATGCCGCCTCCAACGCCGGCAGCGCGGGTGGCGAGGCAAAGGGCTTCACGGCCGACTATTCGGAAGGCGCCGACGTCGGCTACCGCTGGTATGCCAAGCGCGCGCAGCGACCGCTGTTCCCGTTCGGGTTCGGGCTGTCGTACACGACGTTCCGCTACGCCAATCTGAAGGTATCGGGCGGCGCCGCGCTGACCGTGAGCTTCGACGTCACCAACGCCGGGCCACGCTCGGGCGCGGACGTGCCGCAGTTGTACGTAACACCGCCCGCCGGCGGTGCCGTGGCGCGCCTGAGCGGCTTCCAGCGGATCGACCTTCAGCCCGGCGAAACCCGCCACGTCACGCTCAGCGCAGAGCGGCGGACGCTGGCGAAATGGGACGAGGCCGGCAACGGCTGGCATCTGCTCGCCGGCACCTACCGTGCTTCGATCGGCCACGACGCGCTCGACCTTGCGCTGACCGGATCGGCGACGCTCGCCGAGCAACGCTTCAGGCCCTGACACGCCCGAACGGGTGCGGTGGTGGTCCGCTATGGTATAGGACGCGCCTCAAGCGGTAATGGAGAGGCGTTGTGACTGCCGGACCTGCCCCCATCGCCGCAAGGCGTCTTTTCCGCCTGTCGGTCGGCGTTTTCGCGATCGGCGGCTTCGTCACGTCGCTGGTCAGTTTGCTGGTGCCACGCCTGACGGCGCTTTACGGATCGAGCTATTCGCACGCGCTCCTCGTGCAGATGGCGTTCTACCTCAGCTATCTGCTCTTTGCGGTGCCGATCGGGCGGATCATCACCCGGCGCGGCTATATGCGGTCCGCGATGATCGGCCTGGCGATCATGTCGGCGGCGACGGTGCTGCTGCTGATCGCCAACGCGATGCGACTGTTTCCGCTGCTCCTGCTGGCGTTGCTGCTGCTGTCGTGCGGCATCACCTTCCTCCAGATCGCCAGCAACACCGTCGTCGCGGTGGTGGGTCAGGCGGACGGTGCCGCGTTCCGGCTCAACCTGCTGCAAGGCTGCAACTCCGCCGGCACGATCGCGGCGCCGCTGTTCGGTGCGGCCTTTCTTACCGAAGGCGTCGGCGCGGAGGGTGGGCCACCGTTCGTGTTCGCGCTCCTCATCCTCGTGTTGCTGACGATCTCCTATACCCGCAACCGTAGCCTGCTCGACACCGCGCCGGCGGCCGAGGTCGCGATCGGCCGGTTCGATCTGCTTCGCGCGATCCGGGACCGGAAGCTTGTCTGGGGCATGGCGGCGATCTTCGCCTATGTCGGGGCGGAGGTCAGCATCGGCGCGCTGCTTGCCAATTACCTGATGCAACCGGGCACCTTGCACGCGCGCGCCGCCGTCGCCGCGCGGATGTTGAGCCTGTATTGGGGCGGCGCCATGGTCGGTCGCTTCGCGGGCAGCATCGTCATGCGGCGAGGCTCGCCGTCGACGCTGCTGCTGATCGCGGCGCTTCTCGCCGCCGTGCTGGCGGCGATCGGCGCGGGCGGCGGCGGGCTGGCCGGTTCGGTGGCGCTGATCGCGGTGGGCCTGTGCAACTCGATCATGTACCCGACGGTCTACGTCCTCGCCCTCCCGGCCCAGGCCGAACGCGCCACCTCGGCCGCGACGCTGCTGTGCATGGCGGTGGTCGGCGGCGCGGTGATCCCGATGCTGTGCGGCGAGATCGCGGATCGCGCCGGACTAGGCCCCTCGCTCTTCGTGCCGGTGGTGTGCTACCTCGTCGTCGCGGCCTTCGCCGTATATTGCTCTGGACGGAATTCGGAACGCACGTGAGTGTCACCAGCATCAAGGATGTGGCCGCTCGCGCAGGCGTTTCGCCGAAAACCGTATCCCGCGTCATCAATGGCGAACGCCATGTGCGGGAGGACAAGCGCGAACGCGTGCTCCAGGTCGTCCGCGAACTGGATTACAGACCGAATGCGTTTGCGCGCAGCCTGTCCAGTTCGCGCTCGTATCTGCTCGGGCTGCTGATCGACGATCCGGCATCCGGCTACGCCGCCGACGTGCAGCTTGGCGCGTTGATGCGCTGTCGTGAGAAGAACTACCATCTCATCGTCGAGCGGGTCGAACGCGACACCCCCGGCTGGGAAGCCGAGCTCGGCAGGTCGCTCGGCGTGATGAAGCTGGACGGCGTGATCCTCACCCCGCCGCTTTGTGACGACGCCGGGCTGGCCAAGCTGCTTGCGGAGGCGGCGATCCCGTTCGTGCGGATCGCACCGAGTGCCGCGGAGGATCTGTCCGGCTTCATCCGCATGGACGATTGTTCGGCCGCCGCCGAGATGACGCGGCATCTGATCGAGCTGGGCCACCGCCGTATCGGCTTTATCAAGGGTGATCCGGCACACGGCGCGACCACCGCCCGGCTGCAAGGCTTCGTGTCGGAAATGACCCGTGCGAACCTGACCGCCTCGCCCGATCTCATCCGCGAGGGCGACTTCTCCTCGCGCAGCGGGTTTGCCGAAGCCGAGGCGCTGCTTGCGCTCGCCGAACCGCCCACGGCGATCTTCGCGAGCAACGACGACATGGCGCTGGGCGCGCTGATGGCGGCGATGCGGCGCGGGCTGCCGGTGCCGCAAACCCTGGCGATCGCGGGGTTCGACGACGCGCCGACGTCGCGCGTGACATGGCCGCAACTCACCACCGTGCATCAGCCCAAGGCGGCGATGGCCGCCGAAGCCGTCGATATCCTCACCGATCCGGCATACCGCGACAGCATGACGGAACCGGCCTATCGCCGCGCGCTCGACTATCGGTTGATGATCCGCGGCAGTACCGATGCCAGTGCGGTGTCGACACCAAGCGTGCCGTAACCTCGGCGTCGAACGTGGGCGATCAGCGCGCCGAGGCGAAGTCGGCACCGGCCGCCAGCGTCCGCGCCGGGAGACGGAGCGAAACCGACAGCGGCAGATCGCGCGCCGACCGGCCGAGCCATATGGTATAATCGCCCGCGCGCTGCGCCCATGCACCCCTGCCCTCGTCGAAGACGGAAAGCAGCCGGGGATCCACGCTGACGGTAACGGTGCGCGCGCCGCCTGAGGCAAGCGTGATCTTCTCGAACGCGCCCAGCCGCCGGGGCGCCTCCCAATGGCCGTCAGCCGGCCCGACATATACCTGCGGCACGTCGGCACCGGCACGCTTGCCGGTGTTGCGAACGGTGAAGCTGACCTGCAATGCCGACCCCGCCAGAACCGCCCGAAGGTTCGAATAGGCAAAACTGGTATAGCTGAGACCGTGACCGAACGGCAGCGTCGGCTCGAGCTTGTGCGCGTCATACCAGCGGTACCCGACCGCCGCGCCTTCTGAATAGACCACGTCGAAGGGCGTGTGCTCGGGCAGCCCCTCGCCGTCGAGCTTCGGCCGGGGAAGCTGGTCGACACTGCGCGGGATACTCACCGGCATGCGGCCCGACGGGTTGATACGGCCGGTCAACACGTCGGCGATCACATCGCCCCCATCGGTGCCGGGATACCATGCCTCGACCGCGCCCGCGACCCGGTCGAGCCAGGGCATCAACACCGGCCCACCGGTTTCCAGGACGACGATCGTGTTCGGATTGGCGCGCGCGACCGCTTCGATCAACGCGTCCTGCCCGTCCGGCAAGGAGATCGAAAAGTCGCGCGACTCGGCCGCCCATTGCGTCACGAAAACGATGGCGACATCGCTCGCCGCCGCCAGACGGGCAGACGCCGCCGGGTCCTGTCCGCTGTCGTAATCAACGGTCGCGGCCGGCAGGTTGCGGCGCAGCGCCTTCAGCGGTGAGGAGGGAAGGTACACGACCGGCCCCGGCCAACTGGTCGGCTCGACACCAGCCACGGCATTGCCGCCGCGCGGGTAGACCTGCGCCGAGCCGCCGCCGGACAGCACGCCGGCATCGGCATGCCCGCCGATCACGGCGATGCGCCCCGCATGTGCGGATAGCGGCAGCACGTTACCGCGGTTCTTGAGCAGGATGATGCCCTCGCTCGCCACCTTGCGGGCGACCAGCGCATGCGCGGCGAAGTCGATCGGGGCGAGCGCGACCGGGTCGTCGATCACACCCTTGGCGAACATCGTGCGCAGCACCCGCCCGGCCATATCGTCCAGCCGGACCTGCGGCACTTCGCCGGCGGTGATCGCAGCGGCGAGTTTCGAACCGAAGTAAAAGTCCTCCGCACGCCTGTAGCCGGTTTCCTGATCGTGGCCGGCGTTGGCCGCCTTCGCGGTCGAGTGCGTCGCGCCCCAGTCGGACATGACATACCCCTGGAAATGCCAGTCGCGTTTCAGCACCTGGTTCAGCAGCCAGTCGTTCTCGCAACTGAAGTCGCCGTTGACCTTGTTGTAGGCGCACATCACCGAGCCGGCGTGGCTCTTCTCCAGCGCGATCTCGAAGGCGAGCAGGTCGCTCATCCTCGCCGCGCTGCGATCGATCACCGCATTCAGGATACCCCGCCCGGTTTCCTGGTCGTTGAGGGCGTAATGCTTGACCTGACCGATGATGTGCGCGCTTTCGATGCCCCGTGCGCCAGCCCCAGCGATGGTCCCCGCGAGCAGCGGGTCCTCACCGGCATATTCGAAATTGCGGCCGTTGCGGGGTTCGCGGACGAGATCGACGCCACCCGCCAGCATCACGTTGAGGCCGGATGCCCGCGCCTCCGCACCGATCATCGCGCCGCCCTGCTCCGCCAGGGCGGGGTTCCAGGTGGAGGCGATCGCCAGCCCGGACGGCAACGTGGTGCGCTCCAGCGGCTTGGCGCGAAACGCGTTCTGGGTCGCGACGCCTGCGCCGGCATCGGTCTGCCACTGCGGCGGAATGCCGAGCCGCGGCACACCCGGCACGAAGCCCGCCGATGCGTATCGGGCGAGCGGATCGACCTTGTAGCCGGGAAGGTCGGAACCGAACCAGCCGGACAGGATGCTCAACTTCTCATCCTGCGTCATCGCCGCGAGCAGCAGCCGCGTGCGCGCCTCCGGCGACAGTTTCGCGTTCATCCACGGTCGGGGCGCGGGCGTGCCCGCCGGCTGTCGCGTCTGCGCTGCCGCCGCAGCCGGTGCGACGAGGGCTGCGATCAACATCGCGAGGGCAACTGGCTTCATTCCGCTCTCCGAACGCTCGTGCGCGTTCATCCGCCTAGCGCAAACCGGAGCCGCTGGCGCCTACGACTTACGTCGTACCCGCATGGGCGCCGCCCGGGTCAGCGGCGGCGCGACAATGCGTCGAGCGCGGCGCAGGCATGCATTCTTAGCTCGGGCTCCCGCGTGACTTCTAGCATCGCGCTCAGGCTCGATCGCGCGGCTTCGACATCGCCCTTGTCCAATTGCAGCCGCGCATGTTCCCACCACGCATGCGCGTTCGATGGCGCGATGACGGTCATGCGCTGGTACAGCGTCAGCGCGCGATCCGGGTTACCGGCGCGTTCGGCACGGCTCGCCTGGTTCATCAGCAGCCGCACCAGCACCGACCGGTTCGACATCGCCGTCAGATGTTCCGGGCGCGGCGCGGCGTCCGGACCTAGCACCGCGCGCAGCAACGCCGCGAACCGCTCCGCATCCAGCATCGCGCCGCCGTCGAACGGATCGATCAGCACGGGCTCCGTTTCCGAGCCGATGCGAGCGACCACATGCCCCGGCGTATTCAGCGCATCCGCCGCCCAGCCGAGCCGCCGCGCCGCCGCCACGTAGAGGATGGTGAGACTGACCGGCAGCCCGCGCCGCCGGTCGATCACCCGGATGAGATCGGCATTATCGGGATCGTCATAGCTCTGTCGATCGCCGACGAAGCCGAATTCGTTGCCGATCACGCGCGCGAGGATCTTGGCGCGCGCCACCGCGCTTTCCGCCTCGCCGCCGAGCACGACCAACCGCTCCGTTATGTCGCCGAGAACGCCGACATAGGCGGACAGGTCGAGCCCGATATGATCGAGCGCAGCGATCTGCAGCGCCGCCGAGTCGAGCGAGATCGCTTCATCCTCGAGCAGCCCGATCTGCAGGATCGCGTCGATGTTCGATGCCTCAACCAGCGCCGTGCCCTCCGCGTGAAACCGTGTCCGTCGCGCCAGCAGAATGTTCGATCATGATGGCGCTCGATCCGCAGGATCGTGCGAAGGTAACGCACCGCCCCGCCAGCAGTGCCACGCGCCGGCGGGGCTTTTCGAATTACACCAGCTTGCCGGTGCGGATCAGCTCCTTGTACCAGTCCGCGCTCAGCTTGGGCGTGCGCTTCTGCGTCTTGAAGTCGACGTGGTGGATGCCGAAGCGCGTGTTGTAGCCATCCTCCCACTCGAAATTGTCCATCAGGCTCCACAGGAAATAGCCGTGGATCGGATAGCCCTCGCGCGCCGCGCGCTGCATGTGGGTGATACAGTTGCGCAGGTACATCACGCGGTCCGAATCGTAGACCTTGCCATCGGGCGATACCGCGTCGTCGGCGGAACAGCCGTTTTCGGAGATGAAGATGCGCTTCGGCTTCCACAGGTCGGATACCGTCCGGATGCCCCAGTACAGCACCTCCGGCGCGACATAGAGCCATGGCGACACCATGCGCGGGGAATGCGCCAGATGCGGCAGGATCGCGTAGCCGCGCGGCTGATCGGGTGCGGCGCGGACGTAGTTTGGCGTGTAGAGGTTGAGCGACACGAAATCGAGCGGGCTGGCGATGATCTTCATATCCCCCGCCTGGACGCGCGGCGCATCCCGGCCCTGCGCGGTCAGGTACGTGTCGAGATACTGCCCCTCCAAAATCGCGGTGAGGAACATCGCGTTTTCCTCGCGCACCGCGGCCTTGGTGGCGGCGATATGCTCGGGCGTTTCGATCACGGGCACGAACATGCTGGTGTTGTCGGCCAGCCCGACCTGCGTGCCGGGCCGCGCGGCGGCACGGATCGCCTGCACGCCGAGACCATGTGCCAGCACGCCGTTGTGGCGGATCTGGTTGACGTCACGCGGCGGCAGCTTGAGGCCGGGCGCCTTCGAGCCGGTCATGTACGACAGGTCGGTAAAGCAGCGCAGTTCGTTGACCGTCATGATGTGCTTGACGCGGTCGGACAGCTTGCCGGCCATGTAGCCGGCGTAATCGGCGAAGGCATAGGCGGTATCACGCGACTGCCAGCCGCCGGCGAGCCCGGTCGGCAGATCCCAGTGGAACATGGTCGCATGCGGTGCGATCCCGGCGGCGAGCAGCCCGTCGACCAGCCGGTCGTAATAGTCGACACCCTTGGGGTTGGGCGCGCCACGCCCGCTCGGGAAGATGCGCGACCACGCGATCGAGAAGCGATAGGCGCCGACGCCCAGCGCCTTCAGCAGCGCGATGTCGTCGCGGTAGCGGTGGTAGCTGTCGCACGCGACGTCGCCGGTGTCGCCGTTGGCGACCTTCCCCGGCGTGTGCGAGAACACGTCCCAGTTGGTCGGCCCGCGCCCGTCCTCGTTCACGGCGCCCTCGATCTGATACGCCGCGGTCGCGCAGCCCCACGCGAAATCGCGCGGGAACGCACCATCCGCGACCGCCGGCCGCGCACCCGGGCGCGGCTGCGCGTTTGCGGAGGTCATCAGCGACGATGCAAGCGCGGCACCGCCCAAGCCCAGCCCCAGTTCGCGGCGCGTTACATCGGCCATGTCATCTCTCCTTGAAGGTCGTTTGTCGGCGATCACCGGCGCTGCCGGATATGATCGAACATCAGGGCTGTTCGGCAAGCGAGAAGATCCGGGCGGCAGGCGTCCATTTCGCGTCGGCGTCGGCCCAGGGCAACGGGCGTTGAACGCTGTCCATCCTGCTCTCCCACTCCTGCACCGCTTCGATCGTCTCACGCGTCGGTGCGTAATCCTCGCGCGTCTCCATCACCATGACAAGGCGATTACCGCTGCGATAGATCTCCATCGCGAGAATACCGGATTCGCGGATGTCCGCGCACACCGCCGGCGGCACCGCCCCGGCGGCGTGCCAGCGCTCGTACCGGTCGATCGCCGCCGCATCGTCGACGAGATCGATGAGCAGGATCTGGCGTGGCATCAGTGCGGCGAACCGTTCAATTTACCCATCCGCCATCGATGACGTGAACCGCGCCGGTCGTAAAGGCCGCATCGTCGCTCCCCAGATACAGCGCGAGCTTCGCGATCTCTTCCGCGCGGCCAAGCCGCCCCATCGGCTGGCGCGCGATGAAGGCGGCCTGCGCGGCAGCATAGTCGCCGGTGTCGTGCAGCCGCTGTTGCAGCGATGGCGTGTCGATCGTGCCCGGGCAGATCGCATTGCAGCGCACGCCCTGCCCGACGAAATCGGCCGCGACCGCCTTGGTCAGCCCGATCACCCCCGCCTTGGTCGCGCCGTAGGCGAAGCGATTGGGGATGCCCTTCACCGAACTGGCGATCGACGACACGTTGACGATCGCGCCGCCACCGCGCGCCAGCATGCCGGGCAGGAACGCGCGGATCGTCCGGAACATCGCGGTCATGTTGATCGACACCGCCTGCGCCCACTCCTCCTCGGTACAGTCGAGAATCGTGCCGGCGTGGACGATGCCGGCGATGTTGGCGAGCACGTCGACCCCGCCGATCTCGCCCGCGAAGGCAGACACGGCGGCGGCGTCGGTCACGTCGAGCGCGCGCGTCTCGCACCCATCCAGCCCGGCGAGCGCGTCGAGGTCGCGATCGGTGGCGATCACGCGTGCGCCTTCCGCCGCGTAGAGTTGCGCGGTCGCGCGGCCGATGCCGCGTGCCGCCGCGGTGATGACCGCTATCTTGCCCTCAAGCCGTCCCGTCATGCTGTCGTCCTCATTCTTGCCGGCAGGCACGCCGGGCCGATCGGCTCGAAAGCCTTGTAGGTCAGGATGAATTCGCGGTGGCCAAGCGTTTCGGACACGCTGCGTTCGCCGCCCGCCACCGCCAGCACCGCCGCGACGATCTCCTCGCCGACGATGTCCAGCGTCGCCTCCCCTTCGAGGATGCGGCCGGCGTTGATGTCCATATCCGCTGCCAGCCGCCGCGCCGTCTCGGGGTTGGCGCACACCTTGATGACCGGCGAGATCGCCGAGCCGACCACCGATCCGCGCCCGGTGGTGAAGATCGTGAGATGGCAACCGCACGCGATCATCTCGACGATCTCGGCATTGTCGGAGATGTTGGGGAAGCCGAAGCGCGGCTCGCCGTCGGGCACCACGTCGAGCAGGTACAGCCCGCCCGTTGGCGGCACGTCGCCGGGCTTGATGAGGCCGCTGATCGGCGAGGAACCCGATTTGGAATAGGCCCCCATCGACTTTTCTTCCTGCGTCGTCAGCCCGCCCTCGGCGTTGCCGGGCGCGAAGCTGCCGAAGCCCATCACCGTGTAATATCGCTCGGCCTTCTCCACGCAGGCGACGATCGCCTCGCCCAGTTCGGGCGTGATAGCGCGCGTCTCCATGATCGCTTCGCAGCCGACCAGCTCGCCGGTCTCCTCGAAGATGCAGGTCGCGCCGTCCGCGACCAGCCGGTCAAACGCACGACCGACGGCAGGGTTGGCGGTGATGCCGCTGGTCCCGTCCGAACCGCCGCAGATCGTGCCGATCACCAGTTCGTCGACGCGCATCGGCACGCGTGGGCAATCGGCGATGGCGGCCTGCACCCGCGCCACTGCGGCGAGGCCCGCCGCGATGGTGGCGGCGGTGCCACCGGTCTGCTGGATCACGTACAGTTCGACCGGGCGCCCGCTCGCCGCGATATGCGCCTGCAAACGCTCACGGTCGAAACTCTCGCAGCCGAGCGACACCAGCACGACGCCGCCGACATTGGGGTGCGTCGTCACCGCCTCCATGATCTTGGCGGCATAGGCGTTGGGATAGCAGCCGGGGAAGCCGATCAGGTGGACATCGGCATCGTCCGCCTTGTCGACGATGCGCCGCGCGACATGGTGCGCGCATTCGACGAGGTACACGACCGCGACGGTGTTGCGGATGCCCTTGCGGCCATCGGCGCGCGCATAGCCCAGCATCATCGCCGCGTGTCCGTCACGGTCGAGCGGCTGTGCGCGGCGATATAGTCGCTCTTCATATTGTGCATGTGGACCCATTCCCCCGGAGCGGCCGCCGCCGTCATCGATCCGATCGGCGCACCGTATTTGATGACCTTTTCGCCTGCCGCGAGCGCTTGCCGCGCGACCTTGTGCCCGACCGTGATGCCCTCGCGCGCGGGGATCGTCCCGCCCGAGGTGGGCAGGATATCCCCCGCCGCGATCGGCGCGACGCAGATCAGCACGTTGTCTTGCGGATGGAGCAGGATAAGCTGGTCGGCGGGCGAAATCCGCGCGGGCGGGTCGGCCGCCACCGCATCGAGCGCGGCCCAGACCGTTGCCGGCACGTCGGTATCGATCCGCGCCACCATCGCGTCGACCTGATCGACACCGACCAATCCCGCCACCACGCATGCGACGGCGGGATGGCGCAGCGGATGCTGCAACGCCGCCGCCGGCAGCGAAACGCCGGCATCCGCCGCCACCGCCGCCAGCGCGCGCGCCCGCGCGACGATCTCGGCCGGGGGCGGCGCATAGTCGTAGTGCAAGCCGCCCGTATCGGCAGCGATCGTATCGTGCGCGAGGATGCCGCTGTTGTACGGCCCGCCCGCAATCACGCGCACGCCGAGCGCGGCGCAGCGATCCAGCAGCGCCGTCGCGCGCCGATCGAGCAACGTGTAGCGCCCGGCCAGCAGGATCACGTCGAGCGGCACCGTATCGAGCAGTTCCTCGCACACCGCGATCTCGTTCACGCCGATGCCGATCGCGCCGATCGCGCCCGCATCGCGCAGATCGCACAGCGCGCCGTAGCCGCCGTTCAGGAACGCGTCGCGGTGACGCGCATGCTCGTCCCCATGCGTTGCCGTGCCGAGATCGTGCGCGAGAACGATGTCGATGCGCCGGCCCTCCAAGCGGGACGCGCTGGCCTCGAACGAGCGCAGCACGCCGTCCGCCGAATAATCGTACACCTCGTCGAACGGGTCGGCATCGACGAACCCGTGGCGGGTGCCGGTCTGCGTGGTCGGCACCAGCACACGCCCGACCTTGGTGGAGACGATCGCCTTCTGCGCCGGGTCATGCGCCGCCAGCGCCGCACCCAGCCGTCGTTCGGCCAGGCCAAAGCCGTAATGCGGCGCGGTGTCGAAATAGCCGATGCCCGCCGCCAGCGCCGCCGCCACCGTGGCCATCGCCTCCTCGTCGCTGACCGCGCGGTACAGGTTTCCGATCGCAGCGGCGCCCATGCCGAAGCGGGGAAGAACGGGCATGTTCATGAATTTACTCCCTGCGCCAGACCGTAGATGCGCCTGGCATTGCCGCCGAACACGGCCGCACGTTCCGCCGCCGGGATAGCGCCGGCCGCCAGATCGTGCCACGCGCGGTAGCTTTGCCGTAACGTCACGACCGGCCAGTCGCTTCCCCAGATCAGCCGCTCCGGCCCGAACAGCGCCCGCAGCGTGTCGATCACCGGCAGCGTCGTCGTCATCTCGCCCTCGGCAGCTTCGGTGACCAGACCGGACACTTTGCACGCCACCTGCGGCAATGCCGCAAGCCGCGTCATGGCATCCAGCCAGGCGTCGTTCGCTTCGCTCATCACCGGCTTTGCCGCGTGATCGATCACGATACGCAGATCCGGGTGGCGCGATGCGCAGCGTTTCAACGCGGCGAGATGGCGCGGCCGCACCAGCGCCTCCAGCACCAGACCCGCTTGCGCCAGATGGGCCAGCCCGGCGTCGAGCGCGGGATCGTCATACCAGTCGTCCGCACGGTCCTGCACCATCGGCCGAAGCCCGAGCAACCTGCCCTGTTCCGCCAGCCGGTCGATCCGCCCGCACGCGTCGGCAGCGGTGAGATCGACCCAGCCGATCACCCCGGCGATGCGTTCGTCGGCGCGCGCGAGATCGAGCAGCCAGCGTGTGTCCGCCTCGCTCTCCTGGCTTTGCACCAGGATGACGCCCGACACCCCGGTCCCGGCGATCTCGCCCCACAGTTCGTCCGGCAGCACGTCGCGGTGCAGCGTCGGCAGGTCCGGCCCGGGCCACGTGCAGTCGTTCAGGCCCGGACGCCAGAGATGGACGTGTGCGTCGATCACCGCGCCACCTCGCCGCGATGCGACCGCGCGAACAGCGCCACCACCACGAAA
>JGI20283J13201_100076_pt1 | contig 36935 bp, 30 predicted proteins | sample Plalitdecfosmids_FD_13201 | JGI IMG/M metagenome (IMG submission 13201)
GTCGCGGTAACGCTTGCCGTTGCGCTGGGCGCTGGCGATGTCGCGCTGGGCCAGGCGCGCCTTGACCTGCTCCAGCAGCGACAGCACGAATTCGAGGCCGCCCTGCTTGCGGTCGTCGAGCAGCATGTACAGCCGGCCGCGCACGTTCAGACGCAGCTGGGCCGCCAATTCGCCGGTGTGGCGCTTGATGCGGTCCTCGCTGGTCTCGGCGGTGGCGCCGGCTTCGCGGATCGCATCGCGCTCGAGATTGGGCAGCAGCTCGACCACCTTCTCGCGCCACAACTTGAGGTCGTACGAGGCCATGATGCGGTCGATCTCGAGCTGCACCTTGCTCTCGACGCGTTCCAGCAGCGAGCGGCCGTCGCGGTCCATCAGCAAGGCGTCGGTGAGCGCATACTCGTTGAACGGCGTGACGTCGACCGTGCCCTTGCGGAAGTCGGGAAACTCGGCGAATGGGTGCTCGCCCATCGCCAACTGGTCGCGCATGAAGGCATCGCGTTCGGCATCGCCGGCGCGGCGTGCGGTATTGCCGACCCCGACGCCATCGCTGCCGGCGATGCCGAAAAAGGCCTTGACCATCAGAGCGGCCACTTCATAGGCGCGGATGTCGTCGCGCAGGCTTTGCTGGGTGTCGAGCACGGCCTGGCCGAAGGCCGAGTAGACCTTCGAGTAAGACAGGCGCATGTCGCCAAAGCGTGACTCCGGCACGCGCGGGTTGTAGGGACCGAGCTTGTGCTGCTGCTGGTTGACCGCGACCGAGCGCTTGCGGTTGGCGAAATCGGCGGACGCGAAATCTTCGAACAGGGTATCGGCCACCATCTGGTAGACATCCTTGACGTCCATGGTCGCCTTGTTGGCCAGGTTGGCGGTGTCGACGAAATACACGTCGTCGAACGGCGCGCCACGGCCGACCACGCTGTCCGGATCGGCCCAGCGGACTTGCGCGTTCATGTCGCGCATCGCGGTCTCGAGCTCCATCAGCGTGGCGTAGGCATTGGCTTCGGTGCGTTCCTTGTTGGCCTTGGCGAAACCGGTCGGCAGGAACATCACCAGGTCGACCTGGCTGGCCGAGACCTCTTGCTGGGCGATGGCCTTCGCAATCCACCCCAGGTCGATCGCGCTGCCGGCCCCGGTGCCGCCAGCGCAGGACGCGATCACGACGATGCGGAATTTGGACGTGTCGACCTGCAGGCCGAGGCGCTGGTAGTTTTCCTTGCGCTCGATGCCGGCGTTACTCCCCAAAAAGTTCAGCGCACCCTTGATGCGGCCGCGCAGCTTGGGGTATTTGTCGTACAGGTACAAACGCGCCAGCGCGCGGATCTGGCCCGCGCCTTTCGAGGGGTCGATGCCGAGCGAGCGCAGTTTTTTCGGCCGCAGCGGCATCCAGCTTTCGATCAGCGGGAAGCGCGCCAGGCTGTCGTCGGACTCGTGGTATTGGGGGAGATCGAGAGGCTCCACGAGCCTCTCTTCGTCGGACAGCTTGACCAGCTCGAACCAGGGATCGGTGCGCTGCGACTTGCCCTCGTCGATGATGGCGTGGCTGTCCAGGTCGAAGTGCAGGAAGCGCGCGACCGGAAAGTCGGCCAGCGATTCGACGCGGGTCGGGCTGTGGCGGTTCCACACCGCCGCCAGGATGCGCCGGCGGATGCGCATCATCACTTCCATGCCGGTGCCGCCGGCGCCGATGAACAGCGTCGGGCGCAGGTCGACCTTCTGCTCGGTGCGGCCGAGGGTGTCCTGGTTCAGGGTCGTGGGATCGGGAAAATCTGCCATGATTGTCTTTCGTTTTCAGGTTCTCGGTGTTTCAGCGGCGGCCGATGAAAAAAGCCGCGATCAGCGCGATCAGTCCGACCGCCAGCAGCGGCCCGGTGATCGCCAGCGTCAGGTAGCGCGCCGCGTTGACGATCGCCAGCACCACCGCGGCCGACACGAAGCCGAGGCCGACGAACATCAGCCAGCCCGCGCTGCCGGCCGACGAGGGCGCGACGCGCCGCACCACCAGGTGATGCACGTAGGCGTTACGCACGAAAAAATAGATGACCAGCAGGACCACGAAGATCGACCCGCCGATCGCCAGGTCGCGCGTCGAGGTGTCGCGCAATGGCGCGGCGCTGGTGTTGGTCATGCCGCCGGGCGCGATCTCGACCGGCTGGGTCGCGGTGTCGGGCGTGGTCTTGGGCAGGGCCGGATCGGGCGTGGTCTGCACCGCACCGGGCAGCTTGAAGCCGGGGTCGGTGGGCGTGGCCTGGTTCGGCGTGCTGGGCTGGGTTTGGGGGCTTGGCATCGTGTCCTCTTGGGTCTGTTATCGGCTATCGGCTATTGATTCAACGCCCCAGCCGCACCTGCGCACCTTCGCGCAGGTCGATCAGCTGGTGGCCGAACAGGGTTGTCTTGAGGCGGGCGACTTGCTGGCCCGCCTTGTCGTAGATCGGCTGGGTCGCGCCCGCGCGCGCGTGCACGCTGCGCGGCTCGTCCTCGACCGTGATCCAGGCCTGGCGCGGCCGTGCATAGGCCCAGGCCGCACCGAAGCCCGCCGCCAGCAGCGCGGCCAACGCGCCGATCAGCGCGACCAGCGGGCCGGCGCCGTAATGCACGCTGACCTCGAGCGGCAGTCTGGCGGTCGAGGCGCGGATTTCGCTCGGGGGCGTGAAGATGTCGGGCAGCGGGTCGCCCGGGAACAGCGCCGCCATGCGCTCGCGGAAGGATTGCGACAAGGCCAGGTGCTGGCCCTGCAGGTGCACCTCGATCCGCCCCGGCAGCACGTACGCCGAACCGGCCGACTTGAGCGCGGCCATCGACCATTTGCCCGGCAGCTGGGCGACCGGCAGCGGCATGCTGGACGCCAGCGGCGCGGCGCGGCCGGGGGCCAGCTTGCGCACCGCGGTGCCCTGCAGCGCGATCGGGCGTGTCTCGCCGGCCAGCGTCGAGCTGGCGCTGAGCGTGGCATCCGTGATCGTGTACGGGTAGATCGTGTTCTCGAGATTCCAGCGAATGGTGGCGCTGGGCGCGCGCGCATCGGGCGCCACGTCGGCATGCAGCAGGCCGCTGCGGTCCATCGAAAACTCGACGCCGGGCGCGTTCTCGACGCGGCGCGGCACCAGGCGCACGGTGTCGCGGTCGAGCGGCTTCAGACGCGCCGGCGGCTCGGTGATCACGCGTTGTACGCGCCCGCTCGCAATCAAGCCGTCGAGCGCGCGCGCGCCCTCGCGCCCGACCGCGAAGGCATACACCATCAGGCCGTTGGCGCGGTAATGCTCGCCCGCCACCGGCAGGCGCAGCGGAAAGGCCAGTGCTTCCTCGATCGCCGCGCCGTGGTGGATCAGCTCGTAAAACTCGCGGTTGCGCGCGGCCGTGGCCTGGTCGTTGTTCGGGCTGTTGCGGTTGTTGGTGACCAGCCAGACGATGCCGGGTTTACCCTGCAGGACGCCGCCCACGGCCGCGTTGACGGCTTCGCCGAGGTCGGTGTCGGCCAGCGCAGTGCCATTCGGCTTGCGCGCGGTGTCGAGCCCGGCCAGCGCCTTTTGCACGTGGCCGCGCACGCTGGCGGCGTCGACCTGCTCGGACAGCAGGCCGTGCGGCGACGGCGCGCCGGGCAGCGACTGGTTGAACGAGGCCAGCACCAACGCGTCGCCGGCCTGGGCCACGTTCGCCACCAGTTCGGTCACCAGCGGCTTCAGGGCGGACTTCGGGTCGGTATAAAACGGTTCCATCCAGCCCGAGTTCTGCACCAGCACGACTTGCGGGATGGCGAACGCCGGCGCGGCGCAGGCAGACAGCGCGCACAGGGACAGCACCCGCAACGGGATACGGAGCATGGCGCGCTTCACGTCAGCGCTTCCAGGTCCCAGCCGCGGATCCGGTTCCAGTCGGGGTGGTGCAGCCACAGGCGGTTGGCGTACACGAAGGGCACGCACTCGAGCGGCCGCGCCAGGCGCGCGATGTCGTCGAGGATCACGTTGCGCCGGCCGATCCACTCCACCGTGGTGCGGACGATCACGCGGCTGGCCAGCGCCTCCTCGGCGCGGCCGGTGTACTTGTGGAAGCGCAGCACCAGCCCGCTCGGCTGGCTGCGGTTGTTGTTGAAGCTGCGCAGCAGCGGTAGCACCAGCGCATCGTCTTCCTGCTGGTCTTCGACGTGTTCGCCCGACCAGGGCTCGTCGACCACCGGGTGGCCGCGTCGGAACAGCAGGTTGGCGAACCCCAGGCGGGCGCCGTCGATGCGTTCGCGCTGCGGATTGTCGACGCCCAGTTCGAGGAAGGCGTAGGACTGGCCGTCATGTCCGATCAGCCACATGCGGCCATCACGGCTCAGGGTCGGACCGCCAAAATCGAGGCGCGGCAGCCAGGTGTCGGGCCAGGGCAGCCAGCGCGGCGCCTCGCCCGGGCGCCACAGCAGCTGGCCGGCGTCGTGCAGCCAGTGCAGGCGGCCGTCGTAGCCAATCGGGCGACTCCAGCCGGACTGCGGCAGCGCGCCGCAATCGTCTTCGCGCGCCAGCGTCAGGTCGGGCAACAGCGTGCACAGCTTGACTTGGCCGGCCTCGCCGCGCACCAGGCAGGCGACATGGCGGCGCATGCTGCCGGGCGCGGCAACCATGCTGCCGGCGAGTATGGTCTCGGTGCGCCAGGTTTCCGACACCGGATTGATCCACAGCCGGCACAGGCCGCGCGCCGTCGGCAGCAAGGCGACTTCACCGCGGCGCGGCTCGAGCTCCGGCAGCCAGCCGTAATCGGAGATGTTGAAGCTGAGGTCGGCCGCGCCCTCTTCCGGCACCAGCACCTGCCACGATCCAGCCAGCGGGTCCCAGTACTGCAGCGCGCCGCGCCCCGGCGCCAGGGCCAGCAGGCGCTGCTCGGGAAAGCCGTAGCTGGCGGCGGCGAACACGCAGTGGGCATTCGGCGGGGTCGGCATCGAGGTGTCGGGGCGGCCGATCTCGGGCGCGGCCGCACGCTCCTCGAGGCTGTCGCCGAGCGCCAGCGACGTGACCGGCAAGCCGTGCGGCACATGGCGCGGCAAAGCCTGGTCGGCAAATGGCCCCCACCAGTCGGGCAGGCGTTCGCGCCGGCCGGCCAGGCGTTCGAGCGGACTTCCGCATTCGGGACAGAACGCAAAACCTTCGGGATAGATGGGCGCGTGCTCACAGGCCGTGGGCAGCGAGGCGCCGAGCAGGTGCGCGACGTCGGCCAGGCGCGCGCGTTGCTGCGTGCCCCAGTCGATGCGGCCCAGGCCTTCGGTCGCGGCCAGGCTGAATTGCCCGGTGTTTTGTCCGCCGCCCTTGCCCAGCTTGTCCTGCGCGCCCTGCGCGTCTTCCAGCCAGACGCTGGCTGGCGTTTCCCATCGGTATGCCATCTCGCTCCGGTGTCGTAATGTTAAGCTTCTGGAAGCATAACGCTACGGTCCCGTCCACGGCGCGCCGTTCACGAAAGGACTGCGCGGCAATCCTTTGCGCATCAAATAACAGGCTGTTCCGCGGAACTTTTGAAGACGTCATTTCCCACAAGTCCCACGGCGCGGATCTTCCAGGCGCCGTCTTCCAGCACCATGCTCAACGCCAGCACGCGCATGGTGCGTTCCTCCTGGCCCAGCGTGACCTGGACCTCGGCCGTGTCGCCGTGCTGGCGCACCAGCCTGGCCTGGACGCCGTGCAGCCAGGCCGGGCGATAGCTGGCAGACTGGATGAAATAGTCGCTCTCGGGCGGACGACCGCTTTTCATGCGCTCGATCAGCCTGGCCGCCAGCGGCCTGGACACGTAGCGTGTGAAGGTGCCGTAGCGGTCGCTGAGCGGATCCTGGTCGGCGCTGAGCGCGTCGAGGTACCAGCCGTAGAACTCGGCGGCCACCGTATCCGGCCCGCGCGTTGCCGGCGCCGCCTGGGCCGGGCCAGCCAGCATGCATGCCAGCAGCAGGCTCAGCCAACCCACCCATAACTTGATTTTTGGAAAATTTCCCTTACGAATCAACATGATAAGCTCCTGACAACGCCACTGTGCAGCAAAGCCCGTCCGCCGTCGCTGAGCTGCCGCAAGGGGCGGCAGGCCGCCTGAAGCGACGTATAATGCCGGGCTGTCCCCTCTCTTTTGCCGCCATGACCACCGCCGACCTGCCCGCCTCCGCCATCGACGTCGCAACCACGCATCTGCGCGACGTGCTTGCGATCGCGCTCGAACACGGTCCCGGCCGGCGCGCGCTGGTCGTGTACGACAGCCGCACCGGCCTGGCGCGCGCACTGCTTGAAGCCTACCGCCGCAACCTGGCGCAGGACAGCGAGTTCGTCGACTTCGACGCCGTCGCGCCGGATGACGTACTGGCCCGCTTCAAGACCCTGGCGCCGCACGACCTGGTGGTGCTGGTCCAGTCGAGCAACTTCCGCCTCGACGGCTTCCGCCTGCGCGTCGAGCTGTTCAAGCTGGGACTGAAGGTGATCGAGCACGTGCACCTGTCGCGCATGCCGGGCGTGCAGGGCGAGCACTACATCGAAGCGCTGGCCTACGATCCGGCCTACTTTCGCGGCGTCGGCCATGCGCTGAAACGCCGCATCGACCGCGCCCAACGGGCCGAAGTGCGCGGCAGCGCGCATGGCGTCGAAACCGTGCTGCGCTTCGACTCGCCGCTGGAAACGGCCAAGCTGAACATCGGCGACTACGGCGCGATGAACAACGTCGGCGGCCAGTTCCCGATCGGCGAAGTGTTCACCGAAGCGACCGACCTGGAAGCGGTCAGCGGGCGCGCGCTGATCCACGTGTTCGGCGACACGTCCTACCTGGTCAACCGTCCCGAGCGGCCGATCACGATCGTCATCGAACGCGGACGCGTGGTCGAGGCGCTCGATTCGACGCCCGAATTCGACGAGGTGCTGGCCATCATCCGGCGCGACGAGGGCGAGGTCTGGGTGCGCGAACTGGGCTTCGGCATGAACCGTGCCTTTTCGCGCGAACGCCGCGTCGACGACATCGGCACCTACGAGCGCATGTGCGGCATCCACTTGTCGCTGGGCGCCAAGCACGGCGTGTACGCCAAGCCCGGCTTCAAGCGCAAGGACGCGCGCTATCACATCGACGTGTTCGCGGTGACCGATGCGGTATTTCTCGACGACGAGCGCGTGTACGCGGACGGGGCCTGGACGCTGACTGGCTGACGGCCGGAGGGCAAGCGCATACAATGGCCGGGTCATCATTTTCGGACCCTGTCCATGCTCACCCAGGAACAACGTGACCGCTACCAGCGCGACGGCTACCTCGTCATCCCCGACTTCAAATCGTTGGAAGCCATCGCGCGCCTGCGCACGCGCGCGGGCGAGATCGTCGGCGCCTTCGATCCGAACGAATCACGCGCCATCTTCACCACGCGCGACCAGGCCCGCGCCAGCGATGCCTGGTTCCTTGGGTCCGACAACACGGTGCGCTGCTTTTTCGAGGAAGAAGCCTTCGACGAACACGGCCAACTCAAGCAGGCCAAGGCCCTGTCGATCAACAAGATCGGCCACGCGATGCACGACCTCGACCCGGTCTTCGACGCCTTTACGCGCGACGCGAAACTGGCGGCGGTGGCGCGCGACCTGGGGCTCGAACAGCCGCAAGTCTGGCAGTCGATGTACATTTTCAAGCAGCCCGGCATCGGCGGCGAAGTGCGCTGGCACCAGGACGCCACCTTCTTCGATTCCACCCCGATCAGTGTGACCACCTTCTGGTTCGCGCTGGAAGACGCCACCGTCGACAACGGCTGCCTGTGGGTCGAACCGGGCGGCCATCGCGGCCCGCTGCGCGAACGCTTCCTGCGCGAGGGCGACGCCATCACGATGGAAAAGCTGGATGCGACGCCGTGGCCGGACGATTCGGTGGCGGTGCCGCTCGAAGCCAAGGCCGGCAGCCTGGTGTGCTTCCACGGCCTGCTGCCGCACTACAGCGCGCCGAACCGCTCGGCCGTTTCGCGCCACGCGTTCACGCTGCATGCGACCGATGGGCGCACCGCCTACTCGTCGCACAACTGGATCCAGCGCGATGCGAATCTGCCGGTGCGCGGCTTCGAGTGAACGCACGCGCGTAACGACAGCTTTTTATTGCAAGCAAAATCGCCCCCATCCATAATGCTTGACTGATCAGCAACCATTTTGAGGGCATCCATGCATTCAGCATTCCCGTTTCGTCGAACCGGCCTGGCGCTGCTGCTGGCCGCCCTCCTGCCGGCTGCCCCCTCGTTCGCGCAAGACAGCGCCGACGTCCGCCGCATCGAGGCAGGCTTGCGACCCGCGGTCGCCATCGAAGGCCAGCCGGTGCCCATGCATACGCTGGCAGCCGAAATGCAGCGCCTGCACGTGCCCGGCGTCAGCATCGCCCTGATCCGCGACGGCAAGATCGCCTGGGCCAAGGGCTATGGCGTCGCCTACGAAAATGGTCCGGCCATCACGCCGGCGACGCTGTTCCAGGCTGCCTCGATCAGCAAACCGGTCAGCGCCCTGGCCGCGCTGCGCATGGTCGACGCCAAGCAGCTCGACCTGGACGCCGACATCGACACCGAACTCACGAGCTGGAAGCTGCCGCCGGGTCCGGACAACAGCCATGCGACGCTGCGCCAGCTGCTGTCGCATACGGCCGGCACCACCGTCTCCGGCTTCCCGGGCTATGCCGCCGATTTGCCGCTGCCGACGCTGGTGCAGGTGCTGGACGGCACGGCACCGGCCAACACCAAGCCGGTACGCATCGACACGGCGCCGGGCAGCGTCTGGCGCTATTCGGGCGGCGGCTACGCGGTGGTCCAGCAGGCGATGATCGACCGCAGCGGCAAGCCCTTCGCCGCGCTGATGCTGGGCAGCGTGCTGGAGCCGCTCGGCATGCGCGACAGCAGCTTCACCCAGCCGCTGCCGGCGGCGCTGGCCGCGCGCGCCGCCCTGCCCCACGACGAGGACGGCAAGCCGTACAAGGGCGGCCCTTACACCTACCCCGAGCTGGCCGCGGCCGGCCTGTGGACCACGCCGAGCGACCTGGCGCGCTTCGCGATCGGGGTGCAGGCGCTGGCGGCGGGACGCAGCAAGCTGCTCTCCCCTGGGCTTGCCAAGACCATGCTGCAGCCGGTGAAGAACGGCTACGCGCTCGGCTTCGAGGTCGAAGGAGAGAACAAAGCGCTGTCCTTCGCCCATGGCGGCAGCAATGCCGGCTATCAGAATTCGCTGTATGCCTTCACCCGCCATGGCGACGGTGCGGTCGTGATGACCAACGGCGACCAGGGCGGCGAGCTGACCCACGCGATCATGCGCGCCATCGCCGCGGAATATCGCTGGCCCGGCCACCAGACCGTGCTGCGCAAGGCGGTGGCGCTGGCGCCGGCCAAACGCGATGCGCTGGCCGGCCGCTACGCGATCGAAGGCCTGGGCGACTTCGAGATCGCCGTACGCGAAGGCCAGCTGATGTTCTCGGCGCGCGGCAGTGCCTTCGAGCCCTTGTATGCGGCCTCGCCGAGCGTGTTCTTCGTGACCTCGCGCGAACTCGAACTGCGCATGGACCAGGGCGGCGACAGCGGCCGCCTGCTGTCCGGCCCGTACGACGTGCAGTTCAAGCGCGCGGGCGCCGCCCATCCCTAAGCTGGTCCTCCGGCGTCTCTAGTATTAAAACTACACATTCAATGCGAATTCTATTGACACAAAAATACGCACGTTCAACAATCCCCCCGTCGAGCGCGAGGAGACACTCATAATGAACGCTCGACACGTAGTAAAAGTACCTGGCTGAGCAGTCGGTAATTTTGCACGACTCCGCTGCTGGCCCGGGACCTTACCCGTACAACATCGGAGACAAAATGAAGAAGATCGTATTGGCCGCGCTGTTCGCGGCAGGCATGATGACGTCCGCGGCGCAAGCCGCCACGCCCACCCAGCAAAACGGCGGCAGTTCCGCCATCATGCTGCAGGGTTTCCACTGGAATTCGTCCAGCTACAGCGGCCCGGACTGGTACAACACGCTGATGGCGAACGTCGGTGACCTGGCCGGCATGGGCTTCACCCACGTCTGGTTCCCGCCGCCGTCCGATTCTGGCGCGTCGCAAGGCTACCTGCCGCGCCAGCTGAACGTGCTCAATTCCAGCTACGGCAGCTCGGCCGAACTGACCAACGTGGTCAGCGCCTTCAAGAGCAAGGGTATCCAGTCGATCGCCGACATCGTCGTCAACCACCGCGTCGGCACCACCGGCTGGTCCGACTTCACCAACCCGAACTGGACCACCTACACCATCGCCAAGGGCGACGAGTGCAATTGCGGCCTGGGCAACGCCGATACCGGTGACGGCTTCTCGGGCGGGCGCGACCTCGACCACACCAACGTCGGCGAAGTCCAGAACGGCATCAAGACCTGGCTCAATTCGACCATCAAGCAGGTCGGCTTCACCGGCCTGCGCTTCGACTACGTGAAAGGCTTCAATCCGAGCTACGTCGGCCAGTACGCCAACGCCTTCGCGCCCGACTTCTGCGTCGGCGAGCTGTGGGACGGTCTCGACCTGAACAACATCGACGCTCACCGCCAGGGCCTCATGAACTGGATCAACGCCAACGGCAGCAGCTGCGGCGCCTTCGACTTCACCACCAAGGGCCTGCTCAACGACGCCCTCGCCAACGGCAACTACTGGCGCCTGAAAGCGACCGACAACAAGCCGCAGGGCGGCATCGGCTGGTGGCCGGCGATGATGGTGACCTTCGTCGACAACCACGACACCGGCCCGGCCGAAAGCTGCGGCAGCGGCCAGAACCTGTGGCCTGTACCGTGCGGCTCGGTGATGGAGGGTTACGCCTACATCCTGAGCCACCCGGGCATCCCGACCGTATTCTACCCGCACATCTACAACTGGAACCTCAAGACCCAGATCGCGGCGCTGATCAAGGCGCGCAAAGCGGCCGGCGTGACCTCGACCTCGGCGGTCGCGATCCAGTCCGCCCAGCAAGGCTTGTACGCGGCCATCGTCACCGGCGGTGCACACCAGCTGGCGATGAAGATCGGTCCGAACAGCTGGAGCCCGGGCAGCGGCTGGACCCTGCAGACCTCGGGCAACAACTACGCGGTGTGGATGAAGTAAGCAAGGAAGTCGTTGCGTGATGCACCGATACCTCATCCTCATGCGATGACGGCACCGTAGACCACGAACCAGGGGGCGCCGCCAAGCGGAACAGGCGCCCCCGGCGGCTATGATATAAGGTCACTCCTACAAGACAACCGAGCCTTCATGAATTCCCGCTTCTTCGCGATCGTCGGTGCGCAATTCTTTTCCTCGCTGGCCGACAGCGCGCTGTTCATCCTGTGCGTCTCCCTGATCACCACACTGGCCTTCCCGGCCTGGATGACGCCGCTGCTGAAGATGGGTTTCGTACTGTCGTACATCCTGCTGGCGCCCTTCGCCGGCGCGTTTGCCGACCGTTTTCCCAAGGGCCGCGTGATGCTGGTCACGAACACGGTCAAGATGTTCGGCTGCTCGCTGATCCTGGCCAAGGCCAATCCGCTGCTGGCCTACGGCATCGTCGGCTTTGGCGCCTCGGCCTATTCGCCGGCCAAGTACGGCATCCTGGCCGAGGTGCTGCCGGCCAAGCGCCTGGTCGCGGCCAACGGCTGGATCGAGGGCACCACCGTGCTGTCGATGATCCTCGGCACCGTGCTGGGCGGCCTGATCTCGGCCAACGAGCACGCCATCGCCTGGCTGCAGGCCAGCCTGCCGTTCGGGCGCCTGATCGACACGCCGGTCGGCGCGGCGGTCGCGGTGATCGTCATGACCTATTTGCTGGCCACGCTGCTCAACCTGGCCGTGGTCGACGCGGGTGCGCGTCACGCGCGCGCGGGCCGCACGGATGACCCGCGCCGCGGGCTGCTGCGCGACTTCTTTCATTGTAATTCGCGGCTGTGGCGCGACCGCGAGGGCCGCGTCTCGCTCGGCGTGACTTCGCTGTTCTGGGGCGCCGGCATGGTGCTGCAGCTCCTGCTGCTGGCCTGGGCGCAGACCGTGCTCGGCCTCGGCCTGGACCAGGCGGCCATGCTGCAGGGCGTGTTCGCGCTCGGCGTCGCGGTCGGCGCCGCGCTGGCCGGCAAGTCCGTGCCGCTGGTGCGTTCGTTGTCCGTGATGCCGCTCGGGATCGTGATGGGCCTGGGCCTGTGCGGCATGGTGTTCGTGCATTCGGTGATGATGGCCGCGCCGATGTTGCTGGTGATCGGCGTACTGGCCGGCTTTTTCGTGGTGCCGATGAACGCCATCCTGCAGCACCGCGGTCATCACCTGATGAGCGCCGGCCAGTCGATCGCGGTGCAGAACTTCAACGAAAACCTCGCCATCCTGGCAATGTCGGCCAGCTACGCGCTGGCGCTGCAGGTGCGCCTGCAGCTCGACACCGTGCTGGTTGCGCTGGGCTTGCTGATCGTCGTGGTCACGCTCGGCCTGCGCGCGATCTCGACGGCGCCGGCCCATGCTTGAACCCTTCCGCCGGCGCACCCGCGCCGTGCATCCACGCCTCGCGATCGCTCATCCGTATTGGCCCGGCGCACCGTGTTCGCGCATTGAATTCGACCAAAGTCGCTAAAACGCCACAGTCCCCGGATCTTTGCACATGTAACAAGCTTGTTACAAATCAAAGAAGCGCTGTCCGTACGCGAAGCACTAGAATATTTTCTTCTTATCAACCAAAAACGCAGGGTAAATATGATACGTTTGCCGATCGGGCTGGCCGCGCTATGCCTCAGCCTGTCCGCCATCGCGGCTGACCAATTCGACGACAAGTTCCGCCAGCTCGACGAATTGCTGCCCACCCCGACCTCGATCCGCACCGCGTCCGGCGCCCCCGGCCACGCTTACTGGCAGCAGCGCGCCGACTACACGATCCGCGCCTCGCTGGACGAAGCCAAGCGTGCGATCACCGGCACCGAGACGATCACGTATCACAACAATTCCCCGGACAGCCTGGACTACCTGTGGGTCCAGCTCGACCAGAACATCTACAAGCCGAACTCGGACGCGCGCACCACCGCCACCCTGCCTTCGCGCGAAGCCTGGTCGAAGGCCACGCCAGAATCCGGCGTCAAGTTCGACACCGTGCGCACGATGCTGGAAGCACGTACTTTTGATGGCGGCTACAACATCAAGAGCGTCAAGGACAGCAGCGGCCGTCCGCTGCATTACGTCATCAACCGCACGATGATGCGCATCGACCTGCCGCAGTCGATGAAGCCGGGCGCCAAGCTGGCCTTCTCGATCGAGTGGAGCTACAACATCAACGAGTCGAAGATCCTCGGCGGCCGCGCCGGCTTCGAGCACTTCGACGAAGACAAGAACGACCTGTTCGAAGTCGCCCAGTGGTATCCGCGCATGGCGGCCTATTACGACGTGATGGGCTGGCAGCACAAGCAGTTCCTGGGCACTGGCGAATTCACGCTGGAGTTTGGCGACTACGACGTCGACCTGACCGTCCCGGCCGACCACATCGTGGCCGGCACCGGCGAGCTGCAGAACCCGGGCGACGTGCTCAGCGCGGCCCAGCGCCAGCGCCTGGAGCAGGCGCGCACCGCCAAGCAGCCGGTCGTGATCGCGACCCAGGCCGAGGCGGAAGCGCGCGAAAAGCAGCACGCGAGCGGCACCAAGACCTGGCACTTCCGTGCGAAAAACGTGCGCGACTTCGCCTGGGCCTCGAGCCGCAAGTTCATCTGGGATGCACAGGGTTACAAGAAGGACGCGACCAACGTGCTGGCCCAGTCCTTCTACCCGAAGGAAGGCAATCCGCTGTGGGAAAAGTATTCGACCGCGGCGGTGATCCACACCATCGCCGAGTACAACAAGTACTCCTTCGACTATCCGTATCCGGTCGCGATTTCCGTGAACGGTCCGGTCGGCGGCATGGAATACCCGATGATCTGCTTTAACGGCCCGCGTCCGACCAAGGACAAGAAGACCGGCGAGATCACCTACTCGAAGCGCGCCAAGTACGGCCTGATCAGCGTGGTGATCCACGAGGTCGGCCACAACTACTTCCCGATGATCGTCAACTCGGACGAGCGCCAGTGGACCTGGATGGACGAGGGCATCAACAGCTTCCTGCAGTACCTGGCCGAGCAGGCCTGGGAAGAGCACTACCCGGCGTCGCGCGGCGAACCGCGCACCATCACCGACTACATGAAGAGCACCAACCAGGTGCCGATCATGACCAACTCGGAATCGATCGCGGCGCTGGGCAACAACTCGTACGCCAAGCCGACCGCGGCGCTGATCGTGCTGCGCGAGACCATCCTCGGGCGCGAGCTGTTCGACTTCTCGTTCCGCGAATACGCCAACCGCTGGAAGTTCAAGCGTCCGACCCCGGCCGACTTCTTCCGCACCATGGAAGACGCCTCCGGCACCGACCTCGACTGGTTCTGGCGCGGCTGGTTCTACACCACCGACCACGTCGACGTGAGCGTGGACGGCATCACCGAGTACACCATCGGCAGCAAGAACCCGGAGACGGAAAAGGCCTGGAAAAAGGCGCTGCACGACCAGGAGCCGATCTCGATCACCGACCAGCGCAACCAGGGCACGCTGCCGCGCCGCGTCGACGCGCATCCGGAGCTGAAGGACTTCTACAACGAGCACGACGACTTCACCGTCACCAACCGCGACCGCAACAAGTACAACGAGACCGTCGAAGGCCTCGAAGACTGGGAAAAGGCGCTGCTCAAGGAGAACAAGCACCTGTATCTGGTCGACTTCAGTAACCTGGGCGGCCTGGTGACCCCGCTGGTGCTCGAGATCCAGCTCGCCAGCGGCAAGAAGTATGTCGAGCGCGTGCCGGCCGAAGTGTGGCGCTACAACGGCAAGAAGATCACCAAGCTGATCATCACCGATGAGCCGATGGTCAGCCTGACCCAGGATCCGAACTGGGAAACCGCGGACACCGACACCAGCAACAACGCCTGGCCGCGCAAGCTCACGCCGTCGCGCCTGGAGCTGTTCAAGACCCAGCGCCCGCAGGAAGACATGATGAAGGACTTCAATGAAAAGCTGAAGGTCGGCAAAGGCAAGGACGCGGCAGCGACCGATGCCCAGAAAGCCGAGTAATCGCATGAATGTCGTTCCGTCCCCCGGACGGAACGCCCCCCGGCGCAGGCCGGGGCGACGTATCATATCCACCATCATGAAATTCCCCCGACTCTTCTTCGCCGCCGCCCTCGCCTACGCATGCGCATGCGCGCCCGCGAGCGCGCACAGCTTCCACGCCGGCCTCACCGACATCAGCTTCAACGCCCACACCGGCAGCACCGAGGTCGTGCACACGCTGATGGCGCACGACGTCGAGGCGCTGCTGACCAACCTGTACGGTCAATCCGTCGACCTGACCGACCCGCAGGCCCAGGCCGTGCTTCGCAAATACCTCGAGAAGCAGTTCTGGCTCACCGGCGCGGACGGCAAGCGCCTGCCCCTGCACTGGGTCGGGATCCAGGTCGACACCGACAGCGTGGTCGTGTTCCAGGAAGCCGCGCAGACGGCCTCCAGCAAGGTCGCGGCGATCCACGACGCCGTGCTGGCCGACTTCCTGTCCGACCAGGTCAACACCGTCAACCTGACCGTCGACGGCAACTTGCGCACCTTCGGCTTCAATGCCGGCCACCCTGAACAATCGGTACACTGATCGAATGATGGTTCGTCCGACCGCGCTGGCATTCGCGCTTGCCGCCCTGTTCATGCATACCCAGGCGCGCGCCGACGATCCGCTGATCCAGCGCGTGCTGGTCGAAGGCTTGCGCATGAGCCAGCTCGGCATCGCCGACTCGGCCAGCGCCGGCAGCATCGGCCAGAAGGAACTGGAGATGCGCACCGTCTACCGCCCCGGCGAGCTGCTCGAGGCCGCGCCCGGCCTGATCGTCAGCCAGCACAGCGGCGAAGGCAAGGCCAACCAGTTTTATCTGCGCGGCTTCAACCTCGACCACGGCACCGACCTCGCCACCTGGCTCGACGACATGCCGGTCAACCAGCGCTCGCACGCGCACGGCCAGGGCTGGACCGACCTGAACTTCCTGATCCCGGAACTGACCTCGCGCCTGGACTACCGCAAGGGCCCGTATTCGGCGCGCGACGGCGATTTCGCCTCGGCCGGCAGCGCCTCGATCAGCTACGCCAACCGCCTGCTGCGCGACGTCGCCACCGTCAGCGTCGGCCAGAACGGCTACCTGCGCACCGCGCTGGCGGCCTCGAAAGACCTCGGCAAGGACGGCAGCGAGGGCACGCTGCTGTACGCGATCGAGGCGCTGCACAACGACGGCCCCTTCACCCACGGCGACGACTACCAGAAGCTGAACGGCGTGCTGCGCTACAGCCGCGGCTATGCCAACAACGGCTGGAGCGTCACCGCGATGGCCTACCACGGGCGCTGGAATTCGACCGACCAGGTGCCGCAGCGGGCGGTCGAGGATGGCCGGATCGGCCGCTTCGATGCGGTCGACCCGAGCGACGGCGGCGAGGCGCGCCGCGTCAGCCTCTCGGGCGTGTGGCGCCAGACCTCGGCCTATGCGGCCACCAAGGTCAGCGCCTACCTGATCCGCAACCAGCTCGACCTGTGGTCCGACTTCACCTACTTCATGGATGACCCGGTCAACGGCGACCAGTTCGCCCAGCCGGACCGGCGCGTGACCGGCGGCATCAACGCCATCCACACCTTCACCGCGTATCACGGTAAGGGCGACGGCGCAGGTGACCGCAACGGCGACGGCGGTATCATCTCGGACATCAGCGTCGGCCTGCAGGCCCAGAACGACAACATCTTCAACGGCCTGCTCAAGACGCGCGAGCGCGCGACGCTGGCCAGCACGCGCCTGGACCACATCGTCGAGACCAGCGGCGCGCTGTTCATCGAAAACCAGACGCGCTGGAACGAGGCGCTGCGCACCACGGTCGGCCTGCGGGCCAACGACTACCGCTTTCGCGTGCAGAGCAGCCTGGCGCAAAATGCCGGCGCTACCTCCGACACCCTGCTCAGCCCCTCGCTGAACGTCGCCTGGGCGCCGTTCAAGCGCGCCGAGTTTTACTTCAACTACGGCCAGGGCTTCCACAGCAACGACGCGCGCGGCACGGTCTCGAACGTCGATCCTAAAACCCTGGAAGCGGCCGGCCAGACGCCCGGCCTGGTGCGTTCGCATGGCATGGAAGTCGGGCTGCGCCTCGAAGCGATACCGAAGATGCAGAGCGCGCTCTCGCTGTACCGCCTCGACTTCGATTCCGAGCTGACCTATGTCGGCGATGAAGGCACGACCGAGGCCGGCCCGCCCAGCCGGCGCATCGGCATCGAGTTCTCGAATTATTGGAAGCCCCTGAAATGGCTGGCGGTCGACTTCGACGCGGCCTACGCGCACGCGCGCTCGCGTGGGCTGCCATCCGGCCAGGACCGCATCCCGGAAGCGATCGAAGGCGTGAGCCAGCTGGCGCTGACGGTCAGCCCGGTCGGCGCCTGGGAAGGCGCGCTGCGGCTGCGCTGGTTCGGCCCGCGTCCGCTGGTCGAGGACGACAGCGTACGCTCGCATGCCAGCACCACGCTCAACGGCCGCATCGGCTACCGTATCGGGCGCGACCTGCGCCTGGAATTCGAAGGTTTCAATCTCACCAACCGGCAAGTGTCGGCGATCGATTATTACTATGCCTCGCAACTGCGCGGCGAGGCGGCGCCGCAGAACGACATCCACTTTCACCCGATCGAGTCGCGCTCGTTCAGGGTGACGCTGGTGAAGAACTTCTAGTTCGCAAAAAATGCTACGCTAGCGCGATGACTTCATCGACCACACCCACGCAACCCCAACCGCCCTACACCGATCCGGCCCACGTCGCCGATGCGCTGCGCAGCGAAGGCTATGCCCTGCTGCGCCCGGCCGACGTGGCTGCCTTGGCCGGCTGTTCGCTCGACGACCTGGCCGCGCTGGCGCCGAGCTGGGACCGGCTGGAACTCGACAACTATCTGAAAGACGGCGGCCGCTACCGCCGTCGGCGCCACTCCTGCTTCATCGACCGCGGCGACGCGCTCGAGCAAAGTCCGCACCGCGCGCACTGGCAGCCGGTCGAATACAACGCCCTGCACGGCGGCATGCACCGCCTGTTCGTGCCGGTCGAAGCGGGCACGATCGAGCAGCCGGGCTGGCGCAAGCTGCTGCATGCTCTCGGCGCAGTCTGTTCACAGGTCAAGCCGGTGCAGCCGTGGTACGTCGAAGCACACCAGTTCCGCATCGATACGATGGACGGCATCGGCCGCCCGACGCCGGAAGGGGCGCACCGCGACGGCGTCGACTTCGTCGCCGTGCTCCTGGTCGGCCGCGAGAACATCAAGGGCGGCGAGACGCGCGTGTTCGAGGCCGACGGTCCCAGAGGCCAGCGCTTCACGATGCTGGAGCCGTGGACCCTGCTGCTGCTGGACGACGCCGCCGTGATCCACGAATCGACGCCGATCCAGCCGCGGACCCCGGGCGCCGGCGGCCACCGCGACACGCTGGTGCTGACCTGGCGCGCCGGCGCCTTCCAGGGCGGCGACGCGGAGATCGCAGGCAGCTGAGCACCGCCGCCCGAGCACACTCCGGCCGCACAGCGGCAAAAAAAAAGCCCGCATCGGGTGCGGGCTGAATCCAGGTTTTCGGAGAAAAACTGGAGGAGACAGGTTCACTATAGCGCCAGTTTTTGTGCACCGCAATACGGTAAAACTACGGTATCGCACCGAGCTCTTCCAGGGTATCGATGCCGCCGACAAGCAAGGAACAAGACATTCTTTGCGGCACTGCGACAAAGCCGGTTCATTCAAGCGCTCATCAGCTGGAACCCGGTCCCTGCCTGGGGCAGCGCCGGGAACACGCGCACCAGGCGCTTGTCGTCCAGGCGCAGATGGCGCTCGGCGATTTGCGCCAGCACCGCGCGGAAGTCGGTCGTGACCGGCAAGTCGCGGCCTTCGTTCAGGGCGGCGTCGCCGACGCCTTCCCACTCGCCCACCACCTTGCCGCCGTTGACCTTGCCACCCATTACCCACATCACGTTGCCATGGCCATGGTCGGTGCCGCCATTGCCGTTTTCACGGGCGGTACGGCCGAACTCGGACATGACCACCACCACGGTATCGTCGAACAGCGGCCCCAGACGCTCGGCCAGCACCGCCAGGCCCTGTCCCAGGGGCGCCAGCCGGTTGGCCAGCTGGCCGGTGGCGGCGCCCTGCGAGGCATGCGTGTCCCAGCCGCCCAGCGCAACGAAGGCCATCTGGATCCTGGCGTCGTTACGCATCAGCGTGGCCAGGCGCGCGGCATCGTCGGGGAAGCCGTTCGGCAGCGGCGCGCCGCGGTCCGCCGCCAGCATGTGCGGCGTTTCGGCCGCTGCCTCCAGCACTTCCTTGTGCGCGCTGCGCCCGTCCGCATACGCGCGCCCGAAGCGCGGGTGGTTCGCGTACAGCGCATCGAAGGCGGCGCCGATCGCCGGGCGGTCGAGGATGTCGGCTTTGGTGCCGCCGGCGCCGTTGGGCAGGTTGATCGCCGCCGCCTGGCCGGACAGGATGCGCGGCATGACCGGGCCGATGCCGAGCAGTCGGCTCGGGGTCGAAGCGCCCGGCAGCGCGCCCACCAGCCGGTTCATCCAGCCGTCCGGGGTCGCCTTCAGGCCGGGCGTCGCCGATTCCATGTAGTCCTGGGCGTCGAAGTGCGAACGGGTGGCGTCGGGCGAACCGCTGGCGTGCACGAAGGCCAGCTTCTTTTCGCGCCACAGCGGCTGCAGGCTGGCCAGCGCCGGATGCAGGCCGAAGTAGCCGTCCAGGTCGAGCGCACCGCCGTCCATGCCGGGCGCCCCCAGGCCGATGGTCGGGCGCAGGCGCAGGTAGTTTTCGTCGCCGACCGGGGCGACCACGTTCAGCCCGTCGACGGCGCCGCGCAGCATCACCACCACCAGCTTTCTGCGCGTGGCGCCGGCACCTTCGCCGGCCGGATCGTCCATGGCGGCCCAGGCGCCGCGCCCGAGCGGCAGCACGATGCCGGCGCCCAGCGCCAAGGTGCTCAGGAAGTCCCTGCGTCGCATGTTTGTCTCCTGTGTTCGATACGCGCTGTCAGCGCTGCATGAAGTCCGGGCTGCCGAGCAGCATCGCGGCCTTCAGGTTGTCCGGATTGCGCCCGACGATGTCGAGCGTGCGGCGCGAGATCGCGCCGGCCAGCGTGTCTTGCAAGCGCGCTGCATCGAGCGGCGTCGGCTTAGGGACCTGCGGCGGCGGCGGCGATGCGGCCGCCAGGGATGCCGGCGGCGCCATGGCATCGCTGCCAGCCAGGTTCGGCGCCTCGCGCGCACGCGCGGGCACGGCTGCGTATGCGGGCACGCGCGCGAGCGGCAGGCGCCCGCCCGCGAGCGCGGCGGCGAAGGCGATGCGGCGCGCCAGCGCGTCCGGGTTCAGCCAGGCGTCCTGGGTGTTCTTGTAGCCGTCGGGCGTCTGGCAGCCGTACAGGGGCATGCCGAGCTGCGCCATCGTGCTCACCAGCGGGCCGACGTCGACCACCGTGTCGGCGCTGGCGCGCACGGCCGACACCACGAACTGGTACGGCGTCTTGAACTTGGCGCCGGCCGCTTCGCTCGACATGAATTCAGGGCTCTTGAACAGCGTCCCGAGCACCGCACGGATGTCGCCGCTGGTGTCCAGCCAGGTCCTGGACATGCGCACGACCAGCGCCGGCGGCGGCGTGTCGCTGACGAAGTACTGGGCCAGCTGCCAGCTGAGGTGGTAGGCCGTGGCGGGATGGGTCGCCAGCACGTCGAGCGCGTATTCTCCTTCGCCCTGCCCATCGGCCGGGATCGGGTGGCCGAGCCAGCTCTTGGCGCCGCCGTCGTGGCGCCTGGCGTCGAAGCGGAAGGTTTCGCCCAAACCGATCAGGCGACGCTGATCATAAGTCCAGCCGGTCAGCATGCGCGCCAGCTCGGTCACGTCCTTCTGGCTGTAGCCGGCATCGACGCCCAGCGTGTGCAGCTCCATCAGCTCGCGTGCGTAGTTCTCGTTCAGGCCGCGCGCCTTCCGTTTGGCGCCGGGCGCATCGGGCGCCGATGAGACGGCGTTGTCGAGGAAGTAAAGCATCGCCGGGTGCTTGGCGGTCGCGCCCAGCAGGTCGCGGAAATGCCCCAGCGCGTAGGGCCGGATGGCGTCGCGCTCGTAGCTGGACACCAGCGCGCGGTCGACGCCCTTGCCCGAAAAGACGTTGAAATGGTTGTACCAGAAGTCGACCATGACTTCTTCCAGCTGGCGCGGACTCTCGATCGCGCGCAGCAGACGCGCCTCGGCGGCCTGATTGGCGACGCGCGCCTGCGCCATACGGCGGCGCGCCTTCGCGCCTTCGTCCTCGTCGCGCACCTGGCGCTGCAGATCGACGAATTCGGCGACCGATTCGCCGGTGCCGCGGTTGACCGTGTCCAGCGCGCGCAGGCGGGCCTCGAGCGCCGTTGGCAGCGCGATCGATTCCGGATGCAGCTGCTGCTCGATCCATGCCGCGACACCGATGCGCTCGACGCGCTCGAGGTCCCCGGGACGCGGCCCGAACGCCAGACGGTTCAGCACGTGGACGGCTTGCTGCTCGGGCGTCAAGGGCGCGGCGACGGCGGCCGGCTGTGCGGACATCGCCAGCACGGCGGCGAGTACGGCAAGCGGAAAACGGAGGTGCATGGATGGGCTCCTGGCTTATCGACTCATTTAACCTGAATGGCCGAGCTGGATGATCGATCTGAAGTTTCAACCGTAAGCATTTGTAACGACAGCGGCACGTGCGCAACGGGCCGGCGGGTACGGCTTTGCTACACTTTACGCATGACCTGGCTTATTACCAAATACCTGATCACGGCCGCAGTCGTGGTGCTGGTTTCGGAAGCGGCTGCACGCAGCGACAAGCTCGGCGGCCTGATCGCGGCCTTGCCCATCGTCACCCTGCTGACGCTGGTGTGGCTACACGTTGAGCGCCAACCCGAAGCCAAACTGGCCAACCATGCCTGGTACACGCTCTGGTACGTGCTGCCGACGCTGCCGATGTTCGCCGCCTTTCCCTGGCTTCTGCCGCGCCTGGGCTTCTGGCCGACGATGCTTGCCTGCGTGCTTATCACCCTTGCCAGCTTCGGCCTGTTTGCCGTGCTGGTCAAGCGCTTCGGGATTGCGTTGTTGTGAAATGCCCGGCTCGAGGACGAGTTTGAAAACGACAAAGCCGGCGCGAGGCCGGCTTCGTTGGTCGGGATCGGCCGGCTCCACACATCGGAAGCCGACCTACCTGGTCCGCGATCAGTAATCGCGGCGGTTACCACCCAGCAGCTTGGCCAGCACGAAGCCGGCAGCGGCGGCGATGCCCAGCGCGGTGGCTGGCTTGGCGCGCACGTAGTCGCGGGTGGCTTCCACCCACTCACCGGCGGCGTCGGTCAGCTGCTGCTGGCGCTCGCCCAGGGTCGAGCCCGCACCGCTCAGCAGGCCTTGCAGGCGGTCGACGCCGGCGTGGGCCGTGGTGGCCAGGCGGTCGACGACCGGCTGCACGCTGTTGGCGGCCGATTGCACCGAGCTGGCAGCCTTGTCGATGGTCGACTTGGCGGAGTCGACAGCCTTGTCGACCAGCGGCTTGGCGGCATCGGCGGCCTTGTCGATGGCCTGGTGCGCGTCCTGGGCCTTGTCGTCGGCTTTCGCCTTCAGATCCTGGGCCTTGTCCTCGACCTTGTCCTGCGCCTTCGCGGCCAGGTCCTTGGCATCGCCGCCCACGCCCGAACCGGTGGCTGCGCCGCCGGTTGCGCTCTGGCTGCTGGCGCCGTTGGTGCCCGAACCGCTGGCGCTCATCATCGCGCCCATCGACCCTGCGGTCGACGAAGCGGCGTTGCTGGTGCCGCCGACGGAACCGGTGCTCGACGCGGTGGCGCCGCCGGTGCTGCTGCCGGTCGAGGAACCGATCGACTGGTCCTTGCCCTGGCTGCCCTGTGGGCCCTTGTTCAGGTTGCCTGCATTGTTCTGGCCACCGACGCTGGTGCCTTTTGCTTCGCTCGACTTCTGATTATCCATGATGAATTCCTCGTAAAATTGTAGACGACGCGGAGTTGACCGATACTCGACCATTACCACATGCGGGACCCTGTCCCAATCTTGCCTGATTCCCTTCGCAACTGAACGAAGGCACGAGAACGAGCTGCGTTACATCAACGGCGATTTCCAAGCCCTGCACTGAGTCAAAGCCCGATGGCGTTGACCGTGAAACTGCTCAAAAGTTCACCGCGTGATCCCTCTCGCGTTCGCTGGTGTCGCTGTGTCAAACACAGTCGACTTCACGATAAGAAAAATATAACTTTTCGCCGAGTGGGACTGTGCGGTGCCTAACAGAGCCGTATCAAGGCTGCTTCGAGACCGTTTTTTGATCGAAAGACCAGCATACGCGCGAATGGAAAAGGCCGGCGCGAGGCTGGGCTTGGCGTGTGGGGGGCGCTGGTATGGGAAATGAAAATGAAAAAGGGTCACATGTCTCCATGCAACCCTTTGACTTTACTGCTGAATCCTGGTGCCGCTGACCGGAATCGAACTGGTGACCTTCGCATTACGAATGCGCTGCTCTACCGACTGAGCTACAGCGGCTCACCCTGCTGCAGGAGCAGGGACCCGTATTCTAGCAAACATCACGAGGAACTTGCTAGTCTGACTCAGCTATTTTCCGATTTATTCCGCGTGGTAGCTGGTGACGCGCTCGACTTCGCTCTTTGAACCCAGGAACACCGGCACACGCTGGTGCAGCTTGGTCGGCTGGATGTCGAGGATGCGCGCGCGGCCGTCCGTGGCGGCGCCACCGGCCTGCTCGACGATCATCGCCATCGGATTGGCTTCGTACATCAGGCGCAGCTTGCCGGGCTGGCTCGGATCGCGCAGGTCGGCCGGGTACATGAAGATGCCGCCGCGGTTCAGGATGCGGTGCACGTCGGCCACCATCGAGGCAATCCAGCGCATGTTGAAGTCCTTGCCGCGTGGACCAGTTTTGCCGGCCAGCATCTCGTCGACGTAACGCTGCACCGGCGGAAGCCAGTGGCGCTGGTTCGACATGTTGATCGCGAATTCGCGGGTCTCGGCCGGGATTTGCAGGCTCTTCTGGGTCAGCACCCAGGAACCCATCTCGCGGTCGAGCGTGAAGCAGTTCACGCCGTTGCCGGTGGTCAGCACCAGCATCGTCTGCGGGCCGTAAACGGCGTAGCCGGCGGCAACCTGCTTGGTGCCGGCCTGCATGAAGTCGGCTTCGGTCGGCTGGGTCATGCCGTCCGGCGCCTTGAGCACCGAAAAGATGGTGCCGATCGAGACGTTGACGTCGATGTTGGACGAGCCGTCGAGCGGATCGAACAGCAGCATGTACTCGCCCATCGGGTAGCGGTTCGGGATCGGGTGGATCGATTCCATTTCTTCGGAGGCCATCGCGGCCAGGTGGCCGCCCCACTCGTTGGCTTCGAGCAGGATCTCGTTGGAGATCACGTCGAGCTTCTTCTGCACTTCGCCCTGGATGTTCTCGGTATCGGCGCTGCCGAGGATGTCGCCGAGCGCGCCCTTGCCGACCGAGTGGCTGATGGTCTTGCAGGCGCGCGACACGACCTCGATCAGGAGGCGCAGCGACGCCGGGATGTTGTTGTGGAGACGTTGCTCCTCAACTAGGTATTGCGTCAGGCTGACACGTTTCATGAACTTCCTTATGTTGATTGAATGCTTTAATTAGCGAGGGCTTTGCTGATGACTTCGCGCACGTCGTTGGACAGCTTGCCCTGGCCGGCGACCTGCTGCAGCGCCGCCTTCATGTGCACCTGCAGGGCCGGGGTGTAGCGGCGCCAGCGGTCCATCGCGCGCGCCAGGCGGCTGGCGACTTGCGGGTTCAGCGCGTCGAGCGCGATCACCTGCTCGGCCCAGAAGGCGTAGCCGCTGCCGTCCGGGGCGTGGAAGCCGACCGGATTGCCGGCGCAGAAGGTAGACACCAGGCTGCGCGCGCGGTTCGGATTGCGCAGCGTGAAGGCCGGGTGCGTCATCAAGTTGCGCACGGCCTCGACGTCGGTGGTCGGGGCCGAGGCCTGCATCGCGAACCACTTGTCGACCACCAGCGCCTCGCCCTTGAACTCGGCGTAGAAGCGTTGCAGAGCGTACTCGGCCGCGCGTGCCTGCACGAGGGCGGCCAGCGCGGCGGCGCGGTCGGTCATATTGTCGGCCTCGTCGAACTGGCGCTGGGCCAGCGCGATCGATTCGGCGTCGGGCGCCGCGCACAGGTAGGCCAGCGCCAGGTTCTTCAGGGCGCGCTTGCCGATCGATTCGGCGTCCGGGCTGTAGTCGCCCGGGGTCTGGTTGGCCTGGTACTGGGCCAGCAGCTCGCTGCGCAGGCGGGCGCCGATGTCGGCGCGCACGAACTGGCGCGCCAGGTGGATCGCCAACGGATCGACGGTGTCCAGCTGGTCGGCGATCATGGTTTCCGACGGCAGCAGCAGCGCCTGCTCGCGGAAGGCCGGGTCGAGCGTCTCGTCCACCAGGATGGCGCGCATCGCTTCGACGAACACGTCGTCCAGGTCGAGGCCGGCAAGGGCATCTGCGGCAGCGCTGCCGATGCCCTTGCCTTCTATCGAGTTCTTGGCAGCCAGGCTGCCGGCCAGCTTGACCAGGCGGCTCATCGCCAGGCGCTGGCCCGCTTCCCAGCGGTTGACCGGGTCGCTGTCGTTACGGAACAGGCGCAGCAGCTCGGCGTCGTTGTAGCCGTATTTCAGGATCACCGGGGCGGAAAAGTCGCGCAGGATCGAGGGCGTCGGCGACTCGGCCACGTCGGTGAACACGAATTCCTGGTCCGCTTCCGTCAGCTCCAGCACGGCGGTGGTGCCGGCGTCGCGACCGTCGATGGTCAGCGGCAGGTCGGCGCCGTCGGCACTCAGCAGGCCGACCGCGACCGGAATGTGGAAGGGCAGCTTTTCGCTCTGGCCCGGGGTCGGCGGGCAGGTCTGGCGCAGGCGCAGCGTGTAGGTGCGCGCGTCTTCGTCATAGCGGCCCTCGGCCTGCACGATCGGCGTGCCGGCCTGGCTGTACCAGCGTTCGAACTGGCTCAGGTCGCGCCCGTTGGCGTCGGCCATGGCCAGGCGGAAGTCGTCGCAGGTGACGGCCTGGCCGTCGTGGCGCGCGAAATACAGGTCCATGCCTTCGCGGAAGCCCTGGCGGCCGAGCAGCGTCTGGTACATGCGCACGACCTCGGCGCCCTTCTCGTACACCGTGACCGTGTAAAAATTGTTGATCTCGACAAACGAGTCGGGGCGCACCGGGTGCGCCATCGGGCCGGCGTCTTCCGGAAACTGGGCCTGGCGCAGCGTGCGCACCTGGTCGATGCGGGTGACGGCGCGGCCGGTGTCGGTGCCGATCATGTCGGCCGAGAATTCCTGGTCGCGGAACACGGTCAGGCCTTCCTTCAGCGACAGCTGGAACCAGTCGCGGCAGGTGACGCGGTTGCCGGTCCAGTTGTGGAAGTACTCGTGGCCGACCACGGCTTCGATGCCCTGGAAGTCGACGTCGGTGGCGACGCGCGGATTGGCCAGCACGTACTTGGTGTTGAAGATGTTCAGGCCCTTGTTTTCCATCGCGCCCATGTTGAAGTCGCCGACGGCGACGATCATGAAGCGGTCCAGGTCGAGCTCGAGGTCCCAGCGCTCCTCGTCCCAGCGGATGCTGCGCTTGAGCGACTGCATCGCGTAGTCGGTCTTGTCGAGGTTGCCGTCTTCGACCCACACCTGCAGCAGCGCGCTGCGGCCGTCCGCCAGCTCGAACCGCTCTTCCTGGCACACCAGGCGCGCCGCGACCAGCGCGAACAGGTAAGAAGGCTTCTTGAACGGGTCTTCCCACAGCGCATAGTGGCGGCCGTCGTCGAGATCGCCCTCTTCGACCAGGTTGCCGTTCGAGAGCAGCACCGGGTACTTGTCCTTGTCGGCGCGCAGCATGACGGTGTATTTGGCCATCACGTCCGGGCGATCCGGGAAATACGTGATGCGGCGGAAGCCTTCGGCCTCGCACTGGGTGTAGAAATTACCGTTCGAGACGTACAAGCCGCTCAGCGTGGTATTGCTTTCCGGCACGCAGATGGATTCGATCTCGAGCGTGACCTCGTCGGGGGCCTCGGCGATGCGCAAGATGCCGCCGTCGATCGTGTAGTCGCCATCGAGCAGGGTCTGGCCGTTCAGGCGCACCGCCGCCAGCTCGATGTCCTCGCCGACCAGTTCGATGCCGCGTTGCGGGCTGCCGGGATTACGGCGCAGCGTCAGCCGGTTGGCGACGACGGTACGGGCCGGATCGAGGTCGAAACCGAGTTCCACGGTGTCGACCAGGTAGCTGGGAGCGGTGTAGTCCTGACGGTAGATGGTCTGGGGCGTATCGGTGCGCATGGTAGGGGTCCGCAAAGCCGTTGTTGAAGCGCCTATTTTACCAATAGCCCTCACGCTGTTTCCGCACGATTTCCATGCGGGCCCACAAAACCCATCCTGGATTTTCAAGGGCGGCGTATGTATCGGCATGTACCGGCCGTAACTGCGCGTAAATGTGTCGACGAACACGGAACGCCAGGAATATGATGTACTCCTGTATAAGACCGACAGAGATAAAGAGGAAGAATCATGAAACGCTTGATGATTGCAGCGGCAGCGGTCAGCGCCACCCTGCTGCTCGGCGGCTGCGCGACCACGATCCGCAGCGACGTCACCACCTTCAACCAGTGGCCGGCCCAGCTGCCCGACAAGAGCTATGCCTTCGCGCAGGTGCCCCAGCAGTACAACACGCTGGAGCTGCAAAGCTACGAGAACCTGGTGCGCGGCCAGATGACGCGCCTCGGTTTCCACGAAGCGGCCGGATCGCCGGCGCTGCAGGTGACGATGCGCTTCCGCACCGTCGACGTGCCGACCCAGGTGGCCTACCCGGCCTTCGCCCCAATGTACCCGTACAGCCCGCGCTTTGCCTACATGGGCTGGCGCCGGCGCTACTGGGGCGGCCTGTACAGCCCGTTCTACGACCCGCTGTGGGGTCCGATGCCGGCTTACGAGGTCGAGACCGAGCACCGCTATCACCGCGAGCTGGAACTCTCGATCCAGCAGGCAAACGATGGCAAACGGTTGTTCGACGTCACGGTGCGCAATGTCAGCCGCAACATGTCGACCCCGGCCGTCATGCCGGCGCTGGTGCAAAGCGCCTTCCACGATTTTCCGGGACCGAACGGCGGCGCCCGCGTGATCGAGCTGCAGCAGAACCCGAAGGGCTGATTTCAGCCCCGGGTTCAGCCCAAATACTTTTCCGATAGAAAAGTAATGGCGATGATGAGCAGGATGGCCAGCGCCAGCACTGCCAGCAGCCGCCCGAAGCGCGGCTGGGTGATCGGTTCCGGTTCGGCCGGGTCGTTGTCGTCGCTGAACTCGCGCATGGCAGGGGTCGGCAGGGTCAAGGAGGTAGGGTCAAGGGATGAGGATAGTCTTGCCGGTGGTGCGGCGCGCTTCGAGCTCGATGTGCGCACGGCCGGCATCCGCCAGCGGGAAGCGCTGGTTGATCTCGATTGTTACCTTACCGCTGGCCACCACCTCGAACAGATCGGCCGCCATCGCTTCCAGATCCTGGCGCGTGGCGGCGTAGCTCTGCAGCGTCGGACGCGTGATGTAGAGCGAGCCGCGCGAGACCAGCTCGCTCAGGGCGAACGGCGGTACCGCCCCCGACGAATTGCCGAAGCTGACCATCAGCCCGCGCGGACGCAGGCAATCGAGCGAGCGCGCGAAGGTATCCTTGCCGACCGAGTCGTACACGACCGGCACCCTGGCCCCATCGGTAATCTCCAGCACGCGCTGCACCACGTCCTCGGTGTTGTAGTTGATCACATGAGCGGCGCCGTGCGCCTTCGCCAACTCCGCCTTTTCATTCGACCCCACCGTGCCGATGAGGTTCACGCCGAGCGCGCGCGCCCACTGGCAGGCGATCAGGCCGACGCCGCCGGCGGCCGCATGGAACAGGATCGTCTCGCCGGCCTTGACCGGATAGGTCTGCTTGAGCAGGTATTGCACGGTCAAGCCCTGCAGCATCATCGCCGCGCCGGTCTCGAACGAAATCGCGTCCGGCAGCTTGACCAGGATGTCGGCCGGCATGGTGCGCAGCTCGCTGTAGGCGCCGTTCGGGCGCGCCGCGTAGGCCACGCGGTCGCCCGGCTTGACGTGCTCGACGCCCTCGCCCACCGCCTCGACCACGCCCGCGCCTTCCTGTCCGAGCCCGCTCGGCAGGTCGAGCGGGTACAGCCCGGTACGGAAATACACGTCGATGAAGTTCACGCCGATCGCATGATTGCGCACGCGTGCTTCGCCAGGGCCGGGTTCATCGACCTCGACCTCGGCCAGTTGCAGCACCTCGGGACCGCCGGTGCGGGAAAAACGGATCGCCTTCGCCATGTTTGCTCCTTGTTATTCGATTCGATCAGCGCGTCGTCGCCTTCAGTTGCGCCATCAGCTGCGACAGCACCAGGCGCGCGCTGGCCATGTTGGTCGCGCACGGGATGTCGTGGACGTCGCAGGCGCGCACCAGCGCGTTGATGTCCGGCTCGTGCGGCTGCGGGGTCATCGGGTCGCGCAGGAAGATCACGCAATCGATCTGGCCGTCGACCAGCTGGGCGCCGATCTGCAGGTCGCCGCCGACCGGCCCGGACTTCATGCGCGTCACTTCCAGGCCGAGTTCGTTGCTCAAACGCCCGCCGGTGGTGCCGGTGGCGCACAGGACGCAGCCACGCAGGAAGTCGCGGTATTCGGCGGCGAGCGCGATCATGTCGTCTTTCTTCTTGTCGTGCGCAATCAATGCAAGGCGGGGCTTGGTCATTTCGAAGTCTCTTTAATTGGTTATTTTTTCCGCGACAGCATGTAGATCCCGGCCACCACCAGCGCGGTGCCGGCCAATTGTATCGCCGTGATCGGCTCGCCCAGCAGCGCCCAGCCGAGGAACAGCGTGGACACCGGGCCGATCATGCCGGCCTGGGAGGCGGTGGCGGCGCCGATGCGCTGCACCGCGATCATGGTCATGAAGACAGGGAAGATGGTACAGAATATCCCGTTGACGAGCGAGAGCCCGTACACCGGCCACGGCTGGATCAGCAGGCTGGCCGGGCGCAGGATGAAGAACTGGGCGATGCAGGCCACGCTCGACACGCACATCGCGTACGCGACCAGGCGCAGCGAACCGATGCGGCGCACCATCTCGCCGGTGCCGAGCAGGTAGACCGCATACGCCAGCGCCGAGCCGAGCACGAACAGCGAGCCGGTGACGATGCTGCCGGCCCCGCCCGTCAGGTCATGCACGAACACCAGCAGGATGCCGCAGTAGGACAGACCGAGCGCGCCCCACTGCGCGCCGCCGATGCGGCGCTTGAACACGGCCGAGGTCAGCAGCAGCACGAAGGTCGGCGTCAGGAACAGGATCAGGCGCTCGAGCCCGACCGAAATGTATTGCAGCCCGAGGAAATCGAGGTAGCTCGACAGGTAGTAGCCGATCAGCCCCAGCCCGACCAGGCGCCAGCGGTCGCGTGCCTGCAGCGGGGCTTCGGTGCGCATCTTCCATATCGCGACGCCGGCAAACACCGGTAACGAGAACAGCATTCTGAAGGCGATCAAAGTCACCGCATCCATGTGGTAGCGATACAGCAGTTTCGCCACGATCGCCTTGGTAGAAAACAGGATGGCGCCGGCGATGGCGATGGCCAGGCCGCCCAGCAGCGCCGATCGTGTGACCGGCGCAACAGATGTGTTGATTGCAGTTTCACTCATCCGACGATTGTAAGACGAATTCCACCGTTCGACTCAGATCGGCTGAGGATTGGTTGAGTGTGCCTGCGAACGCCACAGCATGCGGCCGGTCAAACCGCCGCCTGCCATCTCCGTGCAGGGAGTCAAGGAGGAATGCATGACGTCCAGCCGCACCGCCCGCCCCCCGGCGCGCCGCCCTCGCCGGAACCGCGCCCGATGAGCGGCGCCCACGGCATCAAGAGCCTGCGCGCGGACCGCAACCCTGTCCTGGCCCTGCTGGCCCTGCTGGGACTGCTGGCCGCGCTGTGCTGGGCCTATTTGCTGTTCCGCGTCGGCCGCCTGGCCCCGGTCGGCACCGGCACCGTCATCCACGCCGCGCCCTACCGCGCGCCCGAACTGGCCCTGCTGGCCGCGTTATGGGTGGCGGTGATCGCGGCGGTGATGCTGCCGGCCGCGGCGCCTTCGGTGCTGCTGTACGCGCGCGTCAAGCGCGAGCGGCGCGAACGCTGGGTGATCGTCGGTGCGCTGGCGCTGCTGATCGGCGAGCTGACCGTCTGGTGCTGCGGCGCGCTGGTGGCCGCGCTGGCCGGCTGGCTGCTGCACGACGCCGGCGCGCTCGACGACACGATGGCGATCTCGCACCCGACCGCCGGCGCACTGATGCTGGTCGCGGCCGGGGTCTACCAATGGACGCCGGCCAAGCACGCCTGCCTGGACAATGGCCGCGACCCGCTCGCCTTCGTGCTGACCGCATGGCGGCGCGGCCTCTGGGGTGCGTTCCGGATGGGCGTGACCGATGCGCGCTACTGCAGCGGCTGCTGCTGGCTGCTGCTGGCGCTGATGCTGCCGGCCGGGGTGCTGAACCTGCCGGTGATCGGCGGCCTGATCGCCGTCATCCTGGCCGAGAAGCAGTTGCCGGGCGGACACTTGCTGGCCTGCGCGACCGGACTCGGCCTGGTTGCCTGGGGCACTGCGCTGTTGTTTCCCTGACAGTTTTTTGAGAAGGCCCCTATGCTAAAATGTCGAGGATTACGACAAACATTGTCTGAGGAAGAATCGACATGGCTGGACACAGCAAATGGGCCAACATCAAGCACAAGAAGGCCGCCACTGACGCCAAGCGCGGCAAGATCTGGACCCGACTGATCAAGGAAATCACCGTGGCGGCGCGCATGGGCGGCGGCGACATCGCCACCAACCCGCGCCTGCGCCTGGCGGTCGACAAGGCGGCCGATGCCAACATGCCCAAGGATAACGTCACGCGCGCCGTGCAGCGCGGCTCGGGCGGCCTGGAAGGCGTCAACTACGAAGAAATCCGCTACGAAGGCTACGGCATCGGCGGCGCCGCGATCATCGTCGACTGCATGACCGACAACCGCGTCCGCACCGTGGCCGAAGTGCGCCACGCGTTCAGCAAGTTCGGCGGCAACATGGGCACCGAGGGTTCGGTCTCGTTCATGTTCAAGCACGTCGGCCAATTCCTGTTCGCCCCGGGCGTCGAGGAAGACAAGCTGATGGAAGCCGCGCTGGAAGCCGGCGCCGACGACGTCATCCCCGACGACGAAGGCGGCTTCGAAGTGCTGTGCGACCCGAACGCCTTCTCCGCGGTCAAGGATGCGCTGGAAGCGGCCGGCTTCAAGGCCGATTCGGCCGAAGTCATCATGAAGCCGGACACCGAAACGGTGTTCACCGGCGAAGACGCGCAAAAAATGCAGAAGCTGCTGGACGCCCTGGAAAACCTGGACGACGTGCAGGAAATCTATACGAACGCGCTGATCGAAGAGTAAGCGAGCATGAAAATCCTGGTAGTCGGCTCTGGCGGCCGTGAACACGCCCTGGCCTGGAAACTGGCCCAATCCGATCGCATCCAGATGGTCTACGTCGCGCCGGGCAACGGCGGCACTGCGCGCGATCCGCGCCTGGTCAACGTCGACATCACGGACCCGGCCGCGCTGGCCGATTTCGTCGTCGCCGAGCACGTCGCCATGACCCTGGTCGGGCCCGAGCAGCCGCTGGCGGCCGGCATCGTCAACCTGTTCCGCGCCCGTGGCCTGAAGGTGTTCGGCCCGACGCGCGAAGCGGCGCAGCTGGAAAGCTCGAAGGATTTCGCCAAGGCCTTCATGCACCGCCATGGGATCCCGACCGCGCAGTACCAGACCTTCACCGACGTCGCCCAGGCCCACGCCTACATCGACGCCCAAGGCGCACCGATCGTGATCAAGGCCGACGGCCTGGCCGCCGGCAAGGGCGTGGTGGTGGCGATGACCTTGGCCGAAGCGCACGGCGCGGCCGACGACATGTTGTCCGGTAACCGCTTCGGCGACGCCGGCGCGCGCATCGTCATCGAAGAATTCCTGGCCGGCGAGGAAGCCAGCTTCATCGTCATGTGCGACGGCAAGAACGTGCTGCCGCTGGCCACCTCGCAAGACCACAAGCGCCTCAAGGACCACGACCAGGGCCCGAACACCGGCGGCATGGGCGCCTATTCGCCGGCGCCGATCGTGACCCCGGCCGTGCACGCGCGCGTGATGCGCGAGATCATCACCCCGACCATCCAGGGCATGGCGCGCGACGGCATCCCCTTCACCGGCTTCCTGTACGCCGGCCTGATGATCGACGCCAATGGCGCGCCCAAGACCATCGAATTCAATTGCCGCATGGGCGACCCGGAAACCCAGCCGATCATGGCGCGCCTGAAAAGCGACCTGGTGGGCGTGCTCGAGCAGGCCATCAACGGCACCCTCGACAGCGTCGAGCTGGAATGGGACCGCCGCACCGCGGTCGGCGTGGTGATGGCGGCCGGCGGCTATCCGGACAGCCCGGCCAAGGGCGACGTCATCGAAGGCATCCCGCTTGATACGGCGGAGTCGATCACCTTCCACGCAGGCACCCGCCTGGCCGGCGGCGCGCTGCAGACCGCGGGCGGGCGCGTGCTGTGCGTGGTCGGCCTGGGCGACAGCGTCAAGATGGCGCAGAAGCAGGCTTACGAGACGGTCGAGAAAATCCACTTCAGCGGCGCGCAGTACCGGCGCGATATCGGCTGGCGCGGTATCAAACATAGCTGATGCGGCATAGCTGACCGGGCACACCCCAGTCATCGGCGGGACGGCAGCGCGAGCGCCGTCCCGTCGTCGTTTCCGGGCCCGGCGCCCGGCCGAAAGGCGGGTGCGGCGCGCATGACACGATCGTAAGCTGATTGTCATCGTTCCGTAATCCGCGCCGTCCTAGCATGGCGCTTCGATCCCTTTCGCCGGAAGACAAGATGACCGCTCCTCCCCGCTCCCATGGCCCGGCTGCCCTGCTGCGCCGCGCCCTCGGCCTGGGCGCCGCTGCACCGGTTCTGCGGCCGCTCGGCGCCATCGCCGCGGCCGGCGCCCTGCTGGCCGGCGGCTATGCCTATGCCGCCGGCTGGCTCAGCCCGCAACGCCTGAGCCCGGTACGCGTCGTCGACGCCTTCCAGGCCGACTTCGGCCAGCATGCCGGTTTCCGCCGCAACCACGCGAAAGGCATCTGCGTGGTCGGCCATTTCGACGGCAGCGGCCTGGCCGGCGCCTATTCCAGCGCCTCGGTGTTCCAGCCGATGCAGGTGCCGGTGATCGGCCGCTTCGCGGTCCCGGGCGGCAATCCGGCCGCGCCCGACACCGGCAACCCGGTGCGCAGCATGGCGCTCGAGTTCCAGCTGCCGAACGGCGAGCAGTGGCGAACCGGCATGAACAACACACCGGTTTTCGTGGTCAACACACCGAAAGCCTTTTATGAAAACTTGCTCGCGTCGCGACCCGATCCCGCGACCGGCAAGCCCGATCCGGCGCGCTTGAAGGCCTTCTTCGACGCCCATCCCGAGAGTGCGCCGTTCCGCGCCTGGACCAAAGCGCATCCGGGCACCTCGTCGCTGCTCAACACGCAGTTCTACAGCATCAATGCCTTCCGCTTGATCGATGCGCACGGCCAGAATCACCTGGCGCGCTGGGCGATGGTCCCGGAGTTGCCCGCGGCGCCACTGGACCCGGCACAGAAAAATGACAAGAACGCCCTGCAGGACGACTTGCTGCAACGCCTGGCACAGGGACCGGCACGCTGGCACTTGCAGATCCAGCTGGCCGCGCCCGGCGACCCGGAAGACGACGCGACCCGCGCCTGGCCGAGCGAGCGCTTGAGCGTCGACGCCGGCGTGCTGACCTTGACGCGCGCCATCGACCAGGGCGACGGGCCTTGCCGCGACGTGAACTTCGACCCGACCATCCTGCCGCGCGGCATACAAGTGTCGAGCGACCCGCTGCTGGCGGCGCGCTCGGGCGCCTATTCGCGTTCGTACAACCTGCGCACGCACGAAGTCGCCGCGCTCCAGAACGCCGCACACCAGGGAGAATCGAAATGACGCCTGCCCGCTTTTCCCTCGCTTCGCGCCTGCTGCACTGGATCATGGCGCCGCTGCTGGTCACGATGCTGCTGGTCGGCACCGGCATGGTGGCGACGGTGTCGCACTGGCGCCTGAGCCTGCTGGCGCTGCACAAGCCGCTCGGCCTGGCGTTGCTGGTGCTGGCAGTGCTGCGCCTGCTCCTGAGGCTGGCGCAGCAACTGCGCGGCCGCACGCCGCCGCTGCCGGCCTCGCTGCCGGCGCCGCTGCGCCTGGCCGCGCACGCATCGCACTGGGTGTTGTACGGCTGCATGCTGGCGATGCCGCTGATCGGCTGGGCGATGCTGTCGGCCGGCGGCTTCCCGCTGCCGCTGCAGCTGGTGCCGCTGGGTGCGCCCGACGTCATGCGCTACGCGCTGCTGCGCTCGATGCACACGCTGGTCGGCGAGCTGTTCTACCTGACCGTGATCGCCCACATCCTGGCCGGCCTGCTGCACGCGTTGCTGCTGCGTGACGGCGTCTTCCAGGCGATCTCGCTGGGCCGCAAAACCTGAGCCGCCTATCCCAATCCCCCGGGGCAGTGTACAATCCCCCGTTCGATTTTCAACACTGCCCTTTCCCACATGTCCACCCCGAACCCCAACGCCGTCAAGGCCTGGCTGCTCGACCTGCAGGCGCGCATCGTCCGTGCGCTCGAAGACGTCGACGGCAAGCCATTCCTGCGCGACAGCTGGGAACGCCCCGAGGGCGGCGGCGGCATCTCGCGCCTGATCGAGGAAGGCAATGTGGTCGAGCGCGGCGGCGTCAATTTTTCGCACGTGCGCGGCAACAGCCTGCCGCCGTCGGCGATGGCCGCGCGGCCCGAGCTGGCCGGACGCGCGTGGGAAGCGATGGGCGTGTCGCTGGTGCTGCATCCGCGTAACCCGTACGCGCCGACCGTGCACATGAACGTGCGCTTCTTCGAGGCGACGGCGGATGACAAGGAGCCGGTCTGGTGGTTCGGCGGCGGCATGGACCTGACGCCCTACTACGGCGTCGAGGAGGATGCGCGCCATTTTCACCAGGTCTGCCACGATGCGCTGGCGCCCTTCGGCACCGACCTCCATCCGCGCTTCAAGCGCTGGTGCGACGAGTATTTCTACCTGAAGCACCGCAAGGAAGCGCGCGGCGTCGGCGGCATCTTCTTCGACGACTTCAATGAGCTCGGCTTCGATGCCTCGTTCGCGCTGGTGCAGCAAGTCGGCGACGGCTTCCTCGACGCTTATGTGCCGATCCTGCGCGCGCGCAAGGACCAGCCCTACGGCGAGCGCGAACGCGATTTCCAGGCTTACCGGCGCGGCCGCTACGTCGAGTTCAACCTGGTGTGGGACCGCGGCACCCTGTTCGGCCTGCAGTCGGGCGGACGCACCGAGGCGATCCTGATGTCGATGCCGCCGATCGTGAAGTGGCGCTACGACTGGCACCCGGAAGCGGGCAGCCCGGAAGCGGCGCTGTATACTGATTTCCTTCCGCACCGGGATTGGCTGGCGCGGTGAAGTCGAGCACGAGCCGCTGCGTCGCCGTGCTGGGAGGCAGTTTCGATCCGGTGCATCGCGGCCACGTGGCGCTGGCCGGGCTGTTCGCGCAACTCCTGCAGCCCGACGAACTGCGCATCCTGCCGGCCGGCCAGCCCTGGCAAAAGAAGAGCGGGCTGGAGGCGGTTGACGCGGACCGGGTCGCGATGCTCGAGCTGGCCTTCCAGGATGCCGGTTTCGCGGTCGCGATCGACACCCGCGAAATCGTGCGCAAGACCCCGACCTACACCGTCGAGACGCTGCGCGAACTGCGTGCCGAACTCGGGCCGGACGCCTCGAT
>JGI20283J13201_100212_pt1 | contig 36851 bp, 33 predicted proteins | sample Plalitdecfosmids_FD_13201 | JGI IMG/M metagenome (IMG submission 13201)
GCCGCACCTGGGACGCGTACTCCGGCACGTCGATGTCGAGCCCGCACATCGCCGGCCTGGCCGCGCTGATGATCAGCGAGAACCCCGGCTGGGCGCCGATGTGGGTCAAGTCGGCGATGATGACCACGGCCGGGCAGACCGACAACACCGGCCGGCCGATCCAGCGGGCCGGGGTCGCCGCGACACCGCTCGACTTCGGCGCCGGTCACGTCCGACCGGCCCCCGCCTACCGCCCCGGCCTGGTCTACGACTCGGCCTACCCGGACTGGATCCGGTTCGTCTGCGGCACCGGGACCACCGGGCCGGCCTGCGACCAGTACGGCTCGAAGGACCCGAGCGACCTCAACTACCCCTCGATCGCGGTCGGCGACCTGGCCGGTCGGCAGGTCGTCACCCGTACGGTGCGCAACGTCAGCAAGCTGCCCGGCGTCTACGAGGCGAAGATCCAGGCGCCGGCCGGGACGACCGTCACCGTCTCGCCGAAGCGGTTCGTCGTGCTGCCCGGCAAGTCGGTGACCTACAAGGTCACCGTGACCCGCACCGAGGCACCGGCCGGTCAGTGGACCTTCGGATCGCTCACCTGGGTCAACAAGGCCGGCGCGGGCGGCATCATCTCGTCCGACGTCCGCAGCCCGATCGCGATCCGGCCGGTGGCGATCGCCGCCCCGGCCGAGGTCGACGCGACCGGCCCCAGCGGCTCGACGGCGCTGACGGTCACGCCGGGGTACACCGGCACGCTCACCGCCTCCCCGGCCGGGCTGGTCCCGTCCACCGTCGACCGGCTGCGCCTGGTCGGCGCGGAGAGCGACTTCGACACCACCGCCCCCGCCGTCGGCCCGGCCGTCGGCAAGGTGACGCTGACCGTGCCGGCCGGCACGCGGCTGGCCCGGGCGGCGACCTTCGACGCCGACCATCCGGCCGGCACCGACCTCGACCTGTTCGCCTACCGGGCCGGCACCAGCACCCTGGTCGCCTCGAGCGGCGGCGGGACGGCCGAGGAGGAGCTCACCCTGCCGCCGGGCGCCTACGACATCTACGTCGTGCAGTTCGCGCTGCCGTCCGGCGTGACCGAGCTCGACGTCGCGCACCACTCGTGGATCGTCGGTGACACCGCGGCCGGCAACCTGACCGTCACGCCCGCCACCCAGCCGGTGACCGGAGGAGAAAGCGCGACGGTGACCGCGGCGTGGACGGGGCTGACGGCCGGCTCACGCTACCTGGGCGTGGTCGCCTACGGCGACGGCACAGCGCAACTCGGCCAGACGATCCTGTCGGTCACCGCCTGACCAGGACTTACCCGGTTCAGCAGGCTGCCGGGCCGTGAACGCCCCTTCCCCGGTCGGACCGCCGTCGAACGACGTACCGGGGAAGGGGCCGGGGAATCGTCCGGTCGGAAGTCGCCGTCGGTGTCGCACTTCGCCTTCTGCGGCAGACGGGGAAGGCACTGCTGGAGGGCGGGCCGGCAGCCCACCACCGGCCGGTGCGTCCCGCCCGAACGTGCGTGATGAGGGAAACGGCGAGGCGATCCGCGGGCCTGGACGTCGGCGTGTCCGCGAAATCGAACCGGTCATCCGGTTGCCGAGGGTTTCTCGGGGTAGAGACAGGAACGCAGGTAACTCGAAGGAGAGAACACCATGGCGTTCGACGACAAGGTAGACAACAAGTCCGAAGAGTTCGGCGGCAAGGCCAAGGAGGCCGTCGGCAAGGCGACCGACGACGAGAGCCTCGAGGCCGAGGGCAAGACGGACCAGAGCAAGTCGAAGCTCAAGCAGGGCGTCGAGAACGTCAAGGACGCTTTCAAGTCCTGACCTCCGACTGCGAAGAGGGCCGCGATCACACTGGTGACCGCGGCCCTCTCGCGTCCCGCCCGGGACGCAGACTCGGTGGGTGCTGCTTCCCACGCCCATGCCCGGCGCCGCCGTCGCGTGGGTGCGCAGCCACCTGGGCGACCTCTGCGGTGACGACCCGGTCGCGTCGCCGGCGTTCCGCGGTGGTCAGACGGCCGCCGGCACTGCGCTCGCGACCCTCGATCTGAGCGGTTACGCCGCGCGCCGCAACGAGGTGCTGCCGCGCTCGCGGCGCGGAGCCAGCCGGATCTCGCTCTACCTCCGCCACGGGCTGATCGACCTTCCGGCCGCGTCGGCCGCCGCGGCCGGGGCCCCGCCGCGCGACCGCACCGAATTCCGCGACGAACTGGCGTGGCGGGAGTACGCCCGGCACCATCTGCTCGACGGATCGCGCGCGGCCAACCGGCTGGGCTGGCAGTGGACGGTCGGTGTGGGCACCGGCAAGCCGTACGGATCCTCCCGCCGGCAGGTGCAGAAGCGGGCACCGCAGCTGTGTCGGGACTGCGCCCTGAACCCGGCCTGCCCGATCCAGAACTGGCGGCCGGACGCCCCGGGAGGCGGCTGGCCGATGCCCGAGCCGCTGCTGCGTCACGACCCCGACCCGGAGTCGACCGGCGGCCCCCGCACGCCCGTCGGGCACGCGGAACCGACCGCCGGCCGCACGGCGGCCCGATCGGCTCCTACTCGGCCTGGCGCAAGGGCCTGACGGCGTCCTGACCGGGCAACCGGCCGACCGTCGTGAGCGCGTGGGGCGCCGGCTGGGCGGAGCGCCAGGTCGCGACCCACATGGCCAGCGCGGCCATCAGGACGAGAGTGACGATGCCGGCCTCGCGGCCCAGCGCGGCCACGGCGTCGGGGTTCGTCGTCACGGTGCCGTAAACAGCGATGCCGAGGCCCATGTTGAAGGCGGCGTGGGCCAGGACGGCCGGGTAGACGCTTCCGGTGGTCTCCCGCATCCAGCCGTAGAACTGGCCGGCGCAGGTCAGCACGGCGAGGAAGACCGGAATGACGATCCAGCGGTTGCCCTCGGTGAGGTAACCGTCGGTGGCCAGGAATACCACCGGCAGGTGCCAGATGCCGTGCAGCAGCCCGGTGCGCAGGTGGGGGCCGCGTCGCCCGTCGGCCGCCAGCAGCGGGCCCAGGTAGCCTCGCCAGCCGATCTCCTCGACCAGGACGAAGACCAGCAGGAACGGCAGGTCGCCGACGACGTACCCGAGGTCGGTGGTCGACAGCAGGTGCCAGGTGGTGAGGCCGGTCAGGCGGACGACCGCCTCCGAGACCAGCACGATGGCCAGCGGCAGGGCTACGGCCAGGCCCCACACCCGTACGCCGCGCCGGCCCAGCCCGAGCCTGGTCCACCCGCTGCGGCGCCAGCCGTCCCGGGTGACGACGAGCTGCATGATCACCACCGACAGCGCGGGGGTCACCATCGCGAGGACGGCCGCGGACTCACCGTCCGGCCAGGTGAGGGCCAGAGCGGCGCACATGCTCAGCGCCATCAGGTAGTAGGTGACTGCTCGGGCGGTGTCCGACAGGTGAGGAAACACGGCGACCTCCAGGTTTTCGAAGGCCCTCACCGTCTCGCGACAGCCGTTCGGCCCGCCTCCGCCGTCAGCCTCGTCGACGAGGCCCGGCCTCTGTCTGCAGACAGAGGCCGGGCCGGGCGGGGCTCCGTAGCATTCGCGCCATGACCTCGCGGCAAATCGGTGCGCTTCCGCTTCCGCTGCCCGTCCGGCGGGCGCCCGCCTGGGTGGACGGCGTCCTGGCCGCGCTGGCGGCCGTCCTGGCCGTCACCGTGCTTCTCAGCGCAGACCTGGCCGCGATCGATCCGGCGTTGCGGCCCTCGTCGACGCTCGCGATCGTCGTCACCGCCGTCGGCGCCGCCGGGATCGGCCTGCGGCGCACACACCCGCTGGTGGGTCTGGTCCTGGTCGCCGGGGCGGCCGTCGTCGTCTCGGCCGGTTCGCAGTTCACCGGCGTGCTGCCCTACCTGACGATCCTGGCGTTCTACGCGGTGGCCGCCTACGGCACGCGCCGGGCGGCGATCCTCGCGGCGGCCGTCGTCATCGGCTCGCTCATCGTCCTGCGCGGCTTCGGTGTCCCCGATCTGGCCGTCACCGATGTCGTGCTCACCGCGGCGGTCTGCGCCGCGGCGGTCGCCGTCGGCGACGGGGTCCGGCAGCGGCGTACGCACCACAGCGACCTCCTGGCCGCCGCGGAGGCCCGGGCCGTCGTCACGGCCCGGCAGGCGGTCGTCGAGGAACGGTTGCGAATCGCCCGGGAGCTGCACGACGTCGTGGCCCACAGCATGTCGTTGATCGCGGTTCAGGCCGGCGTCGGTGCCCATCTGCTGCGCCGCGACCCCGAGGCCGCCGAGCAGGCGCTGTCGGTCATCGCCGACACCAGCCGCCAGGCGTTGTCGCAGACCCGGTCGGTGGTCGGTCTGCTGCGCGGCGACGACGAGGGGCCGCAGCGGCCACCCGGCCTGGTGTCGCTGGACGAGCTGGCCGAGGGCGTGCGCCGGGCCGGGCTGACCGTCGACGTCCGGATCGAAGGGGCGGGCCGCGAGCTGCCGGCCATGGTGGACCTGGCCGCCTACCGGGTGGTGCAGGAGGCTCTGACCAACGCGCTCAAGCACGCGCCGCGCCGGGCCGTGACGGTCCGGATCCGCTATGCCCCGCAGGCCCTGCGCGTCGAGGTCGCCGGGGCCGGCGGGGCGGCGGCACCGCCCGCCCCGCCGGGATTCGGCCTGATGGGCCTGCGCGAGCGCGCCCGGGCGGCCGGCGGCAGCCTGGCCGCCGGACCGGCCGCCGACGGCGGGTTCCGGGTGGTCGCCGAGCTGCCCACCGGCGAGGTCCCGGCGTGATCCGGGTGGCCGTGGTCGACGATCAGGCGCTCGTCCGCAGCGCGTTCGTCCTGCTGCTGCGGTCGCATCCGGGGCTGACGGTGGTGGGTGAGGCCGGTGACGGCCGGACTGCCGTCGCCCTGGCCCGGTCGGCGCGGCCCGACGTGGTGCTGATGGACGTGCGCATGCCCGGCATGGACGGCCTCGAGGCGACCCGGACCATCGTCGCCGACGAACGCTGCCGGGGCACCCGGGTGCTGATGCTGACCACCTACGACGACGACGACCTGGTGCACGAGGCCCTGCGCGCGGGCGCGAGCGGGTTCCTGCTCAAGGACGTACGCCCGCAGCATCTGCTGGACGGGATCGAGGTGGTGGCGGCGGGCGAGGCGCTGCTGGCACCGACCGTCACCCGCCGCCTGATCGAACTGTTCACGACCCTTCCGGCCCCCCGTCCGCCGTCCGCCGGCATCACCGACCGCGAGCGTGACGTGCTGCGGGCCGTCGCCCGGGGCCAGTCGAACCAGGAGATCGCCGGCGAGCTGCACCTGGGCTACGGCACGGTGAAGACCCACGTCAGTTCGCTGCTGCTGAAACTCGGCTGCCGCGACCGGGCGCAGCTGGTGATGTACGCCTACGAGACCGGCCTGGCCGTCCCCGGCGCCCCCGGCTGAGCCCGCCGGCGGCGCGGCCTCGCGACATCAGGCGTGCCATCCGCTACGGCCTGCGGGCGAACGAGCGCCGATGGGGATAGCCTTCCGGTATATGGCTACCTTTCGCAGCGCCTCAGTGCTCCTCTCCGCCGACGGCACCCGGACCCCCGGCACCGCCGCGCTCTTCGCCGAGCCCGCCCGCAAGGGTGGGTTCCCGCCGTGGGCCGGTGACTTCCGGCCGGCCAACAGCGCCGGCAACGGCCCCAAGAACGCGGTCGGCAAGACCTTCACGCTGGAGCTGCCCGACGGCAGCACCGGCAAGGTCGTGGTGCAGAGCCTCAAGAGCGGCAAGGGTGGCGTCATCTTCGCGCTGATGGGCGAGGACGCGCCCCCGTTCTGATCAGCTCACGACGTCGACCCGGGTCAGCGTGACCACCGGGATGACCCTGGTGGTCTTGCGCTGGTAGTCGCCGAAGCCGGGTGCTTCGGCGACCACCTTGGCGAACAGCTCGTCGCGGCGCGCACCGGTCGCCACGGTGGCGACCGCCTCGTACGTCTGCTCGCCGGTCTCCACGGTCACGGCCGGGTTCTTGACGATGTTGTGATACCAGTCCGGGTTCTTGTCGGCGCCCATCGCCGAGGCGATCACCACGGGCTGCCCGTCGACGGTCAGGTAGGCCAGCGGGCTCGTCCGTGGTTCGCCGGTGCGGGCGCCGGTGGTGGTCAGCAGGGCCAGGGTGGAGCCTTCGAACGGCCCGCCGACGCGTCCCCGGTTGGCCCGGAACTCCGCGATCACCTGTCGCTGGAATGCCGGGAAGTCGAATCCTGTGTCGGTCATGTGTTTCCTTCCATCCGGTTGCCGGGATGGAGGGCGTGGCCGGGCCACGGGAGATGGGCGCATGGGCGGAGGACGCCACGATGCACCGCGGGTACGCGGTCGGGGAACGAGCATCGGGCGGGGCAAGAGACGGAACTGCGCCGATCTCTCAATGGCGAAGCCACTACCTCCGGTGTAGGCCCATACGGGGCACGGGAAACACCTTAGTTCCCGGATCCCGGGGATGGCAACGGTTCACCCCTTGACCGCGCCGGTGAGGCCGCCGACGATGCGGCGCTCGAACAGGCTGAAGAACACCAGCGCCGGGATCATCGACAACGAGGTGAAGGCCAGCACCTTCGCGGTGTCGACGGAGTATTGCGAGGCGAAGGACTGCACGCCCAGCGGCAGGGTGAAGCTGTCCTGGTCGTTGAGGATGAACAGGGGCAGCAGATAGCTGTTCCAGCTGCCGATGAAGGCCAGGATCCCGGTGGTGATCAGGCCGGGCACCGAGAGCGGGAGCACCATCCGCCAGAAGAAGCCGAGCCGGCTGCACCGGTCGATGGCCGCCGCCTCCTCGATCTCCTTGGGGATCGCCTGCAGGAACGGGACCAGGATGATGATGGTCGTGGGCAGTCCGAAGGCGATCTGCGGGAGGATCACTCCGGGCAGGGTGTTCACCAGACCCAGGTTCTTGACCAGAATGTAGAGCGGCGTGATGGCCACCGTCGCCGGGAACATGAGGCCGGCCGCGAACAGCGCGTACATCGCGCCGCGGCCCCGGAAGCGGTATCGGGCCAGGACATAGCTCGCCATGACGCCGAGGGTGACGACGCCGACGGTCGTGACGACGGCCGCGATCGTCGAGTTGCCGACCTGGCGCCAGAAGGTGTCGCTGCCCAGGATGTCGGTGTAGTTGCCGAAGACCCAGGGATCGGGCAGGGCGGCGGGGTCGGTGGTGATCTGCGAGTTGGTCCGGAACCCGCCGACGATGATGTAGAGCACGGGCCCGAGCATCAGGCCGATCAGCATCAGCGCGGCGACGTAGACGACGGGTCCGCGCCGGGATTCAGTCACTCCTACCGCCCTCCGGTGAGTGCGCCCTCGGTGTCCCGGCGCAGGACGAAACGCTGGTAGGCCAGCGCGATGATCATGGAAATGGCGAAGAGCACGACCGCCACGGCGTTGCCGTAGCCGTAGTTGCCCGCGTTGCGGCCCTCGGTGACCATGTAGGTCGCCATGGTCGAGGTGCCGGCGGTCGAGGCGACGTACTGGCCCCAGATGATGTAGACGAGGTCGAACAGCTGCAGCGAGCCGATGATCGACAAGAAGGCCCAGATCCGGATGGTCGGTCCCAGCAGCGGCAGGGTGATGTGGCGCTGGGTCTGCCAGAAGGAGGCGCCGTCGACCGCGGCCGCCTCGGACAGCTCGTCCGGGATGTTCTGCATCCCGGCCAGGAACAGGATCACCGCGAACCCGACGTACTTCCAGGTCAGGATGAACATCAGGGTCCAGATGGCGAGCGCCGGGTCGGCCAGCCAGTCCGCGGCCAGTCCACTGAGGCCGCTCGAGCGCAGCACGTCGTTGACCGCGCCGTTGGTCTGCAGGATGAGGGCCCAGGCCGTCCCGGTGATGACCTCGGAGATCACGTACGGGACGAAGATCAGCACCCGGATGGCGGACTGGCCGCGCATCCGGCGGTTGAGCAGCAGGGCCAGGCCGACGGCGACCGGGCCCTGGAAGATCAGCGACAGCAGCAGGATCTGACCGTTGTGCCACAGCGCCTCGTGGAACGCGGTGTCCTGCAGGATCGTGACGTAGTTGTCGAGCCCGACGAAGTTGGTCGGCTTCCCGAAGCCCTTCCACCGGTAGAAGCCGTAGTACGCGGCCATCAGGACCGGGAAGATCACGAAGGCGACGAACACCAGGATCGCCGGACCGGACAGCGCCAGGATCTCCAGACGCTGGGCCCAGCCGATTCCGCGCCGGCGGGGGCGCAGCGGAGGTGGCGTCGCGACGCCACCCCCGCTCCGCACACGGTCGCCGGGCGCCTGCTCAGTGACCGCCACGCTCTCAGCCCTTCTTGGCTGCGTCGTTCACGGCCTTGACGATCCCGGCGACGTCGCCCTTGCCGGCGAGCAGGTTCACGACCCCGATGTTGAGGGCGTTGCCCACGTTCTGGCCGTAGATCGTGTCGAGCCACTGCGACACGTACGGGGCCTTGTTGTAGGCCTCGAGCACGGCCTTGAGGTAGTCCTCGGTGACGGCCCCCTGGGCCTGCCGGCTGACCGGGAGCGAGTTGAAGGCCTTGTAGTAGGCCTCCTGCACGGGCTGGGTGAGGAGGTAGTTGAGGAAGTCGGGGCATTCCTTCGGGGCCTGCGCCGAGCAGGAGAAGCCGTCCGCGCCGCCCATGATCGCGCCCGGGTCGCCCTGGCCGCCGGAGACCGCCGGGAACGGGAAGAATCCGAGGTCGGGCAGCGGCTTCTTGTCCTTCGTCAGCCCGGCGATCACGCCGGGGTCCCACGAGCCCATCAGCTCCATGCTCGCCTTGCCGTTGGCGATGAGCCCGGCCGAGCTGCCCGCGCCCTGCTGGGCCGAAGTGGTCAGGAAGCCGTCGTTGTAGGGCTGGGTGTCGGCGAAGGCCGCGAGGTCCTGACCGGCCTTGGTCCAGCAGGGATCGCCGAAGTTCCGGTCCTTGGCCGCGGCGTCGAGCGAGGCCTGGTTGCAGGCGCGCAGCGCGAAGAAGTAATACCAGTGCGCGGCCGGCCAGGCGTCCTTGGCGCCGAGCGCGATCGGCGTCCCGTTGGCCTTGAGCTTGGCCGCCGCCGCGGTGAGTTCCTCCATCGTGGTCGGTGTGGCGGTCACGCCGGCCTTCTTGAAGGCGTCCTTGCTGTACCAGAAACCGCCGGGAAGGATCGAAACCGGTACGGCGTAGGTCTTGCCGTCGACCTGCCCGGTCCCCAGGGCGGCGTCGCCCACCGCCTGCTTGGTCTCGGCGGTGACGTCGCCGGTGATGTCCTTGAGCTGGCCCGCCTCGACCATCGCGGCCATCTTGCCGCCGCCGCGCTGCAGGAAGATGTCGGGCGCGGAGCCGGAGTTGAGCGAGGTCTGCAGCTTGCCGTCCAGATCCTCGTTCTGGACGGACTGAATCTTGATCTTGACGGTCGGGTGCGCGGTCTGGAAGTCGGCCACCGTCTTGTCCCAGAACGCCTTGCCGGGGCCGGTGGTGGAGTTGTGCCACAGGGTCATCGAGACGTTGCCACCGGAGTCGGCGTTGCCGTCGTCGTCACCGCCACCCCCGCAGGCGGTGAGGCCGGCCACGCTCACCGCCAGGACGACGGCAGCAGTGAAGATCCTTCTGGGTGCCACGAAGATCACCTCTCGGAACCGAAAGTTTCGGAGTGTTTCCGGAATGTGAAGCCAAGCTATGAAGTGACCAACGTGCATGTCAAGATATTCATCACGATGAGCGCGAAGTCGTTGTGAACGTGCTCCGTGCGGTTTGTGCGGAGCAGTCGACTGAAACGTTTCGGACCAGCTCGGAAGTTACGGCCGAATCTGCAACGACCTCAGTGCGCGCGATACGCGGCCCGGTCGAAGTCGGCGTAGCCGCCCTCGGCGCCGAGGTCCTGCACCCAGAGCCCGACGAAGGCGCCGGTGAACCCCCAGGCCTCGGGTTCGCCGGGAGTCCTGGTCGCGGCGTACTCGTCGGACAGCGTGGTGGCGTCGAAGGTGCGGGGAAGGTCGTGCCAGACGGGTTCGGCGTCGGGCGCGGTCGTGTAGGCGAAGGTCAGGGCCGGGCCGTCCAGGCGGGCCCGCAGTCCCACCCGCCGGAGTCCGCCCAGAGCGGTTCGCAGGCCCGGCGCGGCGGTGACCCTCCCGCTGTCGCAGCACAGCACGTCGAGCACGGAAGCGCCGTCGTCGTCGGCCGTCACGTGCAGATAGAACCAGTTGCGCGAGTTGTAGTAGGCGGTGACTCCGGCCAGCTGACGGGAGTTGCGCGGCTCGAACTCGCACGTCGCCTCGAACACGCACCGGCGCGAGGTCACCCGGCGGGCCACCAGGCTCGGCCGGTGCCGGGCCATCGGCGACTGACCGCCGAGGATCCGCAGGTGCGACGGGCGGGTGGCGAGATCGATCCACTCCGGGGTGGCCGGGCGTCGCAGGGTCGACCAGTTCGCGCCGAGCGCCGGCGCGTCGAAGTGGTCGTCCTCGAGCTCCTCGGAGGACGGTGAGCGGGGCGCCGCGGTGGCGCCGGCAGGGGCCGGAACCTGCTCGGCCGGCACTCCGCCGGGGATGCGGGGCCATCCGCCGTCGGGCCACTGCACCCGCTGCAGGGCGGTCTCGCGTCCGAGGACGCAGCGGCCGGAGGGTGCGTAGGGGCGGGCCATCAGATGGGCCAGATACCACTCGTCGGCCGGGGTCCGCACGAGGCTGCCGTGCCCGGCCTTCTGCAGGGCCAGCTCCGGCCGTCCGGCCGAGGTCAGCAGCGGCCCGCCGGGGTCCACCTCGTAGTCGCCGAGCAGGTGGCGCGACCGGGCGACGGTGACCTGGTGCGCCCAGCTGGTGCCACCTTCGGCGGTGACCAGGTAGTACCAGCCGTCCCGGCGGTAGATGTTGGGCGCCTCGGTGAGGCCGGCGCCGGTGCCGGTGAAGATCAGGTGAGCCGGTCCGGTCAGCCGGCGTTCGCCGGGGTCGTACAGCTGGATCTCGATGCCGGCGAAGCGGTTGTGCCCGGGCCGCCAGTCCGCGCGCATCGACAGCATCCACGTGGTGCCGTCCTCGTCGTGGAACAGCGAGGCGTCGAACCCGCGGCCGTGCAGGACCACCGGATCGGACCACGGACCGGTGATGCCCGGCGCGGTGACCAGATAGTTCTGCGGATCCCAGTAGCCGCCCGCGAAAGTGGCCACGTCGGTGTAGAGCAGGTGGAACAGCCCGTGGGCGTACGTGAGGTTCGGGGCCCAGACGCCGCAGGAGTCGGCCGTCCCGGTGAGGTCGAGCAGTCGCCGCTCGGTCAGCACCCCGCCGAGCGGCTGCCAGCGTACGAGGTCGGTCGAGTGGTGCACCCGCACCCCCGGATACCACTCGAACGTCGAGGTGGCGATGTAGTAGTCGGAGCCGACCCGCAGGATCGACGGGTCCGGGTGGAACCCGGCAAGCACGGGATTGCGGATCAGCGGGCTGTCGACCCCGCCGTCGCCCAGCGGCGAGAGAGCGGGCCTGGCGATCGTCATGGGAAACCTCCGCGGGTGGGGGCGCGGCGGCCTGGAGGCCGCCGCGCCTCGTCGAGCGTCAGCTGGTGCGGCAGGTGACCGTGGGCCAGGTCCAGTTGCCGTTGGCCATGACGGTCACACCGAAGTTGTTGCCGTTGCCGTTCGGTCGCGCGGTGACGGTGCCCGAGGTCCCGCTGACCGAGGCGTTCCAGCTGTTCTGGATGCTCTGGCCGCCGTTGAGGGTCAGCCCGACCGTCCAGTTGCTGGTGTTGGCGACCGAGACGTTGAGGTTGAACCGGTCGCCGTACTGCTGACCGGCCGACAGCGTGGCGGTGCAGTTGCTGCCGTCGTTCGGCGGGGGAGTGGTGGGGTTGGTGCCACCCCCGCTGCCCTCGCGGACGGTGATGTCGGAGCTGCCGCTGCTCTGATAGCCCTCGGTGGCCATCACCTGGTAGCTGTGGTTGGTGCCGAGGTTGAGCCCGGCCCGGGCCCAGGCGTCGAAGTGGTTGGCCGTGGTGATGGTGCCGGAGCTGCGCTTCTGCTGCCGGACGCTCCAGTACTGGTAGAACGTCTGGTTGCCGTCGATCGAGGGTGCGTTGACCCGCTGGCTGCGCAGGATGTCGTAGGTGCCGCCGTCGGTGGTGACCGTGCCCATCCGGGTGGCGCCGCTGCTCGGGTTGTAGCTGCCGAAGTTCTCCACGACGTAGTACTCGATCAGCGGGTTGCGGGTCCATCCGTACAGGGCGAGGTAGGTGTTGTTGTTGCCCGGGTTGTAGGTGCCCGAGTAGGTGACCGTGCGGCGGCTGCCGGTGGCCCAGCCCTTGCCGCCGACCCAGTTGTTGGTGCTGCGGTCCCAGCTGCTCGAGTACCGGCCGTCGGCCCGCAGCGTCATGCTGGCGTTGCCGCTGTCCTTCCAGAACGAGAAGTAGTAGCCGTTGTGGGTGCCGGTGAGGCTGGAGGTCAGGGTCCGGTCGGACTCGGCGTGGGCCGCGCCGGCCATCGTCACGCCGGTGACCGTCATGGCCAGGGCGCAGGCGGCGCCGACGAGCAGGCGAAGGCGGCCACGTCCGTGGCGTTTCGGTTGTGCGAGATCTGCGGTCATGGAGTGCGTCCTCCTCGTGAAGGGGCTGTCGGGGAACAGCCCCGCAAGCACGACAACCACCTCGGGGACGTCGTGGCGGGGATGACGGCCATCGAAGTCCGTCATTGCGAGATGGTGGTCCGCCGGATGCGCCCTTGTCAACAACTTACGGAAACCTTGCGGAAATACCGGAGGTCGGCCCGAGCCGTCCCTTGGGCACATAGCTGCAGGTGAAGGAATGTTTGAGCGGGAAATCTCAGTGCTCCTCCATGGCCTGATGTCGGCCGGGGATCGCAACTGGAAGGGCTCTTACCGAAACTTCCGGACCGAACGGTCGGCGACTGGCGACGGGCACGGTGAAGCGGTGCGGGGCAGTCGCCGCCCCGCACCGCCGTGCCGCGACCCGATCAGCTCAGAGCGAAGCGCTGATTGGCCTGCCCGTTGCAGTCGTAGATCTGGACCTGCTGGCCGTTGCCGGTGCCCCAGACGTCCAGGCACCGTCCGGATTGGACACCGGTGATGGTTCCGTTGGTGTTGACGTTCCACTGCTGGTTGGCCTGGCCGTTGCAGGTGTAGATCTGCACGGCCGAGCCGTTGCCGGAGCCGGCCGCGTCCAGGCACTTCGAGCCGTACACGGTCAGTTGCCGGCTCGAGGTCGGCGTCCACTGCTGGTTGGCCCGGCCGTTGCAGTCGTAGAGCGTGACCCGCGTGCCGTTGGTCTGCGAGGCGGCCGGCACGTCGAGGCACCGTCCGGACTGGGCGCCCACGACGCGCCTGGCGTCACCCGAGGGCGGTGGGGTGGTGGTCGGCGGGGGAGTCGTCGGGGTGCCGGAGTTGAGGACATTGAGGACCGAGGTGTACGCGGCCTTCTTGTTGCCGTTGCCGTCGAACAGCAGCGGGCTCTCGCCGGACCGCCACGAGTCGCTGTCACGGACGCCCCAGACGGTGATGCCGATGCAGCGGGGCACGTTGAGGCAGGCCTGGGTGAGCCCGGCGTACTGCGAGGTCGACGAGTTGGTGACGTCGACCTCGGTCAGGGCGACGTCCACGCCGAGCGCGGCGAAACTTGACAGCGTGGTCTGGAAGTTGCCCGGCAGGGAACTGCCGCCGGTGAAGTGGGTCTGCAGGCCCACGCAGTCGATCGGCACGCCCCGGGACTTGAAGTCGCGGATCATGTTGTAGACGCCCTGCGTCTTGCCGTAGGACCAGTTCTCGATGTTGTAGTCGTTGTAGCAGAGCTTGACCCCCGGATCGGCGTTGCGCGCCGTCCGGAACGCGACCTCGATCCAGTCGTTGCCGGTGCCCTGCAGGTTGGACGACCGCCGGCTGCCGTCCTCGTTGAACGCCTCGTTGACGACGTCCCAGGCGGCCAGCTTGCCGCGGTAGTGGGCCATCACGCCGTTGATGTGGTCGATCATCGCCTGCCGCAGGGTGCTGCCGCCGAGGCTCTGCATCCAGCCGGGCTGCTGAGCGTGCCAGGCCAGGGTGTGGCCGCGGACCTTGAGGCCACGCTGGGTCGCCCAGTTGTAGATCTGGTCGCCCGAGCTGAAGTTGAACTGGCCCCGGTTGGGCTGCAGGGCATCCGGCTTCATCTCGTTCTCGGCCGTGATCATGTTGAACTCGCGGGCGGCGATGGTCGCGTAGGCCGAGTTGCCGAGCCGGCCCGCGGCGACAGCCGTGCCGAAATACCGGCCCGACTGCGCGGCCGCGGCGCCCAGCGTGCTCTCGGCGGCCTCGGCCGTCGGCGTCACCATGGCCACCCCCGCGGCCGTGACGACGGCGGCCACGCCGCTGAGCAGCAGCCGGGCCTTCAGCGATCGACTTCGCGCGGCACCGGCGGTGTGAACGGGCGAATGGTCTGGCACGAGGGTCTCCCTTCTCCGTTCCGCGCTCCGGGCGGCGAGCACCACGCATGGCGATGAATCGCACATCCGAACCAAAGAACGATGAACTTCGATTTCGGCTCATGCTGACACGGGTAACACCGTGGAAACAATAGTTTCCGGAAGGTGCTCGGAAGTTGTCGTCGGCCGCGGGCGTCCAGCGATGTTCTGCAGCGACCTGAGCTGCAGTTATGAAGATCGCATCAGTATGTGCGTGATTGGTTGGGCGCCGATATGCGCTTGCGTTGAAACGAATTACCCGAAAGTTCCGGGCTTCGACAAAGGCACTGAAAAGATGTTACGAATCGCTGAATGGCAAAGTCGGCGCCCGCTCGGCATTTCGCCGGGGCCGGTCGGGTCGCTCCCGGCGAGCCGGGGACTAGGTTGACCGGCATGCTGTTGCTCCCGCTGCCGGCCCGCCGCCGGTGACCTGGCCGACCGGGCTCGCCGGATTCTCGGCGGGCCTGCTGATCTCCCTGGTCACCGCTCCGGTCGGGGTCTCCGGAGCCGTGTTCCTGCTGCCGGTGCAGCTCAGCGTCCTGCACGTGCCCAGCCCGGCCGTCACGCCGACCAATCTGCTGTACAACGTGGTCGCCGGGCCCGGTGCCCTGTCGCGCTACCGGCGAAGCGGTCAGCTGGCCGGCACGCTCACCCGGCTTCTGCTGGCCGGCACGCTCCCGGGCATGGTGCTGGGGGCGGTCATCCGCGTCTTCGCGATCCCCGGGCCGCAGGTCTTCCGGCTCGTGGTGGCGGTGGTGCTGCTCCCGCTCGGGGTCTGGCTGATCGCCCGCAGCGCTCGTCCCGGCAGCCGCGACCGGCCGCCGCTGGCCCGGCGCACCGTGCTCGGCCTGGGTGCCCTGGTCGGGACGGTCGGCGGCATCTACGGCATCGGCGGCGGCTCGCTGCTGGGCCCGATCCTGGCCGGCCGGGGGACGCCCATGACCGTCATCGCCCCGGCCGCGCTGGCCTGCACCTTCGTCAGTTCCGTGGCCGGTGCGGCCACCTACGGCGTGCTCGCCCTGACCACCGGCGGCGACATCGCTCCGCAGTGGACACTGGGTCTGCTCTGCGGGGCGGGCGGGCTCATCGGTGGTTACCTCGGCGCCCGCCTGCAACGACGGCTGCCCGAACGTCTGCTCAGGCTGGCGCTGGGGGCGATGGCGACCGCCCTTGCCCTGCTCTACCTGGCCGACGTCGCCGGCTGACCCGCCCGCTCCGGGCGACTGTGGAACTCTAGGAGCATGACCGTCGATGGCCCATCGGATCAGTCGTGGGATTTCTTCCTCTCCTACACGCAGACCGATCTCGCCTGGGCCGAGTGGCTGGCCTGGCTGCTGGAGGAGGACGGGCATCGCGTCCTGCTCCAGGCGTGGGATTTCGCGCCCGGCTCGAACTGGGTCCACGGCATGCAGGCCGGTGCGGCCCGGGCCGCCCGGACCATCGCGGTGCTGTCGAAGGACTATCTGTCGTCGGTCTACGGCGGCGCCGAGTGGCAGGCCGCCTGGGCCGCCGATCCGGACGGCCGCGAGCGCAAGTTGCTGACCGTCCGCGTCGGCGACTGCGACCGGCCCGGCCTGCTGGCCGGGGTGGTCGGCATCGACCTCTTCGACGTGACCGAGGCCGAGGCCAGGGCCCGGCTGCGCGCCCTGGTGACCGGGGCCCGCACCGGGCGGGCCAAACCCGCGTCGGCGCCACCGTTCCCGCCGGTGACCCGGGCGGTCCGGGAGACCCGGTTTCCCGGGGCGCTGCCCACCGTCTGGAACGTGCCCGCCCGCAACCCCCGGTTCGCCGGTCGCGACCAGGCCCTGCGGGCGCTTCAGCAGGGGCTGGCCTCCGGGGCGACGGTCACCGTGCAGGCGGTGCACGGCATGGGGGGAATCGGCAAGACTCAGCTCGCCGTCGAGTACGCGCACCGCCGGGCCACCGACTACGACGCCGTGTGGTGGATCGCGGCCGAGGCGCCCGCGTTGATCCCGGGGCAGTTCGCCGCGCTGGCCGCCCGGCTCGGGCTCCCGGCCGAGCCCGACTCGGAGGCGTTGCGCGAGCTGGTCCACGACGCCCTCCGGCGGGTGCCGGGCTGGCTGCTGGTGTTCGACAACGCCGACTCCGTCGAGGGCATCGCCGGCTGGATCCCGGCCGCGCCGCTCGCGCCCGGCGTCCCCGGCCACGTGCTGGTGACGACCCGCCGGGGCGGGTTCGCCACCGTCGGGCGCGTGCACGACCTCGACGTCGTCGACCCGGCGGAGGCGGTGCAGCTGATGCGCAGCCGGATCCCGCAGCTGGCCGAGCCGGCGGCGCTGCGGATCGCCGACGGGCTGGGCCGGCTGCCGCTGGCGCTGGAGCAGGCCGCCGCCTACCTGGACCGCACCGGGATGCCGGCCGAGGACTACCTGCGGCTGCTGCAGACCCGGGCCCAGGACATGTACGGCCGGGGATCGGTTCCCAACCGGAGGGAGACCGTCGCCACGCTGTGGGACCTGAGCCTCGAACGGGTGACGGCGGAGAGCCCGGCCGCCCGGCAGCTCCTGGCCGTCTGCGCCTACCTCGCCCCGGTCGGGATCCCGCTGGATCTGTTCACCCGCCACCCCCAGGAGCTGCCCGAGCCGCTGGCGTCGACCGCGGCCGACCCGCTGGCCTTCGCCGAGGCGGTCGCCGTGGCGGTCGACTTCTCGCTCGGCCACCGCGGCCCCGGCGGGCTGCAGTTGCACCGGCTGATCCAGGGGGCTCTGCGCCTGCGGGGCGGCCCCGAGCCGCTGGCCGTGGCTCTGCGAGTGCTGCGGGCGGACGCTCCCGCGGTCATCACGGGCCGGCCCGAGAGCTGGCCCCGGTGGTCGGTGCTGCTGCCGCACGCCCTGGCGGCGAGCGAGCACCTGCCCGATCCCGGTCCCGGCTCCGAGGGGCCCGGCCGGGTCGCCGACGACTGCGCCTGGCTGCTTCACCGCTCCGCCGTCTATCTGCAGGTGCACGCCCGCCCGGACGACGCGCGGCCACCGGCCGAACGGGCGTTGCGGATCACCGAGGCGGTGCACGGGCCGGCTCATCCCGACGTGGCCGTCCGGCTCAACAACCTCGCCCTGATCCTGCGCGCCCAGGGGCACGCGGACGAGGCGCTGGCGCCGGCCGAGCGGGCGTTGCGGATCACCGAGGCGGTGCACGGGCCGGCTCATCCCGACGTGGCCGTCCGGCTCAACAACCTCGCCCTGATCCTGCGCGGCCAGGACCACGCGCGGGAGGCCCGGCCGCTGGCCGAACGCGCACTGGAGATCACCGAGAAGGCGCTCGGGCCCGACCACCCCGACGTCGCGAGCCGGCTCGTCACCCTGGCCATGATCCTGCGCGCCCTGGAGCAGGCGCCGGAGGCCGAACGCCTGGCCCGGCGGGCCGTGCGCATCACCGAAGCAGCCCACGGACCCGACCATCCCGAGGTCGCCACCGCCTGCAACAGCCTGGCCGCGATCCTGCACGGCTCGGGGCGGCCGGTCGAGGCGCGGCCGCCGGCCGAGCGGGCCGTGCGCATCGCCGAATCGGTGCACGGCCCGGACCACCCCGACGTGGCCGTCTACCTGAGCAACCTCGCCCACATCCTGATCGACCTGGGCCGGGCCGGCGAGGCGCGGCCCCGGGCCGAGCGCGCCCTGAGCATCTCCGAGGCCGCCTACGGACCCGAGCACCCGGTGGTCGCCATCCGGCTGAACAACCTGGCCGCGATCCTGCACCGGTCGGGCGAGACCCGGGCCGCGCTGGCCCCGGCCGAGCGCGCGCTGAGCACCACGGAGGCCGTGCTGGGGTCCGGTCATCCCGACGTGGCCATCCGCCTGCACAACCTGGCCACGATCCGCCGCGCGCTCGGCGACGACCGGCCGGCGCGATCGCTGGACGAGCGAGCCGCCACGATCGCCGGGACGAGCCGGAGCGGGATGCGGCTGTAGTCGCGTCCCGTCGCAGGGTGGTGTGACGTAAGCGACTGTTTACTTGTGACCCGCCCGGTCGATAATAAGTCAGCAGACGTTTACTTCTAAGTTTGGAAACACCATGACGCAGACCATCGAAGAGACCGGACCCGCGCCGGCCGGAGGCAAGGGCTCGGGCGGCTCGCTGCTGGTGCTCTACCTGGCGCTGGGCGGCCTGGCCTTCGCGGTGCTCCAGTCGCTGGTGTCGCCGGCGCTGGCCACCATCGGGCGCGAGCTCGAGGTGTCGACCAGCGACGTCAGCTGGGTCGTCACCGCGTACCTGCTGTCGGCCTCGGTCCTGACCCCGATCCTCGGCCGCCTCGGTGACATGGCCGGCAAGCGCAAGGTCCTGATCGGTGTGCTGGCCACGCTCGCCGTGGGCACCGTCGTCGCCGCGCTGGCCCCCACGCTGACCGTGCTGATCGTCGGGCGGGTGCTGCAGGGCGCGGCCGGCGCGATCCTGCCCCTGTCGATCGGCATGGTCCGCGACGAGCTGCCCCGCGAGCGGGTCGCCACCACCGTCGGCCTCATCTCGGCCATCTTCGGCATCGGCGCCGGCATCGGCATCGTGGCCGCCGGGCCGATCGTCGAGCACCTCTCCTGGCACTGGCTCTTCTGGCTGCCGCTGGTCCTGGTCGTCATCGCCCTGCTCGGCGCGATCTTCGGCATGAAGGAGTCCGCGGTCCGCACGCCGGGCAAGCTCGACGTGGTCGGCGCCGCCATCCTCTCGGTGTCGCTGGTGGCGCTGCTCCTGGCGATCAGCAAGGGCCAGGCGTGGGGCTGGGGTGACGGCAAAACCATCGGCCTTCTGGCCCTGGGCGTGATCGGGCTGGTCGCGTTCGTCGTCACCGAGCTGCGGGTCCGGGAGCCGCTGATCGACATGCGGCTGATGAAGGTCCGCGGCGTGTGGGCCACCGACCTGGTCGCCCTCATCCTCGGTTTCGCCATGTTCGGCACCTTCCTGCTGGTCCCGACGCTGCTGCAGCTGCCCGCGGTCACCGGCTACGGCTTCGGCAAGTCGGTCTCGCAGGCCGGGCTGTTCCTGCTGCCGACCGTCGTCATGATGGTGGTGTTCGGCCCGCTCGCCGGTGTCCTCAACCGCCGCTACGGCCCGAAGCTGCCGATGTTCCTCGGCGCGGTCTTCGTCGTCGCCGCGTTCACGCTGCCGGCCGTCGCCCACGGCCAGATCTGGCAGGTCCTCGCCTCCGGTGTGCTGACCGGTGCGGGCATCGGCTTCGCGTTCGCGGCCATGTCCAACGCGATCATCGAGGCCGTCCCGGCCGCCCAGACCGGCGAGGCGACCAGCGTCAACACCATCGCCCGGACCATCGGCAGCAGCATCGGCACCGCGGTGGTGGCGGCGGTCATCACCTCGCACACCACCCCGCAGGGACTGCCCACCGACGCCGCGTTCACCAACGGCTTCTGGGTCTGCGCCGCCGTGGCCGTCCTGGCCATCGTGGCCGCGCTCGCCCTGCCCCGGGCCCACCGGCGCCACGAGGAGGCCGAGGCGGCCGGCGTGAGCGACCTGCCGCCCGAGCCCGACGAGATCCACCTGCTGCACCGTACGAAGGTCTGACGCATCTCCTCATCTGCCCGGGCTCCCGGCCGATTCTCGTAGGTCGAGAGCTCGGGAGGGAGAAGCTGGTGAAGGCACTGCGACGGGACCCGATCCTGATGGCGCTGCTCGCGGTGACGATCACCGGTTTCGTCGGTTTCGTGCTCTTCGAGGGCGACCGCGTCCGGCAGTCGCAGGTCTTCTGGTGCGCCCAGGTGCCGATGGACGCGGCCCTGGCCTACGGGGCCTGGCGGTTGCGGTCGCTGGTGCCGCACTACCGGCGCTTCTGGTCGGCGATCGCCTTCGCCGGCTCGTCGTTCACCCTGGGCGACGGCTTCCAGGCCGGGCACGTGCTGCTCACGCCGGCCGGCGCCTCGACGAGCGGCGGCACCGTGCAGTCGATCTTCTTCATCGTCGGGATGCTGAGCAACGTCCTGGCCTGCCTGCTGTTCCCGCACGGCCTGCGCTCGGCCCGCGAGAGGCTGGTCTTCTGGCTCGACGCGACCACCGTGCTGGTCGGCGGCGGCGTGATGGCCTGGTGCTTCGCGGTCTATCCGGCCACCGCGCCGACCGACCGGGTGACCGCCAGCATCACCGCGGCCCTGGTCGTCGTGGCCGCCTTCTCGGCCACCAAGGCGGCCCTGGTGCCCCGGCCGCCGATGGCCCGGGTCGCCGCCTGGCCGATGGTCACCGCGCCCGTCGTGCAGGGCCTCGCGGCGTTCCTGCCCGGCCCGTTCCAGCACCAGGACCGCTACTACGTCTTCATGGTCCTGCTGCTGCCGTCGCTGCTGATCGCGATCGGGCCGCGCGTCCAGGAGTTCGTGGTGCGCGCCGACGGCCCGCTGCCGGGCGCCCGCCGCAAGCCCTACAGCCTCCTCCCGTACGGGATGGTCGCCGTGACGTTCGTGGTCTTCCTCCTGGTCCTGCCGGCCGACGTGTCGACACGCTTCTGGGGAGCCACCGCCGGCGTCGTGGTCATCACCGTGCTGGTGGCCCTGCGCCAGCTCATCGCGTTCCAGGACAACGTGAAGCTGATCCGGCGCCTCGACGTCACGCTCGAGCACCTCACCGACCGCGAGGCCCTGCTCAGCGAGCAGGCGTCCACCGACAGCCTCACCGGGCTGGCCAACCGGTCGAACTTCAGCGACGCGCTCAAGCTGCTCCTCGACGCCGGTCAGGCGCCGGCCGTCCTGCTCATCGACCTGGACGACTTCAAGACGGTCAACGACACGATGGGCCACGCCGCCGGCGACGCCCTGCTGGTCGAGGTGGCCGGGCGGCTGCGCAGCACGGTCCGGGCCGACGACCTGGTCGCCCGGCTCGGCGGCGACGAGTTCACCATCCTGCTGCCCGACACCGGGCCCGAGGACGCCTATCTGATCGCGCAGAAGCTGCAGGCCGGGCTGGGCGGCTCCACCCGGGCCAGCATCGGCGTGGCCTGGGCCCGGCCCGGCGACGAGCCGGCCGCGTTGCTGAGCAACGCCGACATCGCGATGTACGAGGCGAAGCGGCGGGGCAAGGGCACCTCGGTCTGCTTCAGCGAGGAGATGGGCGCCCGGACGGCGGCCGACGCCGAGATCATCCGGGATCTGGCCGGGGCCGTCGCGGCGGGCGAATTCACGCTCCTCTACCAGCCCATCGTGGCCCTCGACGACCTGCGGATGACCGGGGTGGAGGCGCTGATCCGGTGGAACCACCCGACCCGCGGCCTCGTCTCGCCGGTCGAGTTCATCCCGCTGGCCGAGCGCTCCGGGCACATCGTGGCGATCGGCGCGTGGGCGCTGCGCGAGGCCAGCCGGCAGGCCGCCCGGTGGCGGGCCGACTTCCCGGGCGCCCACGACCTGGTCGTCGGCGTCAACGTGGCCGGCCGCCAGCTGCGCGCCCCCGGCTTCGTCGACGAGGTCGCCGCGCTGCTGCGGGAGACCGGCCTGCCGGCCCGCCTGCTCAGCATCGAGGTGACCGAGACCGCCGTGCTCGACGACGAGGAGTCGGCCGCCGCGCTGCTGGGCCTGCGGGGCCTCGGCCTGCGGCTGGCGCTGGACGACTTCGGCACCGCCGCGTCGTCGCTCGGCCTGCTGCTCACCGTCCCGGTGACGACCCTGAAGCTGGACCGCTCGTTCGTCGAGTCGATCACCACGGTCGGCCGGCAGGCGGCCGTCGCCACCGCGGTCAGCCAGATGGCCACCGCGCTCGACTTCTCCTCGGTCGCCGAGGGCATCGAGACCGAGGAGCAGCGCGAGCTGATCCAGGCCCTCGGCTACCAGTACGGCCAGGGCTACCTGTTCGGCCGCCCGCTGCCGCCGCACGAGGTCGCCGCCCGCTGGACCACCATCGACGGCGTCCTGGTCGAACCGGCCTGACCTTCAGCTGCCCTTCAGGGTCGATGCGCGAGGATGGCGGCATGCGTGTACTCGTCGTCGACGACGAGCAGCGGCTCGCCCGGTCCCTGCGGCTCGGATTGCAAGCGGAGGGCTTCGCCGTCGACGTTGCTCACAACGGTGTCGACGGGCTGTGGATGGCCCGCGAGAACACCTATGACGTGATCGTTCTCGACCTGATGCTGCCCGGCCTCAACGGCTACCAGATCTGCGCGACGCTGCGCGGGGAGCAGGACTGGACGCCGATCCTCATGCTGACCGCCAAGGACGGCGAGTGGGATCAGGTCGAGGGTCTCGACACCGGCGCCGACGACTACCTGACCAAGCCGTGCTCGTTCCCGGTGCTGGTGGCCCGGCTGCGGGCGGTGAGCCGGCGCGGCGCCCGGGAGAGGCCGACCGAACTGGTGGCCGGCGACCTGCGGCTCGACCCGGCCGCCCGCCGGGTCTGGCGCGGCGACACCGAGGTGGAGCTGACCACCCGGGAGTTCGCGCTGCTCGCCCTGCTGGCCCGGCACCCCGGCGACGTGCTGTCCAAACGGCAGATCCTGGACGCGCTGTGGGACAACGACTTCGAGGGCGACCCCAACATCGTTGAGGTCTACATCCGCCACCTCCGCAACAAGATCGACCGCCCGTACGGCCGGACGGCCATCCAGACGCTGCGCGGCTCCGGCTACCGCCTGGCGAGCGACGGTGGCTGACGTCCGCCTGCGCACCACCGCGGCGGCCGTCCTGGTCGTGGCGGTCGCCCTGCTCGGCGCGGCCGTCACCCTCGTGGTGCTGGTCCGCGGCTCGCTGCGCGACGGCCTGGAGAACACGGCCGAGCAGCGCGCCGCGGTCCTGCTGACCCAGGCCGCCGCCACCGGCCTGCCGGGCCCGGAACCGGCCACGGACGACGATCTCGACGACCTGCTGTGGCAGGTCACCGCGCCCGACGGCACCGTGGCCCGCTCGGCCGTGCCGCTGCCCACCGAGGCGGCCGGCCAGGTGCGGCTCCCCGGCGGCGACCACCCCTACCTGGTGGTCACCGACGAGGAGGGCGGCTACCGCGTGTCGGTGGCCGTCTCGCTGGAGGACGTCGACGACTCCACCGCGGCCCTGACCACCCCGCTGCTGATCGGCCTGCCCCTGCTCGTGCTGCTGGTCGGCGGCATGACCTGGGTGGTGGTGTCCCGCGCGCTGGCCCCGGTCGAGCGCATCCGGCGCGGCGTCGAGGAGATCACCGGCGACCAGCTGGACCGCCGGGTGCCCGAGCCCGGTTCCCGCGACGAGATCGGCCGGCTGGCCCGCACGATGAACCAGATGCTGGCCCGGCTGCAGGACTCCCGCGACCGGCAGCGCGCGTTCGTGGCCGACGCGTCGCACGAGCTGCGCTCCCCGGTGGCCAGCATCCGTCAGGTGGCCGAGGTCGCCCAGGCCCACCCGGCCGCCCTGCCCGACGGCGAACTGGCCGACACGGTCCTGGCCGAGTCGGGCCGCCTGCAACGGCTCGTCGACCAGCTGCTGCTGCTCACCCGGGCCGACGACGGCGGCGCGCGGCACGCCCACCACGACGTCGACCTCGACGACCTGGCCCTGGCCGAGGCGCGGCGCGTCGCCCGGACCGGGCTGGCCGTCGACACCAGCGGGGTCGGCGCCGGCCGCACCCGGGGCGACGCGTCGGCGTTGGCCCAGGTCGTCCGCAACCTGGTCGACAACGCCGCCCGGCACGCCTCGGCGGCCCTGGCCGTCGGCGTCCGCGACAATGGTGAACGGGTCGAGCTCACCGTCGACGACGACGGCCCCGGCATCCCGGCCGACCAGCGCGAGCGCGTCTTCGACCGGTTCGTCCGGCTGGACGAGGCCCGGGCCCGCGACGCCGGCGGCAGCGGGCTCGGCCTGGCCATCGTCAAGGAGATCGTCAAGGCCCACGGCGGCAGCGTCGACATCTCACCCTCGGCGCTGGGCGGCGCGCGTTTCACCGTACGGCTGCCTCGCTGAAGTCCGTTCAGGCGGGATTCAGGCAGGTCCCGGCAAACTCTGCCGCATGAACACTTCGAAGCTCCGCAGCAAGCGCGTCATCGTCACCACCGCGGCCCTCGCCGCCCTCGCCGTCGGCGGCGGCGTGTGGGCCACCGCGGCCAGCGCCGACCCCGACGTGTCGGGCGGCGACCGCGACCGGGTGGGCAACGCCGCGGTCCAGGCCGTCGGCGGCGGCACCGTCCTCGACGTGGAGACCAGCGACGACCCGGGCGAGGCCTACGAGGTCGACGTGCGCAAGACCGACGGCACCGAGGTCGACGTGATCCTCGACAAGGACCTCAAGGTCATCGGCCAGCAGGCCGACACCCCCGACACCACCCCGGACGCCGGCGACCGTCAGGTGACCGCCGCCGAGCGGGCCGCGGCCGAGAAGGCCGCCCTGGAGGCCGTCGCCGGCGGCACCGTCGTGGACGTCGAGGCGAGCGACGACCAGGGTGTCGCCTTCGAGGTCGAGGTCCGCGCGGCCGACGGCACCGAGTGGGACGTCGACCTCGACGCGGCCTACAAGGTGCTGAGCAAGAACGCCGACAACTGACCCGAGCGCCCCGCTGTACGGGGTTCCTGATCTGCCCTGGTCCGAGCGCTACGGCGGCACGACTGACCCGCTGGTCACGCTGACGCCGACGCCCGCGGCCGGCGCGACCCTGCTCCGGTTGCTCGAAGCGGCGGCGGAGCTGACGGCGCGCCTGCGCGGGCGGCCGGCGCAGGGCTGGCAGGATCCTGGGGTGCTGATGGATGAGGACTACTACGACACGTCTCGGCTGACCGAGCGGCAACGCCAGATCCTCACCGTCATCCAGACCTGGGCGCAGCGGCACGGCTACTCGCCGTCGACCCGCGAGCTGGCGGACGCGCTCGGGCTGGCCTCCACCTCGTCGGTCGGCCGGCATCTGCGCGTGCTCGAGGAGCTCGGATTCCTGCGCCGCGGGCGGGCGACCAAGCCCATCGACGTACGGATGTTCCTGCTCCCGGAGCAGCGGCAGCGGTCCGAGCCGGCCACCGTGGGCGTGCCGGTCCTGGGCGACATCGCCGCCGGCACGCCCATGCTGGCCGAGCAGAACTCCGACGAGACGCTCGCTCTGCCCCGCGACCTGGTGGGCCGCGGGAACCTCTTCGGTCTGCGCGTGCGCGGCGACTCGATGATCGGTGCGGCGATCTGCGACGGCGACATCGTCGTGGTGAAGCAGCAGTCCGAGGCGGTCAACGGCGACATCGTGGCCGCCATGATCGACGACGAGGCGACCGTGAAGGTCTTCCGCCGCTCGCGCGGCCACGTCGTTCTCGAGCCGCGCAACCCCGCCTACGACGACATCGACGGCGACCGGGCCCAGGTGCTGGGCAAGGTCGTCTCCGTGCTGCGCCGCACGTAGTTCCAGGCGGGCCGGCAGGCGCTATGTCGACGCGGCGGTGAGGATGCGGTCGCGGCCGGCGTCCTTGGCGGCGTAGAGGGCGGCGTCGGCCCGGGCGATGAGGCTCTCCGAGGTCTCCAGGCCGTCCCAGGACGCCACCCCGGCCGAGAACGTCTGACCCTCCGGCGTGGCCATGCGCAACCGTTCCAGGACGGCGGTGGCCTGTTCGGCGTTCGAGCCGGGCAGCAGGACGATGAACTCCTCGCCGCCGTAGCGGGCCAGCACGTCACCCTTGCGCAGCTCGGCCGACCAGACGTCGGCCGCCATCCTCAGCAGCCGGTCGCCCGCCGGGTGGCCGTACGTGTCGTTGAAGCTCTTGAAGCGATCGAGGTCGATCATGGCGACGACGACGGGGGTGGCGCCGGACCGGGCCCGTTCCAGCACGCTGGGCAGTTCGTCGTTCCAGGCCCGCCGGTTGGGCAGGCCGGTCAGCTCGTCGGTCCGCGACAGCGCGCTGACCGTGCGGGCCTGCCGCTCGGCCTGCTTGAGCAACTGGGTGAAGCGGGCCATCACCAGCGCGAACATGACGGCCGAGCCGACCGCGATGGCCACGGCGTTGGTGACGCCGCCGGCGAGCTGCTGCGTGATCAGCAACGCCGGGGAGATCATCACAGCCGAGGTGAGCACCGCGAGCTGCGTGCGGCTCAGCTGCGCGATCGAGGCGGCCCCCAGCCCGTCGCTGCGCACCTGCGGACGGGCGATCGCCAGCGTCAGGACGAGCAGCGAGATCTGGTAGACCGCGTTGACGACCGAGTCGTACCACCAGTGGCCGGCCCAGTCCTGGTTGAGCTGCGGCAGCACCATCCAGGCCCAGTCACCGGCGAGGTAGCCGACGACCGCGACGGCGACCAGCAGCGGCGCGCGCCGGCCCTGGCGCCCGTTGCTGCGCAGCAGCCGGATCGTGATCTCGAGCAGGATCAGGTCGGCGACCGGGTAGGCCACGGTGACCAGCCGGCTCCCGAGCCCGACCGTGTCGTCGCTCAGCGCCGGACCGATCGCGTAGATCCAGGCGACCAGGCCGAGACCCGACGCCACGGTGAGCGCGTCGACCAGCGCGGCCCAGTCGGTGCGGCGGTGTGACTGTCTGAGCATCAGGATCAGGCCGGCGCCCACGGCCGGGTAGAAGGCCAGGTAGAGGACGTCGGCGATGTCGGGTCCGTCGCCCGGCAGCCAGTCGGCGCCCTCTCCGGACAACAGCGACGCCAGCGCGGTGGAGACCAGCGCCGTCGTGAAGAACCGCCAGGGCATCCGCTCACCCGGGGGCACCCGTCGCAGCCCGGCCAGGATCGCCCCGACCGGCGCCAGCCCGATGAGGAGGTTGAGGGCGAGGTCGCCGGGGCCGCCGTCGGGCGCCACGAAGCCGGCCGTGACCGCGACCAGCATCGCGATCACGTAGGCCCACCAGGCGCGTCCCATGTCTAGCGGCCGATCGTCACTTCGGCGTCGCGCAGCAGTGCGGCGACCCGGTCGCCGGGCTGCGGGCGGTGGAAGAGGAAGCCCTGGCCGTAGCGGCAGCCCATGGCCGGCAGCCGCTCGGCCTGGGCGGGCGTCTCGACGCCCTCGGCCACCACGTGCAGGCCGAACGCGGCGCCCAGGGCCACCACCGAGACGGCGAGGAAGGCCCCGCAGCCGGCCACGGCGACGTCGAGCAGTCGCTCGGCCCGGCCGGTCACAGCGGGATCAGGCCGAGAGTCAGGATCGAGTAGAGCGCGAGCGCGAGGCCCAGCCCGTAGCCCACCGCCATGGTGAGGCTGAAGGCGATCCAGTACCGGGTGGTGGAGGCGCCCATCCGGGCGGCCGCGCCGGCTCGCAGCGTCGTCGGGATCAGCCCGATCAGGCCGAAGACGAACGTGACGGCGATGATCATGGCGATGCCGGGTGGCTCCCGGACCAGCGACGGCAGGTGGCGCACGGGGGCCGACGGCCGGGGTGGCCGGGTGGGATAGGCCGCCGACGGCGGGGCGGGCGGCAGATAGCGGTCGGCGAACGCGCCGGCCTGCTGCCGGGCGTGGTAGGTCCGCGAGGAGGCGTCCGGGGGCAGCGGGGTTGTTCGTGGTTCGGCGGTCACCGGGTCTCCGTCGGGAAGTGTGCGAACGGTGTCGCGGGTCACTTCGGCAGGAGAAGCGCTTGTGTGAGTTTTCGGCCGGTCCGAGCCGTAGATCAACAGCCGGAGATCGGCAGGTCGGTGCGGTCCGGCGAAAACCGTCCCCCCGCATCGAGGGGGAAGACCTCTATCATGCCTTCGAGAAACTCGGCTTCACCCTGCGCGGCTCTGTGAGACACGTTGTCCGGTCTTGGCGGAGTCGTGTAAATAGGAGATCCACTCCGGCGACGACGAGGATAGATGAACCCCTACGGCGATCCGCAGTCAGCGAGCGCCCGGGCCCGTGTGCCCGGCGCCGGCTCAGCCTCCGTGCCCCCGCCCCCGCCCCCGGCGGCCGGCGGGCGAGCCCCGGTCGGCTCCGCCTCCGTGGGCTCGGCGTCCGTGGGCGGCCGGGCCTCGGTGGGCTCCGCTTCGGTGGGCTCCGCGTCGGTCGGCTCTGCTTCGGTGGGCGCTGTCCCGGTCGGCGCTGCCCCGGTGGCGGCGCGCGCCTCGGTCGGCGCTGCCCCGGTGGCGGCGCGCGCCTCGGTCGGCGCGGCCAAGGTGGGGGCCTCCGGCGCTGTCGCCCGCGCCGCGGTGCGGCCCTCGCCGCCCGGCGCGCCCGGCAGCCCCGCCGGTCCGCCCCCGCGCGGCAAGGACGCGGTCAAGGCGGCCAAGAAGCGCCGCCGCACCAACCTGCTCACCGTCGCCGCCGCCGTGCTGGTGATCCTGGTCGGCTCGGGCGTGGTCGGCGGGGCCTACTTCTTCGACGACGTGCAGTTCACCGAGCCGAAGACCGAGGACCAGGTCAGCCAGATCTTCGCGGCCGACAACAAGACGGTCGTCGCCACCATCGGCAACTCGAACCGGTCGCTGGTGCCCTATCAGGGCATCAACCCGCTCATCGGCGAGGCCGTGATGGCCGCCGAGGACAAGAACTTCCAGAAGCACCACGGCATCGACATGAAGGGCATCGCCCGCGCGGCCTGGAACAACTTCACCGGCGGCGACCAGCAGGGCGCGTCGACGATCACCCAGCAGTACGCGCGGCACGCCGCCGAGCTCAAGGAGATCAGCTACAACCGCAAGCTCCGTGAGGCCGTGATCGCCCGCAAGATGGAGGATCATTACTCCAAGGAGGAGATCCTCGGCCGCTACCTCAACTCGGTGTACTTCGGCCGGGGCGCCTACGGCATCGAGGCGGCCGTGAAGGCGTATTTCGGCAACAGCCGGTCGTCGCTGACCCAGCCCGGTCAGAAGGGCGCGATCACCGCGGCCGAGGCCGCCGTCATCGCCTCGGTCATCAAGCAGCCCGAGCCGTCCAAGACGCACCAGGGCTACGACCCGCAGAACAACCTGGCCGACGCGAAGATCCGCTGGCAGTACACGCTGAACAACATGCTGGAGAAGGGCTGGATCACGGCTCTGCCCACCGCGTACCCGAAGGTCCAGAAGTTCGACCCGAACGCGTGCCGCACCTCCTGCGGCAACGACAACGCGACCGGCAAGATCGTCAAGTACGTGAAGCAGGAACTGCGGGCCATCGGCATCAGCGACGCCGAGCAGAAGAAGGGTGGCCTGCGGGTCACCACGACGATCAACCCGGCCGTGCAGAAGGCGGCCGAGACCGCGGCCATGCGCACCAGCAGCAAGTCACCGCTGCGCAAGCTCGACGCCAGTTACAAGACTGCGCTGGTCGCCGTCGACCCGACCAACGGGCACGTGCTCGCCTACTACGGCGGCCCGGACGGCGACGGCGTGGGCTGGGACTACGCGGGCCCGAACTACAACAACACGGGCGGGTTCATCGGCGGGGGCCGGCCGCCCGGCTCGTCCTTCAAGATCTATACGCTGCTGGCCGCGCTGAGCAACGGCTACGGCTTCGACACGACGTGGGACTCCGAGGCCAAGAAGGTCGGCGGCGACGCGATCAACAACTCCAGCCGCACCCGGCTCTCCTGTGACAAGCGCCGGTGCCCGCTCGACGAGGCGACCGTCCAGTCCTACAACTTCCCCTTCTACCACCTCGCCGCCGCGCTCGGCCCCGACAAGGTGGCCGAGGCCGCCCACAAGGCCGGCATCCAGTACATCTCCAGCCCCACCAAGATCGGCGCCCGCGTCGACCTGGCCAAGAGCAAGGAGAGCGAGCTCCGCCAGTACGGCAACGAGATCGGCTACGGCCAGTACGCGATCACCGCGCTCGACCACGCGAACGGCGTGGCCACGCTGGTCAACGACGGGCTCTACAACAAGGCCCACTTCGTCAAGTCGGTGCAGAAGCGCGACGAGAAGACCGGCAAGTTCAAGGCGTTCCACACCGAGCGCGTCAAGGCCACGCCGGCCTTCCAGCCCGACGTCGTGGCCGCGATCGACCACGTGCTTCAGAAGATCCCGGACAAGAACGGCCAGAACCTGCGCGGCGGCTACGACGCCATCGGCAAGTCCGGCACCTGGGAGTACAAGGACGGCAAGTCCGGTGACAACGGCGACGCCTGGTGGGTGGGCGGCACCAAGCACCTGGCCGCGTCGGTCTGGATCGGCCGCGAGAAGGTCGTCAAGGACAAGATGCAGCTGCTGCCGATCTACAAGCCCGGCACCAAGAAGGGCATGACCGGCGGCTCCACCCCCGGCGACACGTGGAAGGTCTTCATGGACCTCGCCAACAAGGCGATGGACTACGAGAAGGCCGACTTCCCGCCCGACGTCAAGGTCGGCGACCCGGACAAAAAGGGCAACGGCCTCGACCCGCTGCCCCCGCCGCCGCCGGAGAACAACGGCTGTGTCCTGAACGGCACGGTCTGCCCGCCCGGCACCGACCCCAACGTCCCGGGGGGTCCCGGTCCCGGTCCCGGCCCCGACGTGCCGCCCGGCAACGGCGGCAACGCCGGTGGCAACGGCAACGCCGGTGGCAACGGCAACGGCGGCGGCAACGGCAACGGCGGCGGGAACGGGCCCACCAACCGGTAGGGCCGGTCAGCGGGCGGCCCGCAGTGCGACGCGGTGGCGGCCGTCGCTGTCCGGACCCACCTCGGCCGTGACGCCGAAGACGTCGGCGATGCGCCCGGACGTCAGCACCTCGGCGGGTGGACCGGCCGCGACCACGCGGCCGGTCGCCAGCAGCACGAGCGCGTCGCAGTACTGGGCGGCGAGGTCGAGGTCGTGCAGGGCGGCCACGACCGTCACCGGCAGCCGCGTCAGATCCTCCAGCAGCGCGAAGCGGTGCCGGATGTCCAGGTGATTGGTCGGCTCGTCGAGCAGCAGGACGTCGGGCTCCTGCACCAGCGCGCGGGCGATCGCCACGCGCTGGCGCTCGCCCCCGGACAGCGACGTCCACGGGCGCTGTTCCCACCCGGCCAGGCCGGCCCGGGTGAGCGCGGCCGCGGTCCGGGCCAGGTCGCCGGCGGTGACGGGCGCGAGCCGGGAGCGGTGCGGGATGCGGCCCAGCAGCACGACGTCGCCGGCGGTCAGGTCCGCGTCGTCCGGCGTGTGCTGCGTGACCACCGCGACCCGGCGGGCCACCACCCGTCGGGGCAGCGAGCCCCGGTCGGTCCCGTCGAGCAGCACGCGGCCCTCGTCGGGGCGGTCGAGGCCGGCCAGGACGCGCAACAGCGTCGACTTGCCCGAACCGTTGGGACCCAGCAGACCGACCGTGCTGCCGGGCGGCGCGTCGAGCGTCACGCCGGCCAGCAGGGTGACGTCCCGCAGGCGTCGCCCGATGTCGCGGGCCTCGATCCTCATCGGGCCGGCCCGGGCCGGCGGAACAGCCACGCGAAGACGGGCACCCCGAGCAGCGCGGTGACGACGCCGACGGGCAGCTCCTGCGGGGCGAAGGCGGTGCGGGCCAGGGTATCGGCCCAGACCAGCAGGACGGCGCCGGCCAGGGCGCTCACCGGCAGCAGGGTGCGATGCCGCGAGCCGGTCAGGCGGCGGACGAGATGCGGGACGGTCAGGCCGACGAAGCCGATCGCGCCGCTGGCCGCGACCAGCACGGCGGCCAGCAGTGCGGTGACCGCGAACAGCAGCGCGCGCACCCGCGCCGGGGAGAACCCGAGCGACTGGGCGACGTCGGCACCGAACGAGAACGCGTCCAGGGCCGGGGCCGAGGCCCAGCACACCAGCAGCGCCGCGCCGCACCCGGCCGTGCAGAGGGCGACCGACGGCCACGACGCCGCGGTCAGCGACCCGAGCAGCCAGAACAGTGTGCTGCGGGTGCTGTCCGGGCCGGCCGCGGAGATCATGATCAGGCTGGTGACCGCGCTGAACAGCTGGGCCGTGGCCACCCCGGCCAGCAGGATCCGCGACGGCTGTGTCCACCGGCGCCCGGCCAGCAGCAGCGCTACGCCGAACGCGGCCGTGCTCCCGGCGAAGGCGCCCGTCGACAGGGCCACGGCCCCGGCGCCGAGGCCCAGCACGAGCACGCCGACCGCGCCCGTCGAGGCCCCGGCCGAGATGCCGAGCAGGTAGGGGTCGGCGAGCGGGTTGCGGGTCAGCGCCTGCAGCACCGCCCCGCAGACGGCCAGGCCGCCACCGACCAGGGCGGCCAGCAGCACGCGGGGCATCCGCAGGTCCCACACGATGCTGGCGTCCAGGGGAGCCGGCGGCTGCACCGGCAGACCGCAGTGCGCCGCGACGGTCCGCAGCACCTCGCCGACCGACAGGTCGGCCACGCCGATGGTCACCGAGGCCGCGATGCTCAGCGCGAGCGTCGCGGCCGCAATCAGGACTCTCACCGGCGGGCGAGGACCACGAAGTCGTCCAGGTACTGCCAGACCGGGCCGGCCTCGGCGAACCCGGCCGTCCGCAGCGCGGCCAGGTGCAGGTCCAGCGGCGCGAGCGGCTGCGGCGGCCGGTCGGCGAACCGCCGGTCCCGCTCCGCCCGCCGGTCCGCCAGCGAGGTCTCCCGGTAGGCCTCGGCATACCAGGCGTCGTAGTCGAGGGCGCCGGCCGCGAAGCCGTCCCGCCGGGTCACCTCGTCGTGCCGTTCCGACAGCTCGCGCAACGCCGGCGACCGGTCGTCGAAACGCAGGTGGTCGGCGTTGAGCAGCACTCCGCCGGGCCGCAGCAGGGCCGCGGCGTCCTGATAGACGGCGAGCAGGTGGGCCGGGGAGAGCCAGTGCAGCGCCGTCGAGCTGACGACCGCGTCGACGCGGTCACCGACCAGGGCGGTCCACCCGGGGGATTCCAGGTCGGCGTCGAGCACGCGCACCCGGTCCCCGTACGCCGCGAGCGCACCCCGGGCGATGTGCAGCAGGACCGGGTCGTAGTCCACCGCGGTGACCTCCGCGTGCGGTAGCGCGTCCAGGACGCGCCGCGTGAGGGCGCCCGGCCCGCAGCCGAGGTCGAGCACGCGCGGGTCGGCCGGGCCGAGCCGCAGCACGTCGAGCATCACGGTGAACCGGTTCTCCCGATGGGCGACGTACGCGCTCTGCTGGGCGTCCCACAGGCGGAGCAGGCGCTCGGCCGCCGGGGCCGGCAGCCCGCTCATCCGGCGAGCCCGGCGCTGACCAGCGAGACCGCCTGGACGCTGCGCACCGAGGGGTCGAGCGACGAGCCCGGCACGGTGATGAAGCGCCCGGCCCGCACGGCGTCCAGCTTCGAGGTGACCGGGTTCTCGCGGAGAAATTTGATCTTGGACTGTGCGCTGTCCCCGTCGCCGCCGCGGGTGAGGTCGGCGACGACGATGAAGGCCGGGTTGCGGGCGGCGATCTGCTCCCAGTTGCCGGCCGGCCACGTCGTCCCGGCGTCTGCGTAGACGTTGCGCAGCCCCAGTTGCGAGCTGATCGCCGCGGGCACGCCGCCCTTCCCGGCCACGTACGGCGTGCTGGTGCCCGAGTAGTACCAGAGCAGTGACGTGCCCTGGTGGCCTCGGGCGCTCTTCAGCGCCGTCGCCAGCTCGGCGCGCTGGCCGGCGACGAGCGCCCGGCCGCGGTCGGTGACCCCGAACAGCTCGGCCACCTCGCCGATCTCGGCGAACAGGCCGTCGAAGGCGAAGCTCGCGGGCGAGGTCTCGCAGGCGAACCGGGAGAGGTAGGCCGGGATGCTCAGCTCGCCGAGCCCGGCGCGCGGCCCGGCGGCGTCGGAGGCGTAGGCGGACGTGAAGGTCGAGTACACGAAGTCCGGCCTGGTCTCGAGCACCTTCTCCCGGGAGGGGTAGAGCTTGGCCAGCACGGGCACGGAGTCGTAGGCGCTTTTCAGCTCGGCGGCGACGGGATCGGTCTGGTAGCTCGTGCCGGCCATCCGGTCGGCCAGGCCCAGGCTCAGCAGGATCTCGGTGGCGTTCTGCTCCATGGCGACGGCGCGCGACGGCGGCGCGGGAACGGTGACCGGCCGTCCGCAGTTGTCGACGGTCACCGCCGCGGCTGCGGCCGTCGTAGGGGCGGCGGCGGGGTCCGAGCACCCGGCCACCAGCCCCACCACGACCAAGACAGAAATGACATTCGTTTTCACAAACGGCGACCCTAGTGATCACCGGCTCGGCCGGTCAACCGCATGAAAACGTTCTGAGCTGTGCATATGCGCAGCCGGAGACCGTCGGAGGTCACCGTGGCAGCTCGGTGCCCGCCTGCGCTCTGACCGGCTCGGTGCACGACGTCGACGGCGGCCGGCGGCTCACCCACTGACCAGCCGGCCCAGGGCGAGCCGGGCCACGGGCAGATAGCCCAGCACGACCGGGGCGAACCCCTCGATCGCCAGGAGCGTGCGGGTCCCGCGCCCGGTCGCCTCGACCGTGTGCCACAGCGTGAGCTCGACGCCGCCGGCCGACACGACCCACGACCAGGCCCGCGGCGGAGTCACCTGGAGGACCCGGAACGCGACCGGGAGGCCGAGGGGCCCGTGCACCGTCCCGGAGACGCCGGCCCGCAGCGTCGCCTCGGGGTAGTCGACCGCCCTGATCTGCGGCGACCACTCCGGCCACCGCTCGGGTCGCGCATACCGGTCCCACACGTCGTCCGCGGGCCGCGGCCCCACCACTTCCAGCGCCCGGCGCAATGTCATCACCACCAGGAGGCTACTGATGAGGTGCTGGTCGGGGCGTACGCGCGGGGTCCGGAGGCGGGGGAGTGGCTGCAACAGGCCACCCTGGCCATCCGCGCCCGCGTCCCGCTCGACACCATCCAGCCGTTCCCGACCTTCACCGAGATCTACGTAGCCGCGCTCAACGCCCTCACTGTTTGATGCCGGCCGCCGCGTCGAGTTGCTGCAGGAGGTCGTGGGCGGCCAGCTCGACGCCCTTGTGGCGCCACTCGGAGGCGCGGTACACGCAGGCGATCAGGCCGCTGCGGTGCACGCGGCGCAGGTCGCCGTAGACGAACGCGTAGCGGGCCTTGGTCTCGTCGGTGGCGCCGTCGGTGAGGCCGAGGTGCCACGCGGCGTACTCGTCCCAGGAGTGGTTCTCGAGGAAGGTGTTCTCGGCGCCGGCGCGCGGCTGGACGCTGCCCCAGTCGCTGTCCAGCACGTACTGACGTTTCGCGATGAGCTGCGCGGCGTGCTCGACGGCCCGCTCGTTGACCTCGTATCTCGCCATGGCCGGATGATTCCACAGCAGGACTGTTCCTAGCCTCCTAGGATGCCCTAGGCGATGTGCTCCCGGGCTGCACCGAGCGGGTCGTGCACCTGCGGGCGGCGGCTGCCGATCTTCTGCACTGTCGGGGAGGAGCGCGTCGAGAGGGGAAAGAGATGATGACCACGAGCATCGAGCCGCGTCACCTGGCCGCCGGGAGCTACCGGGCCGCGGTCGCCGACGTGCCGGAGGTGCTCGAGCTGGTCGCCGACGTCTGCCAGGCCCCCATGGTCGCGCTCAAGGTCGCCGACGAGGCGCACGCGCACTTCGCGGCCACCCTGGGCATGCCGATGGCGGTCGACGTGCCCAAGTCCCGCTCGCTGTGCGACATCGTCGCCGGCCGCAACGGCGTGCTGGTCAGCAGCGACGCGACGCACGACCCGCGACTGGCCGACCACCCGCTGGTCGCCGGGGCCACCCACGTCAACTTCATCGCCGCCGCCCCGCTGCGCCACGACGGGCACATCGTGGGCGCGCTCTGCGTCTTCGACAACGGGCGGCGCCACCTCGACGCCGAGACCACCCGCCGCTACCTGGAGCGGCTCGCGCGCCGCGTCGACAGCGAGACCGGCCTGCGGCACCTGTTGGAGACCCGGTCGCCGTACGAGCTCGCGGGCCGCGACGACCTGCTGGCCACGGTGTCGCACGAGTTGCGGACGCCGCTGAGCGCCATCCAGGGCTACGTCGAGCTGCTGGCCGGCATCCCGGGGGCGCTGCCGCCCGCGTACGCCCGGCAGCTGGACGCCATCGGCCGCAACGCCGGCCGGCTGTGCCGCACCGTCGACACCCTGCTGCGGGCCGTGCACCAGCACGACAACGAGCCGGTGGGTGACCGCCGGACCGTCGACCTGGCCTGCCTGACCACCACGCTGGCGGCGAGCCTCGGCCCGGCCGGGTCCCGCATCGAGCTGCGCACGCCGGGCCGCCCGGTGCCGGTGCTGGCCGACCCGGCTCTGCTCGAGGTGGCGATCGGGCACCTGCTGAGCAACGCCCTGGGGTTCAGCGCACCCGGTCAGCCGGTCGGCGTGACGGTCACCGACGAGCCCACGCCGGCGTTGGAGATCCGCGACTCCGGCCCCGGCCTGAGCGCGGGCGAGCTGAACATGCTCGGCACGCCGTTCTTCCGGGGGGCCGACGCCCGTGACAACGAGGCTCCCGGGATGGGCCTCGGGCTGGCCGTGACCCAGCGCATCATCCGGGCGCAGGGCGCCGACCTGAGTTTCACGAGCCCGGCCGGCGGCGGCCTGTCGGCCCGGGTCCTGTTCGGCTGACGCGACTTCCGGACTGTTTCGCATCACCGGAACCAGGGCACCTGACGTGCATGTTCCCCGCTGAGAACCTGCGCGACTGGCGCAACGAGAAGGTCATCGACCCCGAAGGCAACAAGATCGGCGACCTGGAGGCGGTCTACGTCGACACCGCCACCGACCAGCCGGCCTTCGCCACCGTCAAGGTCGGCATGATCGGCCGGCACAAGCTGGTCTTCGTGCCCCTGGACGGTGCCACCGTGCTGCCGAACGCGGTGCGGGTGCGCTACGACAAGAAGCTGAT